>OHAQ01002815.1_pt1 | contig 12358 bp, 8 predicted proteins | sample 1577111 | NCBI WGS metagenome assembly OHAQ01 (sample SAMEA3541549, study PRJEB24748) | human gut metagenome | biome: human gut; feature: human-associated habitat; material: faeces | place: China | collected 2012 | reverse complement strand
AAATGATCCACGTAAAAACCCCTTAATAATTAACCGGCAGCCGTTTCAGTTTGATTAAATTTGTCCGCAACCGGACGATTCGCTTTCGGCGTAGCATACCAATAACCCAATCCCATGAATACGGCACCCGATAAAGTATTACCCAGCGTCACCCACAGCAGGTTATGACCAATGCCCGCCAGCGTGTAGGCTTCGCTGTGGTTGCCGAACCAGGAGAGTGCGAACAGCGTCATGTTAGCGATGGAGTGCTCGTAGCCGGACGCGATAAATGCCAGCAGACACCACCAGATTGCGATAAATTTCGCCGCGCCTTCTGTACGCAATGCCATCCAGATAGCCAGACAAACCAGCCAGTTACACAATGCGCCTTTGAAGAATAATACCATTGCCGGTGCGGTGGTTTTAGCCAGCGCGACGGAGTGAACGATGCTGGTATCTACCGGCAGCAGGCTACCGCCGCCCCAGCTATAAAGCATGGCAACGAAGACGGAACCGACCAGGTTACCCAGCCAGGTTTGCGGCAGGATTGCCCACATTTGCCCGTGGCTGATGGTGCCCGCTTTCACCCCAAAGGTGAGGAACATGGTGTGTCCGGTGAACAATTCAGAACCGGCGATAATCACCAGCGTTAAGGCGATACCAAAGGTCGCGCCCATCACCAGAGGACGTACGGACGGGTCGAGCAAATTACCGAGCGTGAAAATCAGGATGATCCCAAGACCCACATACGCGCCCGCCATGGCGGAGCTGACCCAAAAGCCGAGCGGGTTATTTGCCGACAGGCGTGCAATGCGCGCAGCGTTAGCCGCACACTTAGTAATAGTGTCTGTAAACATTTGATTATCCTTTAAAAAATAAAAACAAAAAATAAAACAAAAAGTTTAAAAAATGTCCTGCAATATACCGAAGGTTATTACAGGACCATGCAAAAAGGGGAGGCATTGCGCCTCCCGTTAAAATATTAACCGCGCAGCTGTACCACGCCGTCTTTCACTCGCGCGTCGTAATGCTTGACGGAAAACTGTTCGTCTTCCATGCACAAGCCGTCGCTTAAGCGAAAACGCTGCTTTTTCAGCGGACTGGCGACCCACAGCTCGCCCTGGTGTTCCGCAATCAACCCGCGTGACAGCACGCTGGACTCGAAGAACGGGTCGATGTTGCTGATCGCAAACACCTGATCGCTGTGATACGGGCGGAAAATTGCTACTTGTTCGTCACCTAACAGCGCGCAGACGCCGGTTTCAGGCAGGATGTCATCGATTTTGCAGATGTCTTTCCACTGGCTCATGCGTTGTCCTCCACCAGAGTTACCGGGATACGTTCATACGGCGTTGCCGGACGGTGCTGTTCGCGCTCTGGCACCATCTGCACGTTCGGGTCACGCTTGTCGCTGTTGATGAAGTGTTTGAAGCGAGTCTGCGCAGACGGCGTATTGACCGTTTCAGTCCATTCGCACACTACCGCTTCCCGCAGGCGCGCCATCTCTTCTTCCAGATGAGCGTTCAGCCCCAGTTTGTCGTCAATGATCACCGCTTTCAGGTAATCGATGCCACCTTCGAGGTTTTCTAACCACGGCGCGGTACGCGTCAGTTTGTCGGCAGTACGGATGTAGAACATCATGAAGCGGTCGAGATATTTGATCAGCGTTTCGCGATCGATATCCGCTGCCAGCAGATCCGCATGACGCGGTTTCATGCCGCCGTTACCGCAAACGTACAGGTTCCAGCCTTTTTCGGTGGCGATAATACCCACGTCTTTACCCTGAGCTTCTGAACATTCACGGGTACAGCCGGAGACACCGAACTTCATTTTGTGCGGCGTACGGATGCCTTTGTAACGGTTTTCCAGTTCCACGCCGAGGCCGACGCTGTCGCCAACACCGTAGCGGCACCAGGTGCTTCCCACGCAGGTTTTCGCCATACGCAGTGCTTTCGCATAGGCATGACCGGTTTCGAAGCCGGCTTCAATCAGTTGACGCCAGATCTCTGGCAGATCGTCTTTCTGTGCGCCAAACATCGCCAGGCGCTGAGAGCCGGTGATTTTGGTGTAGAGATTAAATTCACGCGCGATACGACCCACTGCCATCAGCCCTTCCGGGGTGATTTCACCGCCCGGAGAACGCGGGATCACCGAGTAGGTGCCGTCTTTCTGGATGTTCGCGAGGAAGTTGTCGTTAGAATCCTGCAGCGGAGTATGTTCCGGCTTCAGAATGTATTCGTTCCAGCAGGAGGCCAGCAGCGAACCGACGGTCGGTTTACAAACTTCACAACCGTAACCTTTGCCGTGTTTCGCCAGCAGTTCTTCGAAGGTTTTAATGCCTTCAACGCGGATCAAATGGAACAGTTCCTGACGCGAATAAGCAAAGTGTTCACACAGGTTGTTGTTAACTTCGATACCCTGTTTCGCCAGTTCCGCGTTCAGTACCTGAGTGACCAGCGGAATACAACCGCCGCAGCCCGTACCGGCTTTGGTTTCGGCTTTCAGCGCCGCAACGGTGTGGCAGCCTTTGTTGATAGCAGCAATCAGGTCGCCTTTGGTGACGTCGAAGCAGGAGCAGATTTGCGCGCTGTCCGGCAGTTTATCAACACCGATAGACGGCTTACCGCTACCCGAGTGCGCTGGCAGGATCAGGGAATCCGGGTTTTCCGGCAGCTCGATAGCGTTCAGCACCAGTTGCAGCAGGTTGCCGTAGTCGCTGGTATCGCCCACCAGTACCGCACCGAGCAGGGTTTTGTTGTCTTCGCTGACAATCAGGCGTTTGTAGATCTCTTTGCTTTCGTCGAGGTAAACGTAGCTACGTGCGCCAGGCGTGCGACCGTGCGCATCACCAATACCGCCTACGTCTACGCCCAGCAGTTTCAGCTTGGCGCTAAGGTCTGCGCCTTCAAAGGCGTTTTCGCTACCGAGAATATGGTCAACGGCGACCTGCGCCATTTTGTAGCCTGGTGCTACCAGACCAAATACACGGTTGTTCCAGCTTGCGCATTCACCGATGGCGTAGATATCCGGATCGGAAGTCTGGCAGGAATCATTTATGACGATACCCCCACGCGGAGCAACGTCCAGACCACACTGGGTTGCCAGCTTATCGCGCGGACGGATACCGGTAGAGAAGACGATAAAGTCGACTTCCAGTTCGCTGCCGTCGGCAAAACGCATGGTTTTACGCGCTTCAACACCTTCCTGCACAATCTCAAGAGTGTTTTTGCTGGTGTGAACGCGCACGCCCATACTTTCGATTTTGCGACGCAGCTGCTCGCCGCCCATCTGATCAAGCTGTTCCGCCATCAGCATAGGGGCAAATTCGATAACGTGGGTTTCAATGCCTAAGTTTTTCAGCGCGCCAGCAGCTTCCAGACCTAACAGGCCGCCACCAACAACGGCACCGCGCTTGCTGCGACGAGCGCAGGATTCAATGGCGTTGAGGTCTTCAATGGTGCGATAGACAAAGCAGTCCTGAGTATCAGAACCTTTAATTGGCGGGATCCACGGGTAGGAACCGGTCGCCATGATCAGCTTGTCATAAAAAACGGTACGTCCGGCGCTGGAGTGAATCACCTTCTCCTGACGGTTGATGGTGATAGCGCGTTCGCCGACCAGAACTTTGATGCCGTGTTTCTCGTAGAAGCCTTCGCGCACCAGCGACAGCTCTTCGGCGGTGTGGTGAGAGAAGTAAGACGAGAGGTGTACGCGGTCATAAGCGATGCGCGGTTCTTCACAGAAAACGGTAATATCAAAGTTGGCCGCATCAGATTTATCAAGAAGATCTTCGATAAAGCGATGGCCGACCATACCGTTACCGATAATTGCGAGTCTGACTTTGCTCATTTTTGCCTCGATTTCTTTTCTATTACCGCCTACCTTAACGATTCAGCAACCCCGCTTATTGATGTAAATCAAATTCACCTTTATATACTCCTTAAGGGGTATATTGCTGATTTGTATAAATTTTCTTAAGTCACGGAATTGTCTGATATTTCATGTTTGTGCAAAAAACAGACAAATTGAACGGATTTATATAAATAGATGTACGTAGCAGAGTAAGAGAGGAAAAGGCCGGACGACGATAGTGCCGCCCGGCATGAACAATTAATGAGAGGTCAGGGTGTTATGCTGACGGTGACGGCTGACGAAACCTAACAGGAAGCACATCACAAAGACGACAGCGTACAGACCGTTTGCCGTCAGCAGCGCCGCCTGCGGACCACTATGTTCAACAATCGGGCCGGTAACCACAAAGGTCAACATAGTACCGATGGTCCCGCAGGTCAGGACAAAGTTAACCAGTTTTGGCGACGGTACTTTGGTCTGCTGTGAACCCAGGGTGATGATGGTGGTATAGATCGCGCTGGAGAAGAAGCCCAGGGCGAGAATTGACCACGCCATATATGCCGGTGTTCCGGTGTTAAAGACGTACATCAGAATCGCAGCCAGACCAGCCAGTACGGTCAGGATACGTTGCAAATCAAAGAAGCGAAGAATAAAGCTGAACGCCCACATGCCGACCATGTACGACATCCAGAAGTTACTTACCAGCGTGCCTGCGTCGTTCAGGCTCATGCCCAGGCCTTTGGCATATTCCGGCACCCAGGAGATAAAACCTAACTGACCGAGGATGTAGCACAGCGCCGCAACAGAGAGAAACAGTACGCCGATCCCCCACTTTTCTTTCTCTACCGGAGCATCTGTTTTTGGCGCATGTTTGCCCAGTGCCGGGAATTCACAGCCGAAGGTCAGAATAAAAATAGCAACATACACCAGCCCGATGCAGGCATAAACCCAGTACCACTCAATGCTACGTGCCAGCAGAAACGCGGCGATCATTGGGAAAATCATCCCGGCCATACTGAAGAAGGAGTCGGTAAATAACAGGCGTGAACCGCGCTGACGTCCTTCATACATTTGTGTTACCAGGAATGTACCAATCGACATGGTGATGCCGCTGACCACCCCGAGAATGAACATCGCCGCCGAGAACAGCGCCAGGCTGTGGCTGAACATCAAACCGGCAACCGCCAGCACCATCAGGAGAAAGCCAAAACGTAACTGCGTTTTCAACGGGACGATTTCCATCAGCCAGGCGTTGAGGAAGATAGAGATTAAAATGCCGGCATTGAGGAAGGTGAAGGTGTTACTCATGCTGGAAACAGGCAGATTGAAATAATCGGCGATATTTCCCATCACCATCCCGGTGACAATAACCAACGCACCGGTCAGTGCGTAGGAAAGAAAGCTAATCCATGTGAGCTTGATGCGATTGCTGTTAGTCATGATTGGCCTGCGTTCAAAAATAAAATGGCATAGCGGGCTATGCCGCGAGCGGGCGATTTTAGGCGATTTTGTGATCTGATTAAATGTTTTATTGCAATCGGTTGCTAAATTGCATTTTAAGAGGTGATTTTGATCACGGAATAAAAAGTTATCCTCAGGTTACATATATTTCAGATACGTAAAATTAGGTAAAGGGATGGCCTTGTTCTTGAAGGCTATTTAGAATCTCTTCACTTGCTTTTTTTCTGCTCTGTTTGTTAAGGAAATCTCATGTTCAAATCGACCCTGGCGGCGATGGCTGCTGTTTTCGCTCTTTCTGCTCTTTCTCCCGCAGCAATGGCAGCGAAAGGGGACCCGCACGTATTGTTGACAACCTCAGCTGGTAACATCGAACTGGAGCTGGATAAACAAAAAGCGCCAGTGTCTGTGCAAAACTTTGTCGATTATGTGAACAGTGGTTTTTATAACAACACGACCTTTCACCGCGTCATTCCTGGCTTTATGATTCAGGGCGGTGGTTTCACCGAGCAGATGCAGCAGAAAAAACCAAACCCGCCAATCAAAAATGAAGCAGATAACGGCCTGCGCAACACGCGTGGCACCATCGCGATGGCGCGTACCGCTGACAAAGACAGCGCCACCAGCCAGTTCTTTATCAACGTTGCCGATAACGCCTTCCTTGACCACGGTCAGCGTGATTTCGGTTACGCGGTATTTGGTAAAGTGGTGAAAGGCATGGACGTTGCCGATAAGATTTCCCAGGTGCCGACTCATGACGTTGGTCCGTACCAGAATGTGCCGTCATAACAAGAATAAAGTCACCAAACTGGTTGAAGAAGGTAGAGCACAATCAGCTATGGATGTAGTAGTTCAAGGCAGCTATGCCGACCAAGTATTGGCTGTAGGCTATCCAATGGGAGCTTTCCATGGTTATGAATATGCCGGGATCATACAAGATCAAGCCAGAATAGATGAATTGAATGCCTATGCTAAATCAAAGGGACAAAGTTATTACGATGGTAACTCATTAAAACCGGGACATTTGGAAATTAAGGATTTAAATGGAGATGGAATCATCAACTACAATGACCGTGTTATTATCGGTAATCCGGATCCGGATCTGTTCGGCGGTCTGACTGCCAATTTATCTTATAAACAATTCAGCCTGTTCGCCAACTTCGGATATCAGATCGGTGGTTTGAAGATTTATAACAAAACATTGCAGAATCTACCCGGACAATTAACCGGTTTGATTGACTATGGATTGAATGACAGATGGTCTGACACCAACAAAGATGCCAAATACCCGGCCTTGTATATAGGTGACGGTGTACCTAGACTAACCGATCATGAATTGTTTAATGCCTCCTTCTTCCGTTTGCAGGAAGTGCGTCTGACTTATAATTTACCTTTAAACAAAGTAATTAAAGGACAACTATTTGTCTCGGCTACCAATTTGTTCACGCTCACCTCTTATCCGGGAACAGACCCTGCTACCGTAAACAGTAACAGCAACTATGGCGGTAACTATGAAACCTCCACTTATCCGGGTTTCCGCTCTTTCTCGGCTGGTTTAAAAATTAACTTATAATCATTTAAATGTATAATCGAATGAAAAAATATATATTCTTAGCTTTACTTACAATGGGCGTTTCCTCGTGCCAGTTGGTAGATGTCTTGGACCAAAAGCCCGAATTCGAAGCAGATTTAGACGGTGCCATCACAACACCCGCTGCTGTAGAGTTAGCCTTAAACGGAATCTATTACTCCTTGCCCGGAAATGGATTCAATGTCATATTTCCTACAGTAAGTGGTTCCTTCAAAGCCGGGACCATGTGGCGTCAAGAAATTGTCAGCGCCGGTAATGCCGTTTACTACTCCGAACGAATGTTGCCTACCCTATCATTCAGTGATGCAACGGAATGGGATGCAGATTACGCTGTAATCAAAAACGCCAACTTCCTGGAAACAGCCTGTAACCGCATGAGTGACGGAGAGTTCTCCGGAAACCGTAGAGCCGAAGTGTTAGGTGAAATAGCCTATTTACGCGCTTTGGCCTACTTCAATATCTTGGTTCGTTACTGCGAATTTTGGGATATGAATAGTGAATACGGAGTTGTCATGCGTAATGAAGCTCCATCCGTATCCAATGCTTTAAAGGCGCGTAGCTCCGTAGCCGATTCTTATCAATATATTCTGGATCAACTGGAAATAGCTATTGAAAAAGCTCCTGATTGGAAAAAGCTTTCACAAGCTTCTAAAGAAGCAGCCAAGGCATTAAAGGCAAGAGTATTGCTGTATGCAGGAAAATACACAGAAGCGGTAGCAGCAGTTAATGATGCAATTGATACAAATTCTCCATTGCCGGAAGCAAACTATGGTGACGTTTTTGATAAGTTTTCAACAACCAAAGAGATTCTATTCGCTCGTGTATTCGACCAAAAAGATGCCACCAACACTTCAACCCGTCAGCAATGTTACGGTAACAGCCCCACGAAAAAACAAGGTTACTGGGGGCCCACCAATGAGTATGTGGAACTGGTGGGGGATGATCCTCGCGCCGATGCCATCTTCTCTAAAGTAGACAGCCTGATGGACAGCCGCAGTTCTGCGGTAGCCTACAACCTGAAATCGGTAAAGAAGCTGCTGAATGATGCCAATGACATGCCTGTCATCTTCAGTCGTGTTTCCGAACTCTACCTGATTAAAGCCGAAGCCTTGTATCGTTCAGGAGCCTCTATATCCGAAGCCTACGCACCGATCCGTAAACTACGCGAAAGAGCAGGAGCCGAAATAATTCTTCCAGCCAATAACGAAGAACTGGAAACCGCCATATTCAACGAATGGATGCTGGAATTGTCTTTCGAGAACTGGCATGAATGGTTTGCCATGATCCGTTTTGCAGGATACACAGAGAAACCCGATTTCACCCGTCTGCTTGCTTTGAACAAGACGTTAAGAGAAGCTTTGGAAAAAGAATATGAAAAATCGGAAGCACAAGGAGACAATTATTACCAACGCATCATAGACCGCCGTATCGATGCCATTCCGTCATCAGAAATCAGTTCTAATCTGGAATGTAAACAAAACCCTGGTTATTAACATATTAAATTCAAAGACATGAAAAAATATATCTTACTCATTTTCGCATGTATCTATGCGATTCACTTAAATGCCCAGAATGCAGGAATCAATTTCCTGCACGGCACTACTTGGGCAGAAGCCGTAGCTAAAGCCAAAGCAGAAAACAAATTGATATTCATTGATTTCTATACCCAATGGTGTGGACCTTGCATGAATATGGCACAAACTGTATTCTCATTGCCTACAGTGGGTTACTACTATAACCAAACTTTCATCAACCTCAAAATTGATGCTGAAGAAGGTGAAGGAATTACATTAGCCAAGAAATACGGTGTACGCAGCTACCCTACTTATGCCTTCGTCGATCCTGCTACCGAAGAAATTGTTCATCGCAGCAGCAGCCGTCAGACTCCCGAACAGTTTATTCAGACAGGAAAAGATGCAAACATTCCTACCAAACGCTCTTTTTACCTGCAAGAGCAATATACCAAGGGGAACAGAGAACGTGCATTCCTGATTGATTACATCAATTATCACTATTCAGTCTATGCACGCAATAACGTACAAGCCGCTTTTGATGAATTAATAAAAGGAGGTGCCAAACTGACTGATCCGGATGTATGGGAAGTATATGTAAACACTATCAATGGCATGAACCCGTACCTGAAGCAAGTATCAGACAATTATGCAGATTTCTGCCAGCGTTTCGGCAAAAAAGCTGTTGATGCTAAATTGGCAAAAGAAACTTCATACGGCGAATTGGCGGAAATTGAAGCCTTATGCAACTATGAAGGAAAAGATTTCAATCTGAAAATGATCCGTATCAATAATGATATCCGGGAACAAAAGTATGAAGCGGCAGCTACCCAGATTGATGCGATGATTGCAGACACCACAGTCAATCAGCAAGAGTTAATCAGTAGACTGAAATTTATCGCCCGTTTGGGATACAAAGCAGAGGAACTTCCCGAATTCTGGTTCAACAAATGTGTAGGCTATCTGCAATACATTGCTTATAACCAAACAGACAGAGATGATGCTTTCATCCATCAGGAATATGCAGCCGCCTTGGAAATGGTGCTTCGCAAACTGAACGGCAAAGCCCCCATCCCTGCCTGCCTCAGCACAGAACCCGCATACGGAAAAAAAGTCTATAACATGCGTCCCGATGCATTGAAAATGAAACCTAAAAGAAAAAAATAAGATGAGAACTCTAAAATCCATCATGGTACTTGGCCTTGCGCTGAGTACCTTTACCGCTACAGAAGCTGCAAAGCTCACTTTTAAGGTCACCAATCCCAATGAGAAGGTCAAAGTGAGATTGACTTTCAGCCAAAGTGGCGAACAAAAAGAAGTGGCGATTGATGCCGCTGGAAACGGCAACATAGAAATCACAGGATTCACTCCGCAATATGTAACCATGCAATACACACGCGGACGCCGTACTCTTTATCTGGATCCCAATCAAGACCTTACCTTGTCATTCGACAGTGACAACATGTGGAGAAACACAACCTTTGAAGGAGCAGGTGCCGCTATCAACACCTATCTGGGAAGCAAAGAGCTCCAATCACTCGGTATGCCCGATATGAAAATGCAAGAGGCCGCCCTCATACACAAAGGAGACAGCCTGTACGCAGCCAATTGCCAAGTATTGGAAGCCGCAAAACTTCCAGCCGATTTCACTGCACAGGAAAAAATACGTTTGCAATTCTATACGTATTATTATTTCTCCAAATACGCTTTGTATCATCCTCATTTTGGAAAGGATGACAACTATATTCCTTCCAAAGCATATTATGAAAAACTGGAAGCTATTACTCCGATCAATGCCGGTTTATTAGCTCTAAAAGAATATAAGGCTTTTCTTCCCGATGCTATCAGCGCCTTTAGTAATAAAGGAAAAACAGTTGCATCCAATTCTACAGAACAAAGTGTAAACTACGTAGATGCAACCATACAAGATGAAAAGGTTGCAGAATTTCTGATTGACCAATTTGTTTATAACTTTGTAGACAATAACGGGCTGGATGAAGCAGACGGGCTGATTGTCCTATTCCGCAAACATGTGAAGGATGCAAAGTCCATAGAAAAATTCAACGCACTTTGTACCAAGTGGGAAAAATTAAGATCAGGCAATCCCTCAGCAGCTAGCTTCTCCTATCCGGATATAAATGGGAAAACAGTATCTTTGGCAGATTTGAAAGGGAAATATATCTATATTGACGTGTGGGCTACCTGGTGTGGCCCTTGCCGTGGAGAACTTCCTGCGTTAAAGGAATTGGAAGAGAAATATGCAGGAAAGGATATTCATTTTGTCAGCCTGTCATGCGACAAGAACAAAAAGGCATGGGAGAACATGGTAACAAAGGATCAACTGAAAGGGATCCAGTTACACATGGGAACAGACAGGACCTTTATGGATGCTTACCTCATCAACGGCATTCCCCGTTTTATCCTGCTGGATCGGGATGGCAAAATCATCTCTGCCAATATGACCCGTCCGTCAGATCCCAAGACAGCAGAGAAGTTCAATGAACTGTTAGGACTATAAAACTCTCTCTTATATTAAACATTAATCTAACGATAGGCTTTCTTCGTGAGGAGAGGGCCTATTCTATTTGTTTTAGCCAGGAGAACGATACAGAAAGAGAATAAAAGACACGAACTATACAGATCTTACAGTATTGTCTAAAACATCTGTAATTTCCGTATAATTCGTGCCCGAACAATTTAAATACGATGATTTTTATTGTAGGAATGAAATCAGCACACCGGCAGCCACGGCAGAACCGATAACTCCTGAAATGTTACTTGCCATACAATATTGAAGCACATGATTTTTGGGGTCATACTTCAAAGCAATTTCATTAGCCACACGGCTGGCCATGGGCACAGCACTCAAACCTGTAGCCCCAATCAGTGGATTGATCTTCTTCTTAGTGAAAAGATTCACCAACTTCACAAACAAGATACCACCGGAAATAGACAAGGCAAACGCCAAGAAACCACCTATCACAATACCGATAGTAGTCCAATTCAAAAATGCCTCCGTAGTCATTGTCGCACCGACTGACAACCCCAAGAAGATAGTTGCCGCATTCATGATACTATTTGAAGCTGCATCAAACAAACGTGAAGTATCACTACCTATTTCCTTAATCAAGTTACCAAACATCAACATACCAATCAAAGGCACTGCACTTGGCACAAACAGAGCGACCACCGTAGTCACTACAATCGGAAATACAATCTTCAGCACACGAAGATTCTTGATTTCTACCGAAGAAGGATATTTCTTTTCCTGTTCCTTCATATTGATACGAAGTTCTTTTTGGGAGCAAAGAGCTTTGACTACCAGTGGTATGATTACAGGGACCAGTGCCATATATGAATAAGCAGCAATGGCAATCGGACCTAATAAGTGAGGTGCGAGTTTAATGGTTGTAAAGATCGCTGTAGGTCCATCTGCCCCCCCGATGATACCGAGAGAGCCGGCTTCCTGCGGAGTGAATCCCATCAGGATTGCTACCAGTAAAACGGTGAAAATACCCAGCTGGGCAGCTGCACCGAAAATCGACAGGCGAAGATTGCGCAACATCGGGCCGAAGTCGGTCAAGGCTCCTACACCCATAAAAATGATTGGCGGAAGGAAACCGGTCTTGATCAGCATGTAATAGATGAAGTTCATGATTCCCAGTTCATGAGCAATGTCGTGCAACGGCATTTCCCAGATGTTTTTCATTACTCCGTTAACATTGACCAATCCATTTTCATCAGCCTGGATCACGCCCATGTCACCTCCGGGGAAGTTGGCGAGCAGCACCCCGAATGCAATAGGGACAAGCAGCAAAGGTTCGTATTGCTTCTTGATACCCAGATAAAGCAATATGAATGCGATTGCATACATGATCAGGAACTGCGGTTCAGCAATAATGTTGCTGAACGCAGTCATTTCATACAGATTTTGAAATATCTCGTTCATTACTGTATTGTCATTAAT
>OHAQ01002801.1_pt1 | contig 12396 bp, 6 predicted proteins | sample 1577111 | NCBI WGS metagenome assembly OHAQ01 (sample SAMEA3541549, study PRJEB24748) | human gut metagenome | biome: human gut; feature: human-associated habitat; material: faeces | place: China | collected 2012 | reverse complement strand
CTCGAAGGCTCGCCACAAGTCCACGCAGCAGTATTATCGGGATATACAGAAACTCTCCGACAACCTCAAAGCGGAAGTGGTGGATTTGCAGCAGCAGAAAGAAACGGCACGGGAGGAACTAAGACGGGCGAAAAAAGAAATACAGACCGAGAAGCTGAAAGGGGCGGCAACCACCGCAGCTACCAACATAGCCGAGAGCGTTGGTTCTCTTTTCGGCAGTAACAAGGTCAAGGCGTTGGAGAGGGAGAACACTGCCCTGCATAGGAAGATAGCCGACCACGAGGAAACCATCGAAGCCCTGCAAGACAGGATACAGACCATGCAGGCAGACCACAGCCGAGAAATACGGGAAATGCAGCAGAAGCACAGCAGGGAGATAACAGACAAGGACACAAGGCACAAGCAGGAAATATCGTTTCTGAAAACGGTAATCGCAAAGGCGGCGGCATGGTTTCCCTATTTCCGTGAAATGCTCCGAATCGAAAACCTTTGCCGCCTTGTGGGATTCGATGAAAGGCAGACCGCAACGCTCGTCAAGGGAAAGCCGTTGGAGTATGCAGGGGAACTCTATTCGGAAGAACACGGACGGAAATTCACGACCGAAAAGGCAGGGTTTCAAGTCGTGAAAGACCCCACGGACGGGACGAGACTGGTTCTTGCCATTGACCGAAAGCCCATTGCCGAGTGGTTCAAGGAACAGTTCGACAAGCTAAGGCAGAATATTCGCCGACCTATACAACCGCAAAGGAAAAGCAGAGGAATGAAGATATAACCGTTTATCTTGCAGGAAAACAATAAAAAAGTGCCGTTCATGATGTCTTATGAATGGCACTTTTCGCTATATTTGCACCTAAAAGTATATCGGGAGCTATGCCGGATACGTGACGAGCAAAAAACTTTCGGAAAAATATACGTGAATACAGAACTATAAATTTAAAAGCTATGGGAACATTAGGCTGCATAAACGATATGTTACAACGAGATAAAGAAAATCGTGAACTTCGTAAATTAAACAGAGATAGAATAAAAGAACATCAAAAGTATCTTGTAAACAAAGGTAAAGGAAATGATTTATCCAATATTTCTATTGAGCAAATGGAAGAAATTCATAAAAGAACAATAGAAAAAGAAGCACTTGATAATGCAAGTTTATTCAAAGCAAAAATATATTTTATTGCAAGTATATTGCTTCTGTTTTTATTAGCGATAGTATGTTATATGCTATTTTTCAAATAAATCAAAATAATATGAAGACAAATATCATCTTATTCAGTCTTATATCACTTTTATTCTTTTCACCAAGAATGAAAGCACAGCCAAATACGGCAAAACACGATTTTACGCATAAAGAAAATGGGTGGTATCACGTATTAAGTACAGGTAGTTTGTCCTCTAAGCCAATCATAACAGTAAAGGATTTCGTTGGGCTAAAACTTGAAAAGGATTATTTCGGAAAATATGCTATAAGCGGACAAATCAGCAAACATAAGCTAAACAAATGGGCCGATGAAACAGAAAAGTCTATTGGGAAAAAAATAGCATTTGTATTTAATGATTCCATTATTACTGCTCCGCAAGTTAATTGCAGAATAGAAAGCGGTACATTCATGATAACGTCCTTTTCAGACCAAAAACTGCTAGAAATCTACAAAGGTATAATGAGAGAGAAGTCAGAATCTCTTGAAGTCGTTTTTAACGGTTGGGAAAAGGATTCTTTATACTATGAATTATCTCCAGAACAAAGAGATTCTGTAAGAATGAACATTGACTATTGGGAAGCCAAAGCATGGATAGACTTAATAAGCAAACCAGAGGAACATTATTGGTATAGCATACAAGATTCTACCGAATACAAGAAACTTGAAAAGGCTTTAAAAGAAGAACTAAAAAAGCCAAATTTCAGTAGTAGAGCAACAGACTATATGAAATCTGATGCATACAAAGCATACAAACAATATCTACATAAGAATAAAGACTATATAAACCTAATGTTTCAAGGATTTTTATTCAATAATTTGAAAGGATTGAATGGCTATTTGGTAGATGATATAATACAGTCCAAGTACCCTTATGCTCCAAGTATTAGAAGTTATATAGAGAAAACAAATAATGTTGATGATGAAAAACTGGCTGTATATGAATGGCAACGTAAAGTTTGGTATCAAATGAACAAAGAAAAATCTCCACGAAATAAATATAAAAAGCGATATCGGAGCGTTACACCATAAAAACAGCTTGCCGAATATTATATTAAACGGCAACATCTGTAGTAAATGTTGGTGATACCCCAAATATGAAAATACGGAACTATAAATCAAAATAAAAGTATTAAAGTCATGAGAAACAAAAACTTATTTACTTTTTTTCTAATATTTCTATGCTTCTGCTTTACAAATTGCAGTGATGATGAAAAAACAGAAGATATACATCATCTATCTTTTGAAAAAGATTACTACGAGCGTCCTCTAATCGGAGCCAAAAGTATAATGATACGAAGTGGAAATAAAGATTACTCCGTTGAGATAAAAGATCCCTCTATATTAGATGTCAAAATAGATTTATCAAGCCCTATCGGTATGGGTAATTTAGATATATATCCTAAACAAAAAGGAGAAACAACTATTCAAGTAAAGGACAATATTGCACATGAAACAACTGATCTAAGAATAAAGATAGTAGATAGTTATTTACATTTGTCTATTAACAACCCTGTACGCCCACCATATAAGCAAGGTGATGAAATTTTCTTAATAAATAACGACGATAAAGATTTCTACTTGTACGATGATAAATTAAAGATAAAGAGTACAGGAAATTATGAATTTTCCATAAAGGGAAATATTCCGTTCTTAACATTAACTTATCATAAAGAATTGGAGAATAGAACCATATATAAATATAATCTAACAGGAACAGACCAAACTATGTTTGCTGTTGTAAAACTTTTTTTAGGCTGGGATTGGCACGATTTCATCGAAAGTCCAAAGACAAAAGAAATAGCACCTATTATAATGAGAGCAACAGATATAGAAACCAATACAGAATATTATCTAACAAGAAAAGCAACTGATATTCCCGAAAATGTATTAGATTAAAAACAGCCTCCGGCAGGGTTTTCGCTGGGGGCTTTCTTATGAAATCAAAAAGAAAGCGATATCGGAGTATTACACAAAAAACAGCTGGCTATTACATAATGAAACAACATACTTAACTGATTGGTACGCTTCTCCTACCATGCGGACAAATCCCGGTAACAAAATGACAAAGCGGACAATGTTCTTAACATGCCAACTTGTAAATGGGATGAATGATTTTCGTTTTTCGCAAGTTGATTTTATAAAATTGCTGCCAACAGTTCGTACTTTCGGAAAAAGATGTTATATTTGCAAATGAAAGAGTTATTTGACAGCATACAACGCAAAACGCTGAAATTCGCACAGTTGCCAAATCGTTACCTCTATTTCTCAAATAATTCGCTAATAGTTTATTTCTCAATCGGTTAAGTCAAACCGATAAAAATCTAAAATAAGTTTGTTCCTGCTGACATTCCTCTGCATGCAGTCGTGTAGGGAAGACAATCCCTTTGGCGGAGCCACAGGAACTGAAAAGGATATTATAGAAATCAGCGGGCAAATTACCCAATCGGCATCTGCTCGTGTGACGGAAACAGGATTTGCAGACGGAGATGCCATAGGTGTCTATATTGTGGATTATGTGAATGGTCAGCCGGGACAGCTGACGGGGCAAGGTAACCATGCAACAAATGTGAAATTTACTTATGACGGAGTTGCAAATGTCTGGGAAGGGACAGCCAAGATCTATTGGACTGATGATAAAACGCCGGTGGACGGCTATTCCTATTATCCATTCCGGGAAGTCATAGAAGATCCGAAGAACGTAGACTTTTCCATCTCAGCCCGTCAGGACCGTCAGGAAGAGACTCAACTGGTCACAAATTATGAGCTGAGTGATTTCCTCTGGGCCAAAGCGAATAAAGTGGCCCCGGGACAGACCATTGCTTTGAATCATACCCATCTGATGGCCGGAGTGGAAATCAATCTGATTCCGGGAACCGGATTTGACGAAGCAACCTGGGATGAAGTGGAAAAGAATGTTTTGATAGAGCAGATTCAGCCGGATGCAAAGATAGACTTGTCAACGGGAACAGTAACACCGGGGGAAGGGACACCGGTTACTGTAGTTCCTTATGACAAGGGTAACGGCACGTACCGGGCTGTTCTGATTCCTCAGTCAAAAGCAGCCGGTGAGATATTGTTCGCCCTGACTGTAGATAAAACCTCTTACCAGTTCAAACGTGAAAACGATATGACTTTCGCTGGAGGCAAGTTGCACCGGTTTACCATTGAAGTCATTCAGCGGTTGCCTGAAGGGGATTATGATTTTAAACTTACAGACGAAGCCGTAACTGCCTGGGATGATGATGGAATATCACATACAGGAACAGTGCGTGAGTATGTTGTAGTTAAGTCTTCGGAAAAGGGAAAACTGGCAGAAGCTCTTCAGGCATCAGGACGTGATCTGGACCAGTTGCTGAACCTGAAGGTGGTCGGAGAGATGAACCATCAGGACTTTATCGACATGCGTGAACTGTTACCCAATCTGGAAGCGATAAACTTACAGGAAGTCAAGCTGAGAGATGCTTCCTTGCAATCAGGAAGTTCAGATTCCTACCCGTCTGAAAACCTGGAAGACGATGTATTGCCTTCGTATGCTTTCTACTGTTGCAAGTCACTGAAATATATTGTCTATCCCAAAGAATTGAAGAAGATCGGAGCATATGCTTTCCGTGGAGCAGGTCTGGTCGGTACTCTGGAGATACCGGAAGGAGTAACTTACATCGCGACTTCAGCCTTTAACAACTGGGATGCGGGTGAGGGTGCACATATGTATTTGAATTCACTGAAGCTGCCTTCTACTCTGGAATATATTGGTGAATCTGCTTTCCGTAACAATAAGTTCAACTGTGAACTGATTCTGCCTGAGAAATTAAAAGTAATAGGTCCCGGTGCTTTTAGTGAATGTTTTTACCTGTATGGTACTCTGAATTTGCCTTCAGGTCTGGAAGTATTGGGAAAATCGGCTTTTGAAAATTTGAGCAGGCTGACCGGTCCGCTGGTAATCCCGGCCGGAATTAAGGAAGTCAGTGGTTTGGCAGGGACAGGATTCTCCAGTCTGGTTCTGCCGGATGGGCTGGAGGTTATCGGTGACTATGCTTTCGGAGGTAGTCATTTGGGAGGTCAGAAAAACAATCTTCAAGGAGATTTATATATTCCTCGAACAGTTCGTCAACTGGGAGTAGAAGCTTTCTGTGGAACACAGTTCTCTCATGTCTATCTACCGGAAGGTTTAACAGAAATATCGAAAAACCTTTTAAACGGATGTAATAAACTGATTGATACTTTAAAAATTCCATCAACGGTGAAGCAGATACGTAGTGGAGCATTTGGCGGATGTTCCAGCCTGACAGCTATTGTTTTGCCAGCAGGACTGGAGCAGATAGAAGGCGCAGATATATTCAGTACCTTTGGTGGATGTTATGCGTTAAATCTGTTGCGCTGTGATGCCAAAGAACCTCCTCTGATTATCGGTGATGTTTTCGGTGATCTCCCCAAAAACAATTTCACGGTTCAGGTTCCTGCTGAATCAGTTGAGAAATATCGCAATGCAGAAGGTTGGAAGGAATTCAAGCGTATTGCGGCTTACAGTAACTTTGTATGCCGTCCGCAGTCTGCCAATCTGCTCAATAAAGGACATGAATACAACATCGTGCTGAATGCAGACGGTAACTGGAAGGTTAAATCCATTCCCGGATGGTGTAGCATATCAGCTAATTCGGGATTTAAGAAAACCGAACTGACTGTAACAATTGATGAGTTGCCTGACGGACAGGGAAACCGTGAAGACAGCATTGTTTTCAGTCTGGACGGAACAGAATATACAACCTGCTACTATATCAAACAGTATGATTCGGAACGAAAAGAAGATGCTTCATACACCTTGCAGGCAGCCAAGCAAGGAAAAGGAGTCAATATTGTGTTGTTGGGAGACGGATATGATGCTGAAGATATTGCGGACGGAACCTACCAGCGGGATATGGAACAGGCAGCTGAACATTTCTTCGGTGTGGAACCCTTTAAAACGTACAGGAATTATTTTAATGTATATACGGTCTGGGCAATGTCTGCGGAAAGTGGCATCGGAACCTTGAACACTTTGCGGGATACGAAATTTGATACCCAGTATGGTAATTTTACGTATGACAGCCGTATTCATTGTGCTGCAGATTATGCCATGAGCTATGTAGCCGAATACAGTCCGGTGACCAAACAGGAGATAAAAGAATCGCTGGTAATTCTTATACCGAATTCTACGATGTATGACGGAGTGACGTATATGTACGGGGACGGTTCCGCACTGGCACTTTGTCCGAAGAGCGAACTGGATTTTCCATACGATGCCCGGGGAGTGATACAGCACGAAGCTTGTGGACACGGATTTACCAAGCTGGCAGATGAATATATTTATCACCGGGCCTGGATTCAGACCTGTAAGTGTACCTGTTGTGCGCATGTGGCAGATCTGCAAGGCATGCAGGCTTCCGGATGGGGACAGAATCTGTCTTTGAGCGGCAGATATGAAGATGTTCCATGGTATCATCTGATTCATGATGCCCGGTATAACGACATTGCAGATATTTATGATGGAGGATATTTCCATTCAGACGGTGTTTACCGGTCGGAATACAACAGTGTCATGAACAACAATGTGCCTTATCTCAGTACGTGGAGCCGTGAACTGGCTGTCCGGCGTATCAAAGAGCTGGCCGGTGAGACCTTCAGCTATGAAGAGTTTGTTGCCAATGACAGCCGTGAGTGGGGTATTGACTTCACCCGCAGTCAGATGGAAAACATTCCGGCTTCCGGAACAATGCATGGAGCACCTCCGGTAATCATTAAAAGAAGTCCTAACTTGAATATCAGAGAGAAATGAAAACATACAGTAATATAGTCTCATTATGGGCCGTATCTCTAGCCCTGCTTTTTAACGGTTGCAGGGAACAGGATGATATGAAAGAAGCCCTTACACGTACTCCCATTCAGATTGCAGCTGATTACAATACGACTACCCGTGTCAGTGATGCCGGATTTGCTGATGGTGACCGGATGGGAGTTTTTGTTACAGATTATGAAAATGGGGTACCGCAGCCGATTGGAGTAAGCGGTAACCGTGCGAATAATGTACTTTTCACTTATCAGGAAAGCGGGAATACATGGACGGGAGCGGCGACTATCTATTGGAAGGACAGTCAGACTCCGATAGATGTTGTAGGTTATTATCCTTTCAATGATGAACTGTCTTCAGTGACTGCATATCCTTTCTCTGTACAGACACATCAGGAAGCTGCAGCTGCCAATGGCGGGATGGGAGGATATGAGGCCAGTGATCTGCTCTGGGCCAAGAATGTGCAGGTTGCTCCGACGGACCAGACCATCCGGCTGCTGTATCATCACCTGATGGCCGGGGTTACCATCCGGATAGAAAAAGGTGAGGGATTTGCAGAAAATGAATGGGAAAGCGCCGTCCGTCAAATCTGGATTGACAGCACTGTTCCTGATGCTCTGGTGGATCTGGAAAAAGGTACGGTTACAGCCGGAAGCGGTGAACCGGAACTGATTGTTCCTCTCCCTTATAAAGATGAGTATCGGGCTGTGGTCGTTCCGCAGGAAGTGGCTGCCCAAAAGCCTCTGATCGGTCTTACCGTGAATGGAACGAATTATGCCTTGTCGAAAGAGGAGGTTATGACCTATACAAGCGGGAAAATGCATACGTTTACGATTCAGGTGAACAAACGGGCGGATAATGGCGATTATGAATTTTCTCTTATGGGAGAAGCTGTTACTGCATGGATCGATGATCCGGATTTTCACGACGGACTGATTCGTGAGTATGTGACGGTTGAGGTAGAACAGCCTGGAACATTTGAGCAGTGTCTGAAAGACAGAAAGCTGAATGCAGAAAAACTTTCCAGTCTGAAAGTAACGGGATCGGTAAGCTGGAAGGATCTCCAATATATGGGAAGTTCTATGCCCGCTCTGGCTTATCTGAACCTGAAAGATGTGCGCATTGATGATGAAGAGGATGCAAACGATGATGTCATTACTGGATTTCAGAACTGTGCTTCTCTGACCCGTGTCATTTTGCCAGACAGATTACGCGGAATTGGAGCGCAGGCCTTTTATCGTACGAATCTGACCGGTTCACTGGATATTCCTGAAGGAGTTACTTTTATAGAGTACGGCGCATTTATTGATTGTCCGTTTCATGCAGGAATAGAGCTTCCTTCTACCTTGAAACGAATTGACTCTGATGCCTTTGCGTATGCAGACCTCACGGGAGAGTTGCATTTGCCGGAAGGAGTGGAGTCCATTGGAGGAGGGGCATTTAATGAAGCTGCATTTTATGGACAACTGACTCTTCCTCAGAGTCTGAAAGATCTGAATGCTTCTGCATTTGCCAGTTGCAACTTTTCCGGAGATCTGGTGATCCCTCAGGGAATCAGACTGACGGGAAGTTTTTCAGGAAATGAATTTACGCATCTGGAGTTCCCTGAAGGATATGAAACGGTTACTTCCCAAATGTTTGACGGAGTTCCTTTGCAGGGTGAACTGCTGTTGCCGGCTTCATTGAAAAATCTGGAGTATGCCTGTTTCCGGGGAACTAAAATATCATCCGTTGTCCTACCGGAAGGTTTGCGCCAACTGGAGAAAAGCACGTTTGCTGATTGTTCTCGCCTGGAAGGAACCATTACTATACCTGACAATATTGTTGTCGTTCAGGAGGAACTGTTCTCCGGCTGTTCCATGTTGTCGGGAATACATCTGCATGATGAAATTGTATATATCGGAAAAGGGGCTTTCAGGAACTGTTATAACATGAACTCTATTGTATGTGATGCTTTAACTCCTCCGACAGTAGAGGAAGGAGCATTTGACGGAGTTCCTAAGGATAATTTCAGTGTGGAAGTGCCGGCTTCAGCGGTATCAGCTTATAAGACAGCAGAAGGATGGAAGGAATTCAAGCGAATCACACCTTACAGCAATTTTGTCTGCCGTCCGGCGACAGCATGTGCCCTGAACACCATGCATGAAGAAACACTGATTCTCAATGCCGACGGAGCATGGGAAGTAAGCTATCAGCCTGACTGGTGTAAACTGTCAGTAACTTCCGGAACAGGAAGAACAGCCATCCGTCTGACGATCAATGAAATGTCACATGGAGCTGGTGACCGGAAGGATAGCATCGTCTTTGCATTGAACGGAACTGAGTTTACGACTTACTGTACCGTCCAGCAGAAGGACTATGAATATGAAGAAGATGAACTGGTTGAACTGCAAAAGCATACGGCAGGAAAAGGAATCAATATTCTCTTCCTGGGTGACGGTTATGATGCAGAAGCATTGGCCAGCGGTGCTTATCTTGATCTGGCCCGTGAAGAAATGGAGCATTTCTTTGCCTTGCCGCCTTATGACCGGCTCAGAAGTTATTTCAATGTCTATGCAGCCGTTTCTTTGTCTCAGGAAACGGGTATCAATACAGTAAACACTTACCGTAACACACGGTTTGGAACGATTTACGGCGGTTCCGAAATGTGTGGAGGTTCCGGTCCGAATCTGATTCCGGATGACGAGCAGATTTTCCCCTATATTACGGAAACCTTAACAGATCTGCCTTCCACTGAAAATGATCTTCGGCGGATGCTGGTGATTCTGATCCCCAATACCAGTGAATATAACGGAGTCACTTACCTGTATGAAGACGGACGGGCTATCTCGATCTGTCCACGTAGTGAGCAAGCCTATCCGATGGATACACGGGGAGTTGTGCAGCGTGAGGCCGGCGGCTTCGGTTTCGGGAAACTGGCTAACGAGGCGGTTACGAAAAATGCTTATGCAACAGTTGGTGTTCTGAATACAATCGAAGAGGGACATAGCCGGGGCTGGTATCAGAATATCTCAACTACCGGTAAACTGTCAGAGGTGCCATGGGCTCATTTTATCTTTGATCCCCGCTACAGCGATTATGTGGATGTGTTTGAAGGTGCGTTTGAATATACCCGTAATGTATATCGTTCTGAGGCCAGCAGTTGTATGAATACTGGTATTCCTTATTATAATGCCATCAGCCGTCAGACCATTACGCAACGTATCAAGGAATATGCCGGTGAAACATTTGATCTGAACGAGTTCTATGAAAATGACACTAATGCATGGGGAACAACCCGCGGCCGGTCGGATAACGGTTATATTCAGACAGATGTAACAGCCACCGGTAAATTTAAAATGCCTGTAATTGTAAAAGGGAAATATATCCCTCATAAACCTAAATGCAAGAATAAATAAAATAAAAGAATAAAGATATGAAAACAACGTATTGTATGTGGATGGCGGCTGCTTTTCTGACTGTGGCAGCGTCATGCAGTAATGATAAGACTCCTGTGGTTGAATCAGATGAATTGGAAGTTAAACTGAATCTGGTACATCCGGCCAGTCGTGTTACAGACACTGATTTTGAGGCTCAGGACAAGATCGGTGTATATATGGTTGCCGAAGGAACTGATCTGCAGATCGGTGGCAATGAGGTGAATAACGAGCTGTTCAGTTACAACGGAACAGACTGGACTTCAGAACGGAAAGTATACTGGAATGAAGGCTTGCATGATATTTATGCCTACTATCCGTATGTGAAGAGTATCAGTGATACAGATAACTATCCATTTACGATCAGTCTGGATCAGTCATCAGAAGGTACGGACGGAATTTCCGGATATGAGGCAAGTGATTTCTTATGGGCATCATCAAAGGGAGTGAGTGCTACGGCTGATGCAGTTCCACTGCAGTTCCGTCATTGCATGAGTAAGCTGAAAGTTGTACTTGTGAAAGGCAGTGACTACGAAGGTGAAATTCCTTCGGACTGTGAAGTCTATATTCACAATATGAAGCCCTCAGCCTTAATAGATCTGCAAGAAGGCAGTGTGGAAGTCAGTCCCTATGCAGCTGTTGAAACCGTGAAGTGCCGCAAGCTTAATAATACGGAGTTTACAGCTTGTCTGGTGCCTCAACGTCTTGCTTCCAGAAGACCTTTTGTAGAAGTTGTAACGTCCAATGTTTCTTATATGCTTGAGGGAACAATCTCTTTGAAACAAGGTTATCAGAGTACAGTAACGGTGACCTTGTCGCAGAGCCCGGAACAAGTGGAAATAACAATAGGTGGTGGTATTGAGAATTGGGAATAAATGAATCAATAATAGAGTATGACGTTAAAAAAACGATTAATAATTTGTTTGTCTGCTGTCCTTGCCTGTTTGCTGTTTGCCTGTGGCGGAGGTGAGGGCGGTAAGGAAGATCCCGTTCATATTGGAGTTTCCGGTGTGGAATTATCAGAAACTTCCTATTCAATGGTGGTCGGTGATTCCTTGCTGCTGAAGGCAGTAATTACTCCTTCGGATGCAACGGATCAAACCGTAAACTGGGATTCTTCAGAAGAGTCTGTGGCTGTTGTGTCAAGTTCAGGACTTGTCTCGGCAGTCGGCAAGGGTACTTGTGTCATTACAGCAAGTGTTGACGGGAAAAGTGCAAGGTGTGCGATTACCGTACAGGATAAAACGATAGCAGTAGAATCTATTGTATTGTCTGAAGATACTCTGTTGCTGGGAATAGATGATACGGCAACATTAATTGCTACAATCAGACCGGAGAATGCGACAGAACGTGAAATAACATGGACTTCCAGTAATCCGGAGATAGCTACCGTTTCTGATCAGGGTGAGGTTGTTGCCCTTCAGGAAGGAACTTGTACTGTTACTGTTTCAGCAGGCGGGAAATCTGCTGAATGTGTGGTTACGGTAAGTCGGAATGTAATCCCGGTCAAGGAGGTTATATTGTCAGAGACCTCTCTGACCTTGAAGGAAGGTGAGTCATACACTTTGACGGCTACAGTTACTCCGGCAGATGCAACGGAACGGACCGTGACCTGGAAATCAGGAAATCCAGATGTAGCAACAGTTTCAGATGAAGGAAAAATAGAGGCTGTTCATGCAGGAACCTGTATAATTACAGCATCAGCTGGTGGTAAGGTTTCGGAATGTATGATAACGGTTACCAGCGAAACGATTGCAGTAGAACAGATTACTCTGTCTGCAACTTCTCTATCCTTGAAGTTAGGTGATTCTCGTACCCTGACAGCTACGGTTATTCCCTCGGATGCAACCGACAGCCAGGTAACGTGGAGCTCCAGTGATCCTTCGGTGGCTACAGTATCAGATCAAGGTGAAGTGACAGCCGTTCGTGCGGGAAACTGTACGATCACAGCTACTGC
>OHAQ01002798.1_pt1 | contig 12405 bp, 8 predicted proteins | sample 1577111 | NCBI WGS metagenome assembly OHAQ01 (sample SAMEA3541549, study PRJEB24748) | human gut metagenome | biome: human gut; feature: human-associated habitat; material: faeces | place: China | collected 2012 | reverse complement strand
TACAGTTACAGCACCCTTAGCAACATCTACTGTTAATGTACCATCAGAACCAACTGTTTTGCTTGTCCCATTAACTTTTACTTTCTTGCCAGAAGCTGCCGTTGTTCCGCCAAATACAAGTGTAAGCTTTCCAGCAGATGGCGCTGTGAACTTAATGCTTGTTGATGACTCCATCTTAAGGCACTGTGTAAGTGTAAGTCCATTATACGTTACTGTTCCCTTGTTTGATGCAAGATTACCAGAAATCACAAAGAATGAACTATTTGCATCTGATGTTGTAAAATTATGTACCTTAGAATCTCCTGTTGGTATTTCTGGTGTCTCTGTTCCACCTGTTGAACCCTTCTTTGGAATAGATGCTGTTTCTTCAGCCCCGCATACTGTACAAGAATGACTCTTAAGTCCTTCTTCCGTCTCTGTTGCTTCTTTAACTACTTTCCATTCGCCATATGTATGAGCTTTCTTTGGAATCACCTCTGTGTATGTCTTCTTATCACAAGTTCCATTAGTAGCTATACATGTGTATGTAACTTCCCCTTCTTCTGTACATGTAGCTTCTTTTGTTACTTTTGATACATAATTATGATAATGTGCATTAGAATCAGCCGCATTAATTGTAATTGAATTAATAGTCATTTCCTTAAATGCGCCTGCTGCCGGATTAACTCCATTACCACCTGACTGAATATTATATGGCATAACCATATACGTTCCAGCTGGAAGACCTGTAACAGTACCACTTCCTACCTTGAAGCACTCACCTGCCTCATTAACAAGACAGCCTGTTGTAGTTAAATCTTCCGATGCAAATGATACAGTAACATCTACTGTTCCACCTACCGTGAATGCATATACAGTCTTGCTAAGCTTTCCTGGCGCTGCTGTATATGGATAATCGGATATATTAATTGGTGTTACACCAGGTGCACAATATGATAACAATGAACACTCTGAAGCAGTAACATTCTCTAGTTTCTTAACTGTCTCTGGCATGCAGCCATTGTATGCTTTAAGAACCTTGGCTGCATCTGTAACACTTGTCTGTAACTGATAAGTTCCACTAGGAATATATGAAAGTGCTACATCTGTATCAAAATTCTCATACTTGTTGCCAGATTTAACTTTAGTTGACTTATCTGTAACAACCGTTCCTGTCATTGCTCCAATACAAGATGAAAATGAATCATTATAGCTTTTAATTGCTCCTGATCTTACATCCATAGGATTCTTTGTCATAAAAAACAAATTGTACTCTGAATATATGTAAGCATTGGCTCTTGTATTCATTGCATAATCTGTTGTTCCTATAAACTGGTTATTGTAGAAATGCATATTAGCCTGACGTCCAAGAGGCTGTCTTGCTTTACATCCCTTCCAGATATTATGATGATATGTAAGATTATACTGTAACGATGTATCTGATGAACCAACAAGGTTAGTCTTATGACATCCTTCAAAGTAGTTATATGAAACTGTTAAATATTCACCACGCTTGAAATCACATGATCCATCACCTTCAGCCTTATCTGATTCTGCAGGTCCTGTTATAGAAGGGCTGTAAAACTCATTGTTGTGAATCCAGCATCTTTCAACTGGAGCTGTTATAACAGAGCCTTCCTGAACACCTTCCATACCAATAGCATCTTCTGGCTGATTCATAAATGTAAGATTACGAACCTCAAAGTTCTTTCCTAATCCAGCTGCTGTTGTTGATGTCTCAGACATAAAATGAATTCCCCATCCATCCATAGCTGCATCTGTACCAACACCTTCAATTGTTACATCCTTTGCTGACTTCATACGTGCCATATGACCGTTGTCGCCAACACTTCCGCCATAATCATTAGAATCATAATCTGTAAGGCCATCAATAAGTCCTGCATTAGCTGCTGCCCATGTTCCTGTCTTATAAAGACCAGACTCTGATACTGCTCCGACCATACGAATTACTAATGGTATATTATTCTCAGCAAGTAACTGGAGAATACCCTGATTAGTATTACCCTTGCCGTAATATGTCTTTCCTTTCGATACCTTCTTACACTCTGTCTCATGACCTGCTTCACCACATGCCTTACCGACTGAGTTAAGAATATTACCAATGCCTGCAACTGTTACTCCACCATAAGAAAGTGTAACTGTATTCTTGTTTTCATCTGTTACATAAAGAACAATTGCGTTATCCTTTAATGTACCATCATCATTATAAGCACCTACACCATCAGTATAATTGTAATGCGCATATCCCGATCTATCCTGTGCATTAACCTCAATTCCTGACTGGGTATATGTACCTGTCTTAGTAGTAACCTTAAGAGTATATGTACCTGGCTTTAATCCCATTACATCAACTCTTGCTCCGTCGGCTGTATCTCTAACAAGATACTCAAAGTCCTCTCCTGTAAGAGAACCACTAACTGGACCTGAATATGATACTGCAGTAACATCGGCATCCTTAACACCTTTGATAGTTGCATACATCATTTCATTCCATCCACCATAAGTAGTAAAACTTGTTGCAGATGCTGCATAAGTCATACTTGGTGCTGCTATTGCAAGATTACTTACGATTAACAATCCTGCAACAACCTTAGCAAACACTTTTCTTATTTTTTGCATGACATTTTCCTCTCCTTTTTCCAAATATGCATACAATTGTGAATTATGAATAATCAAAATTCAAAATCTAAATCAATATTACCATTTTTGCACAAATTGTTCAAGCTTCATTCACAAAAAATTCATATTTTAATAAAATTCCTACATAGAGATATTTATATTACCTGCAACTAAAAAGGGGCTTTCATACCTCAACGATTTTCAATCGTTAAAGCGACAGCCCCTTTTTAGCAAAACATTATATTATTTCAATAGATAATTCTTTTTTTAATTTTTTTATTTCTAATTTTACTCCTAGATTAATCTGTTCTGCTATATCTTCTTCTAAAACAAACATTAAATCATCAGAAATATAATTATCATCGTGCTTATGTAAATAGCCATCCATTCCTATAATCTTAACACTGTTAACATCACACATAGATAAAAGCTTAAGAAACATCAAACCTGAATTATCTTTTACATATTCTGTCTTATTTAATAAAGACGAATAATTAATTTTTGCAAATACATTACCTGATGGAACATTTGATGATGCAATAACTTTTTTATACAAATCTTTTCTAATCTCTTTCATTCGACGACTATTTCCCACAAATAAATAATCCACGGGATGCAATTTATATTCAAAATTTATTGATACAAGCACATAATCTTCCAGATTTAATGATGCTAATTTATTATAATGTGTTTCAGATGTTTTACCAGGACATATCATAATAACATTTTTGCCTTTAAATATGTTTTTAACCTTGTTAAAATCATCTATTATGCTGTCTTTTGATTCGAAATACGATAAATATAATTGTTCAATATATTCTTTATCAAAATCAACTTTCTTTTCATTATCTAACATATCAAAAATATCATCAATCTCATCAATAGTAAGATTATTTTTTTGGCTCAGATAATATGCATAATCCGTATTGCACTGATGCTTAGCTGCTAAATAATTAGGTAAAGAATACCCCCATGGCTTATCAGCATATATATTTTCTATAAATTGATCATTTATTTCCAATATATTTCTATCATTATATTGTCCCTGATAATTTTCATTAAGATATTCCAAAATAATTTCTGTATTTAAATTACCAGCTCCTATACCTATACCATGAACCGAGCAATCTAATATAACTTCCCTGTCAACTTGTTCTAATAAAATTGTTGCATTCGAAAATGATAACTGCATATTATTATAAGAATGAAATCCTATTATAATACTTTCATCTAAATATTGTTTCATCATACTAATATACTTGATAACATTTTTGCTTTTCATTGAACCAAAACTATCAACAATATGCAAAGAATAGACTTCTAATTCATTACACATATTCATAAGATATATCAACTCAGAATCTGAATATTCAGAAATAGCTAAAGGATACATCATAACATTATATCCTTTTTCCTTCATCATTTTACACTCATGTAACGAAGCTTTAATATCTTTTTTCTTGAATGTATATTTAATATTTTTAATGTTACCAAAGCTATATTGTTCCAAATTATTTACATCGTACTGTCCATAATTAATAGAAGCTATTAATTTTAGCTTAATTTCTGAAGGAAACTTTTCATTTATTGAATTGATACTCAAAAATTGCGAATTAGAATTTTCATTATTATTATCAACCAAATAACCATATTCAATAAAATCAACGCCCGAATCATATAATTTTGATATAATTTTATCATTCACAGAATCATTAAATTTTCTTTTATTGACTACATAGTACTCATTTAATGTGCAATCCAGGACCTTACCATGTCTGCTTTTAATACCAACAGACTTCAAATTCCGCAAAATATTTTTAGATGCATCAGAGAAAATACCAGAATCTGTTGAATAGCTAATATACTGAACGCCCAGGCTTTTCCATTTTTCAACCATACTATAGTCATCTGTAAAAGTTCCTATCACTTTATTCTTTGCTTTAGCTTTTTCTACAATGTCTACCATAGCCGCCAAAACCTTAGGATGACTAATCTGTCCTGGAACTCCTAATGACTGAGATAAATCATATGGTCCAATAAATATAATATCATAGCCATCAACTTCTAAAATTTCATCTAAATTATCAATTGCCTCTTTGCCTTCTAATTGAATTATAATAATTTTTTCATTTTCTTTTTTAAAAAAGGCATTTCTGTTTAAAGATGAATAATCTGCTGCTCTGACAAAACGGCATACGCCTCTTTCTCCCTCTGGATAAAATTTAGCATATTTTATAACTTTTTTGACATCCTCAGCACATCTTATCTGTGAAATTTGTATTCCCATTGCTCCTATATCTAATGCTTTTCCAATGACATTATCATCTATATATGGAACTCTGACAATTGGAAGTATTCCCCTTAATTCACATGCTCTTATATTATTTTGTTGATTTTCTATATCTGTAGGACCATGTTCTGTATCTAATATTACATAATCATAACCAGATATTCCTATAATCTCATTAAACATAGGATCAGATGTTTTCACAAAAACACCATAAACAAATTCACCATTTTCTAATTTGCTTTTAAATTCATTTAACATAATTATCTCTTATTTTCATTGTCTAATCTGTTCGCAACAATTTCTCTGACTCTCTCTAAATCATTCGGTGTATCTACTGCTACAGTATCAGAATCAACTTCTATGTACTGTACTTTATAACCATTCTCTATAAATCTAAGAATCTCTATATCTTCTATTTTCTCAATTTTAGCCTTTCCATATTTTTTCCCATATTCGCAATAAAACTTTAATGCCTCAGGCTTGAATCCATATACACAAACCTGTTTATAATAGTTATATTCAATACTTCCTTTTGGATACGGTGCTGTAGATCTTGTTAAATAAATTCCTATATTCTCTTTATTTGTTATTACCTTCGGAACTGTGAAATTCACAACATCCACCGGGTCATTTATTTTAGTCATTAAATTTGAAACCTGCAAATCCGGATTTGTATAAAATGGTTCTATTGCAGCCCTTATAGTATCTGGCTCTAACAATGGTTCATCTCCCTGTATATTAACAATCAAATCCGCTGGTATCTTTTCTGCTACTTCACCAATTCTATCAGTACCAGTTTTATGTTTATCAGATGTCATGATTACCTGAATTCCTAATGCCTGACATTCCTCATATATTTTGTCATCATCAGTTGCAACATATACTTCTGAAAAATCCTTCACCTTTTTACACTGCTGATAAACCCACCATATCATAGGTTTTCCACAAATATCAGCTAACGGTTTACCTGGAAATCTTGAGCTTTTATATCGTGCCGGTATTACTCCTATTATTTTCATTGTTTTACCTCCTAATTGATACAATAAATTTATATATATCTTTTCTTTTAATAAAGAAAATCATACACATTATTAATATTAAGCCATATCTTAAAAGCAAATTTTTATATAAAAGTAACATAATCAATCCAAAAATCATTAGAATACATGATATTCCGATTATTATTTTTATATCAAATAAATGTATGTTATCCTTAATACATTTTTTTGCAACTTTATCAGAAAATATGTAATGTGATATTCCTAATATAACATAACATACTAATGTTGTATATCCAGCAGCTATATATCCTAATTCTTTTATAAAAATATAATTTAAAAAAACATTAAAACCTGCGCTAAAAATAGATGCCAACATTATAAATTTATTTTTTTCAAAATAAAATTCTACATTAGCAAATATCTGGTACATAAACATAAAATATAAACTTATTGCTAACGGAGGAATAACATATACAGCATCATAGTATTCACTAGGTGCTAAAATACTAATTACCTCCGGTGAAAATGCCATCATAAAAGCCAATGCTACTGCAACAAACAAAAAAAGCTTATTACACACAGATGAAATATCTCTATATTTCTCTTCTTTTAATCTTTGATATATCCAAGGTGCGAACGCATTATTAATTGATGTTGTCAATATATTTAATATCATAGCTAAATTATGCGATAACCCGTATATACCTGCCTCAGCCATTCCTATCATTTTACTAATCATAATTCTGTCTGACTGAGACAAAATCAAAGTAGACAAATAATGTGGAACTAATGGTATATTAAATTTTAATGCATATATCCAATACTTTTTTGAAAAAAATTTTTTACCTTTTATATAGTTAATTATATATATAATTCCATAAAAAACAATTACAATACAAGCAGAGCTAATTATTCTAACATCAGCACCAAATTTATTTGGAGTATTTATAACAGAAACTGCCGCTACTAAAGGGCTTAAAACAGAAACAACCAAAGTTAAAATAACCATATTCCTGTATTTAAACTCAAATCTCTGTTTAGCAGACCAAAACGAAAAAGCTGAATTTGCTAAAATCTCCATAAACATCACTATAATCAGAACTCTTCTGATTTCAATCCATAATGATAATTTTTTAAAAAATAGCAAATACAATAATAACATACACAATGTAAGCGTACTTACAAGACCTTGCATTGAAGATAAGAATCCATCTCTGTCATTTTCATATTTAATCATTCCATTATTAAATACACCACTAAACAAATTTAGTGTACAAAAAATAATAAAAATACTTTCCCATGAGTAAAAAATACTTACTACTCCATATTGCTCAGTTGTGAGTAATCTGGTAAAAATTGGAACTGTTATAAAACTAATGCCCTTTTGCACAAATCCACATATCGTAAACCACAATGCTGCCTTGGAAGCAATAGACATTTTATTATATATTTTTTTTGTTTTTTCTAACATCATTTATACCTTCCAAGAAATTCAAAACCAAGATATTTTCTTTCTCTAACAAATTCCAATGTTTCTATAGCCGTCGTAGTAATTGATAAAGCTAAATCATAAAATACACTGTCATCATAATTTAAAACCTCTGTAGGTATGTACTTATCTATGTATAAGCAGTTATATTTCTCACATAAATTACTATAATCTACTTTATCCCTAGGATGAGGCTTTATTGTTATGGTGTACCCCATTCCAGTATACTCTTTTATTATATCTTCATATATTTGCATTTGCTGTTCCAGATTTTGTAGCTGTCCATCTTCTGATAATGGCTGGGTACACAGCAAAAGTGTTTTATTACAATTATTATTTATTATTTTTTGTTTACAGAATATACCATATATTAGTTTCTTTTGCTGTAATGTCAGTTTGTCATTAATTTCTTTTCGTGGTTTTTCTATTATATTTTCCCTATCAATTGCCAGACCATTTTTATCATTTACCTCAATATCAATTACATATTGATTTGTTCCAAAAGCTCTGTGTCCTATATTCAATTTATTTTTCAATCTGACTTTTAAACTATTTATATCATAATCCACTTTATTCACTTGATAATATTTATTAAAGTATTTAAAGAAATTCAATCCGTCCTCAATTAAATGATATCTGATTTGATTATTTACAAAATACCAGCCTAAAATTTCAAAATCATTAAACAGAAAAATATTATCCTTATACTTAGTCCAATCTATTTTTAATTTAGTGTTAATATATTTATTTTCGTAATTTTTTCGATTTACTATCTTATCAAATGTATTTTTATATTTAATATTTTTGTAGTCTACACTATCAAACACATATATATCATTTATAAAATCCAATGACTTTATGGTTTCAATCTTATTTTTGTAATCTGGCATCTGAGAACCTATCACCAAATCAATTTTCTCATTTTGTACCATTGCTTTTGCAACCGCAATATATAAATTATACAAGCTAAAGCAGCAATATACTTTCATTTTATTTACCTTCTACATTTTGATTTTTATTTTCTTTTTAATTGTTTTAGAATTTTTATCATATTTAACTGGCATTAAATCAACAATTTTATCAATATTGTATGCCAAAAATATCACACAAAATAATAAATGCGGCATCTGATACATTTCTGTTATAAAATCAACAAAATACGCAACAAGTATTATGGTTAATACCTTTGTATACGGATGTTCTTTATATTGCTTTAATTTATGACTAACAATAAAAACAATAATTCCAAATAACAGAAGTCCCAATAATCCCTGTTGAACCATTATATTCAGGTATGTATTATGTGCCTGTGTAGTAGTCCAGGTTGTTAAATTGTAACTAACATTTCCATTACCTAATATAGGATGACACGATATTGATTTGAGTGCCAAAGCCCATATTATAGTTCTTCCTGTAAAAGATGAATCTCTATTTAAATATTTATATAATATAGCCGAAAAATTCTCCTGAAAATTCATAAATATTATCAAGTAACTAATAACAAAAGAAATAATAAAAAATACAAATACATTTGGCAGATTAAGTTTAAAAGCTTTTAATGAAAAAAACATTATAATAAAAGCAATACCTAATGCCACTAAAGATGTTTTCGAACCAGCCATATAAATTCCACATATTATAAATACAAGCAGACCAATTCCAATGATAGACAATTTGCCTCTTAGTTTATATATATACATATATGAGAATGCCAGCCATGGTAAATATGTGAAAATATGTGAATTATAATAACCCATTACCCAATTTGCCTTCCATCCTCTACTGTCTGTATATAATCCACCTGGGTGCATGACAATCGTGATAAAATTAGCAACAATTATTATTCCAATAATTATTGCCATATTCTTTATAAAACATGATATATCATTATATAGAGCAAACTCCATAATCAAAACCATACCAAACACATAAATAAAATTCGAAATATCTGCAGAAGTGTCAGTGTGTCTAATTATACATATCACTATATTCAAAAAGTAAAACAAAATGGATAACCATGTAATCATGCAAAATCTTATCTTATATAAGATGCAACATATTAATAGAAAAAATATAACAAATAATCTAAAATAATATAATATGCTATTTAAAAGATTACCACCAGTTTCCATAATCCCTCTTGGAACTAAAAACGGGATTACGCATATAATGAGCATTATATTTATCAGCCTTTTATTATTTTCATTTATCATTAACTAGCTCCTTTTAAAAACAAATCATATCATTAATTACCTATTCTGGTCTGTTAATTCTTATATCATCTTTTATTCTAAGTCTTTTTCTATATTTTTTCATCAATTTTGAACAAATAAAGCTAGGAACAAACATACATGGATACACCATCACCCATGCTTTCACATATTTTCGGGTGCATAAATACATGGTTTTATAATTCATTTTATGTATTCCAGAAGCTTTTTCCTTAAGAATATCATGAATAAAAAGATGGCATGTTCGATTTTTATACATTTGATTCAATTGTTTCTTGTCAAAACCAATCTCATTTATCATAAAATCAATCATTTTTTTATAATAAACTCCATTAATTAAAGCAGAATCAAAATTAGGCGTATTAACATATATACCAGCGCCAACACATGGACCTTTTACAATCCCCAGTTTAGTATCTTCCCCTTTGGCGCACAATGCATGTATATATGATTGCAGCCAATATGTATCCGCATACTGTTCTGGATTTTCTATTTTTTTAAAATTATCCGTATTACATATAAACGAAGCTAAAAAACCCCAATAATAACCTGCATATTTCATAAATAATTTTTTATCTTTTGTACAGATATCATTCATTGCTTCAGGTTCATGCTTTTGACATGATTCAGAATCAATATATTTATTCCTAAAATCTCTTGTAGTAACATATATTAATCCCATATCATCACCGTTTTCAATAAATTTAAGAATTTTATCAACTGCATTCTCCATTATAATATCATCATCTGACATTAGCCAGGTATACTTTCCCTTAGCTTTTTGAAGACATTTTATACAATTTCTATCAGTTTTTAAATTTGTTTCATTGCACCAATAACTTATATTTCCCCATTTATTCTGATATTCTTTTATAATATTAGGAGTGCTATCTGTTGAACAATTATCAGACACTAAAACCTCTATTTTTTCATTACATTGTGGCATCAAAATGTCCAACATATTCTTAATTGTTCTTTCTCCATTATATATTGGAATTGCAATTGTTAATACTGGCTGATTTTTCATTTTAACTATCTTATCTCTTTCCTTATGATTGTTTGGCTATTGTAGGCAAATTCATTTTTACAGTAATTTTAGCATATGTTGGTCTTACACAATTAATCATAAAAGCAGCTATACATACAGCCGCCTTTCTAGGCATTATATGCCATATTCCACCATATAATTTCTTTTTCAAGCCTCTTGTGTCTTTACAAAATTCCATGTGATTCCACTCTGTTTCTTTTCGATATTGTGCATATAAAACAGCATATGGACTGTCACTCTTCTCTATCCACATACGTTTCCTCACATAAAAACATGTAGTTGCATGAATTATTGCCGGCTTTTTCTTTGCCCTTATAATTTGATTTTTGGTATAATATTCGACTGGCTTTTTCATTTTTATAATTTCATCATAACCAAATATGTATATAGATGTAAGCATATTATATTGTGGTTCTAACAACTTAATATGTCCATCTAAAACTATATTCAATATATCCTGTTCTAAAAAAAACATTGTTTCATTATTCTCTATACCCTGTAATATTTTATCTACAAGTTTCTGACCTATGTTTTTTTCTCTCCATTTTTTCAAATCAATCAATAATACACCCGCATTGCAATATTTCATCGAATCTGACGCCTGTAAAACTCTTTTTTGTATTGCCGTGCCTACACAATCATATACACCTGCAACAATCTGATCTTTTTCAAAAACTGTGTTGTACATTTCCTGTATAGAATCCAATACAAGTGTGTCACTATCCAGGCTTAATACCCTGTCAACATTTGAAGGTAATATCTCTGCCAAAGCCATTCTTGCATATGTATGTCCCAAATCATACTTTACTTCTGGATACAAATCTTTCTGTTCTGGTTTCTTTATAAAAAAAATCTTTCTTGAAAAATGTTGTACAATATTATTTAATCTTTTTTTATTTTCATCCGATATGTTATCTTCAACTACATATATATTTATATCATCGGCATCCTTATTGTTTTCACATAAAGATTGTATAGCAACTCCACACATCTCCGAAAATAAATCGCTACTATAATAAACAATATTCATTGGTAGTCTCCTTATTCCTCTTCTATGCCTTTAACAAATTGGTTCATATTCCAGCCTGAATTCATTCCAATAATCTTTGCTGGCACTCCACCTACAACAGCTCCACAAGTTTCAATATTTTTAACTACAACAGCATTAGAAGCTATCATTACATCATCTGCAATTTGTATATCACCAAAAACACCTGCTCCTGCGCATATTGTTACACCATCACCAATCACTGGACACTTTCCATTATCATCTTTTCCTAATGATATTCCAATAGTTGTTCCATGAAATAAACAGCAATTTCGTCCAACAGTAGAATTTGATGAAACCACTATATTCTGCAAATGAGCAATTAACAGCCCCTTTCCAAATACATTTAGTGGTATCATGACATTATGTCTTGAACTCATTATCTTAAATAATATTTTCCAGTAAATGCCTATAATTTTAGATGCACCTTTAACATTTGAATAATATTCTGCATGTCTTAATACTGATTGAAATAAAAGTTCTTTCCGAAAGACCTTTTTCTTTACTCCTGATGGATAATTTCTTTTTATCCATACCTTTCTTTCAAGTTCAATCCACTGTTTCATTTCCTTTTTTGATTCTATCATTATACTCACTCAGTTCTTTATTAAATATAATATTATCTAACAGCTTCCTTAATAGTCTTAGCCATATAATCAATCATCTCGTCTGTCATTCC
>OHAQ01002796.1_pt1 | contig 12410 bp, 7 predicted proteins | sample 1577111 | NCBI WGS metagenome assembly OHAQ01 (sample SAMEA3541549, study PRJEB24748) | human gut metagenome | biome: human gut; feature: human-associated habitat; material: faeces | place: China | collected 2012 | reverse complement strand
CCTGCCACAGAAAATAATTTCGATTCAAAACAATTCTTTCCGGCAATCCACATATCCGCACGTTCAAAACTTACGATTACCGTATCTCCCTGTACTTCCATCGATTTATAATAAGGGCTTTCACTTACCACTCCTTCCACGCCGTAAGTCTTTGTCAAAGCCAATAGCCCCAGACGTTCCCCGGCAATTTTCTTCTTAGCCGGATGGATGCCTTTCTCCATACCTGCATCCAACAACACAGCCATACCCGTATTCGGCACGCGGTGCTCCACTTGTGACTGAGCCTCCCTGATAAGAGCGGATTGAACCGGTTCTTTTCCCTCCTCGGTAATCAAGGCATACTCATAAGGAGCTATCTGACAATAATAGAACGGGAAGTCTCCCTGTTTCCATTCGGAACGCCAACCATTAATCAAAGCAGAAAACATATCGGCATAAGTAGCCGGACGATTTGTATTATCTTCACCCTGATACCAAATCACTCCCTTCATGGTTATTCCTATCAACGGATGAAGCATACCGTTATATAATACGGTCGGAGTACGATTCTTAGACTTTATATCTTCGGGCTTCCGAGGTATCTTTGCATCCGGGAATGCTTTCAGCCATTCCGGAGTCATCCATGCTTCACATGCCGAGCCGCCCCACGATGCAACAATCAAACCAACCGGAACATCCAGCATTTCATTCAGCAAGCGACCGAAATAATAAGCAGTGGCACTGAAATCCCGAACGGAAACCGGACTCGCTTCCTGCCATGTTCCGGTAACATCTGTTTGCGGTTCAAAAGCCGCATTCCTTTTCACCGTAAATAATCGCATATTGGGATTCCTACTTTTCAGGATATCCATATTAGCCCCTTCCACCGGCTGATTCTTGAAACCTTTCATCGGCATCTCCATGTTACTCTGTCCGGAACAAATCCATAACTCACCGATAAGGACATTATTTAATGTGGTTACCTTTCCGTCATTGAAAGTCAACGTATAAGGTCCTCCTGCTTTAGGAGTTACCACACTTAGTTTCCATTCACCTTTATCATCAGAGCGAGTAGTATATTGTTTGTTATCCCATCCGGTAACGACCGTCACTTGTTTCTTCGGAGTAGCCGTGCCCCATAAGTTAGCATTCGTTTGTTGCTGCATTACCATGCCGTCCGAAAAGAAAGCAGGAAGTTTTACCTCAGCTTTTACTGTCGCAAAAGACAGCACTGCTATCGAAGCTATCAAGATTCTTAATTTATTTGTCATATCTTCTGTCTATTTATTGTTCTTCTATGATATGTAACGGTCCCATTAAACCCGCCTCAAGCAAAACATCTTCTTTCATGCGATATTTGCCATTCGTCCATATATCCTTAAACGGAGCTTTGCCTTTATCCGCCCCCTTAATCGCATTTGCCCAAGTATTCGCAACCTCTATCTCAATGGCATTCTCACCTTTTTTGATTGCTTCCGTTATTTCCACACGTAAAGGTGCTGTCCATACAGTTCCGCAATCTTGTCCGTTTATACGTACCGTTGCAAGATTGGCAACTTTGCCCAAATCAAGATAAATACGCGTTTTATCATCATTCCCTTTCCATTGGAAAACAGAACGATAAACCGCAGTACCGCTATAATAACGGATGGCATCCTCTGACTCTTTACTCCAATCAAAGAAAGTATTCCGGATGACGGTTTTATTTATTGCAGGGAATTCCACTTCCCATTTCTCCGCAACAAGAGACGATGACGTTTCATTTTTATTATCGCTATACTCAATACCTTGGGAAGCAACACGAGGAATCACGATAAAGACGGATTCATCAGCCGCCAACTTTACATCAACCGACATACGTCCATTCTCCTGTTTCCACGAAGACGCTTTTCTTATTTCTCCATTTACGGGATTCCATAACTCCGGCTGTCCTTCGGCAATACGTAAAGAAACCGAAACCGTCCTATCCTTTTCCTGTTGATTCGCAATAAAATAGATATCCGCTTCCTCACCCCGGCGATGTGTCCACGCAATATCTTCAGGGACAATCACATCACGTTCCAAACCATAAACAGAGAAGTCTTCTGCCGTATAAGGTAATTCGGGAATGACAACACCTGCTTTACGCAGAGCGTCTATCTTAGCCTGCACTTCTTTGGATAAAGGTAGATTATCCGGACTCATCGGATGAGGCAAGGGTAAGACTAAAACTTTATAGGATGCTCCACCGGGAAGTATCATTCTTCCGTCTTTCGCTTCGGCAAGACGAAGCAATGCATCACGATTGAAACTATCATAAGTATATCCGCGCATCGGATTGACCCACTCTTCAGGGTCAGCCATATTAGCCGAATGAAATACACCGACCGGCATTTCTCTTTGTGGTTCACCTACATTCGCCAAACGTATTCTTTCACGTTCCACACGTTCTTTTCCAAAGATTCCCGGTAAAGACGGAACTAACCTATCCGGCAATATAGAACGGCGCGGCATTTCTTCACCGGTAAAGACAGCAATATCAATTACGGGAACACCATACTGCAATAAAGCCTGACAACGAGTCGTATAATCTACAAACGCCTTACCTTGTTTCCACCAGGTCTGGTCACGTTGAAAGAACAATCCGATGCCATCCAAAGTCATTCCCGGCTTGCGGTCCATATAAGGGTTATGAGTATATACATGATAGAACATCTTATTAATACCCAATGCAAAGTTACGGTCAAGCAGAGTTTTTAACATACCCGGATGTTCATCCCACGTACCGCGTACCTGAGTAAATCCCTCTGACTGCACCAGCCGTTTACCATAAATATGTGCTCCGCTAATGGCATCGAGCATATCATTCGGTTTATCATGCGTGGGACTTCGTAACCAAAACTCTCCCATCGGACGGTCTACTGCCTGGTAATGCAGCAGCCCATCACTCACCATTGTAGGAGAAACACACTCGGCTGAAAATTCACAATCATACTTCTTTGCCTGTTCTGCCAACACCTTATAAAAGACATCCAATACAAGCTCTGAAATAGTAGTCCGGACGTCGCGAAGCACATTCTCCGAAACTTCGGCACTCTCCATCGGTATACCTGCCAACAGAGGAAGATAAGGCATCAGATCATAGCCTCTGCGAACACAGAATTCTGCGGCAAAGTTATCACTCCAATTCTGCGAACCGCATTCCCAGCTATCTACGTGCATGAACTTCAATACCCGACGTGCCAAAACCGGGTCGGTGGCAGTAAAGGCCTTACCGAACCAATTATCAAATTGTTTTCTAACGGCAACTGCGTTAAACTTATCACATTCCAATCCCTTACCGGCTCCTCCGGTTGCATTGGTATGTCCGGTTGCCGTATGCCCCATACGGAGAAGCTTCCATGTTCCTTTTGGCAAACGCGCCGTAAGCACTCCGTCTTTCATAGAAGCTGTCAGGTTTATCAGATTCTCCTTCTTAATACAATCTGTCTGAGGAACTTCACTATCCGTAGTACGTGCCGCAACACGCCACACCAGTCCCGCTTTTCCTTCCCATTGACTTATCTTCGGTTCACTACCCGGTATCAAGGCTTTTATCTTCAGATTCGGTTTCCACTTAGCCGCATCCATATCTTCACATCCCGGCTCACTGCCTTCGGGCGTCCAATAGAAACGAAAATAGCGTGCCGTAGTAGCAGGGATTACATGCGTCGAGTTCTCATCCGTATTTTGCCATCCCTGACGAGCCGGAACAAGCTGTTTCACAAACCGGAAATTTACGCCATCATCACTTGCCATCACTTTCAAACGATGCGCCTGATAATTGTTTCCGGTAAGAACAATTTCTATATTCCGACAGGTAAATGGTTCTTTATATGCGTATTGTATCCAGAAGCCGCCATCTTTGGGAGCCAATGAATAATAATCTTTGGCGGAAGCGGCAAAACCTGTTCCGTCTTTTGTGGGAGTTATTCCTTCGGAAGTAGTAATGACAGGCGGCTCATCTTGCACTTTCACGGAATAAGGCAGTGCATACAGAGCTATATCTTCATAATATCCTTCATAGCTTTCAGGTTGGGGTAAAGTGATTTTTACCTTTCCGCCCTTAACAATCGTATCACTCCAAACAACCTTTTGCATGGACTCTTTCGGAGTAATCCACGGTCCTCCTGCCAAAGCAAAGCCATCACAAATATGCATACCCAGCTTTAGCCCTAAACTATCCGCTACTTGCATACTGTAACGCACCATTTCCCACCATTCGGGAGTCAACTGTGACACCGCATCCGGATATTCCGACCATTGTTCGGGAGACTTAATAGGCATGAGGTATGTACCGCCCAGTCCTACTTCATGCATTGCTTCGAGATCTGCTTTTATTCCCTCTTTAGAAACAGCTCCATACATCCAATACCAAAAACACCACGGTTTTGCTTCCTCAGGAGGATGCGCGAAACGGTTTTGAAGAACGGTTTGAGCTTTCGTACCCGAAACAAAAAGCAAAAACATCAATAAGGTTATATAATAACGGTAATACTTCATAATGTTTATGTTTGTCTGATAAAATAGACGGTAAACAGGGCTTTATGTACTCAAACGAACAGGGGTTATTCATCTTCCTACTGCTTATTCTCATATATATCGATATCTGCTATTCAACATACGGTCCTTTGTTTGCAAACGATAGGAGTTTGTAAACAAAGGACCGTATGTTTGTTTTCAATCGACCGTATGTTTGTAATCAAACGTCCTGATGTTTTTTAAAAACAACCTGATGATTGAAAAAGACACCAAGGTGATTGTAATCAACGTCAAGTAATCTGTTGAATGATTCCATCTTTTCCCTCTCACAAATATACCTTTCAAAACAATAGTTCACCTTTCCAAAATGAAAAGGTCGTCTTATAAACGTGGTATGGACTAACAACCGATATATAGCTGATATTCTTCTCTTTATCCATTAGTCCCATAATTTGGCATGCCTTTGGCATATACTCCTGCATAAAAAATAATAGTATACAAATTAAAAGGTAAAGAGACTATGGTTAATAACAAATCAGCTTCCTTATTCCAAAAGGAGCAAGTGATGGAGAGCCTGAAGCAATCATTCGTGAAACTCAACCCGAGAGCGATGATAAAGAACCCGATTATGTTCACCGTAGAGGTATGTACGGCAGTCATGTTTCCGGTGACAATCTACTCCATATTCAATGATGCACAAGGCTCGTTCGCTTACAACATCTGGGTGTTTATCATCCTATTCATTACTTTACTGTTTGCCAACTTCGCCGAAGCAATAGCCGAGGCACGCGGAAAGGCTCAGGCAGACAGTTTGCGAAAGACGCGTGAGGAAACTCCTGCTAAAGTCATTATAGGTGACAAAGTGCAAACCGTGAGCAGTTCCGGACTGAAGAAAGGCGATATCTTTATTTGCGAAGCAGGTGATACCATCCCTGCCGACGGAGAGATTATCGAAGGACTCGCCTCCATTGATGAAAGTGCCATTACGGGAGAATCCGCTCCGGTGATCCGCGAGGCGGGAGGCGACAAAAGTTCCGTAACGGGTGGTACGAAAGTATTATCCGATACGATCAAAGTATTGGTTACGCAGCAACCGGGTGAGAGTTTTCTCGATAAGATGATAGCCCTTGTGGAAGGTGCATCCCGACAGAAGACCCCGAACGAGATAGCCCTGACCATCCTTTTGGCCGGCTTCACACTGGTATTCGTCATTGTATGCGTCACCCTGAAGCCGTTTGCCGATTATACGGGAACAGTCATCACCATTGCGTCGTTCTTATCTCTGTTCGTGTGTCTGATACCAACGACTATCGGTGGACTGCTCTCTGCTATCGGCATTGCCGGAATGGACCGTGCCCTCCGTGCCAACGTCATCACCAAGTCCGGTAAGGCAGTAGAAACGGCAGGCGATATCGACACACTGCTGCTCGACAAAACAGGAACCATCACTATCGGTAACCGCAAGGCTACGAAGTTCTACCCGGTAAAAGGTATGGACGAACATGCGTTTATAGAATACTGCCTGCTCTCGTCTATCTCCGATGAAACACCGGAAGGTAAGTCTATCGTGGAACTAGGACGCGAAAACGGAATACGAATGCGCAGCCTCAACACGACCGGAGCCAAGATGATTAAATTTACCGCAGAGACCAAATGTTCCGGTGTAAACCTTGCCGACGGAACGGAAATCCGTAAGGGAGCTTTCGATGCCATCCGCAAGATTACCGAAGAAGCAGGTAATGTATTTCCCGACGAAACACAAGAAGCAGTTGCTTCCATCTCTTGCAACGGAGGTACACCATTGGTGGTATGTGCCAACAAGAAGGTTATCGGAGTCATCGAATTGCAGGATATCATCAAGCCGGGCATTCAGGAACGCTTCGAACGTCTGCGCAAGATGGGTGTAAAGACTGTAATGGTAACGGGTGACAATCCACTCACTGCCAAATACATTGCCGAGAAAGCAGGTGTAGACGACTTCATTGCCGAAGCCAAACCGGAGGATAAGATGAACTACATTAAAGAAGAGCAACAGGCAGGTAAACTTGTTGCCATGATGGGTGACGGAACCAATGACGCCCCTGCCCTCGCCCAAGCCAATGTAGGCGTAGCAATGAATAGCGGTACACAGGCAGCCAAAGAAGCCGGCAATATGGTAGACCTCGACAATGACCCTACTAAACTGATCGAGATTGTAGAGATTGGTAAGCAGTTGCTTATGACACGCGGAACGCTTACAACCTTCTCCATCGCCAACGATGTGGCAAAGTATTTCGCCATTATTCCGGCATTGTTCATGATTGCCATCCCGGAACTCGCCGCACTCAATATCATGGGACTTCACAGTCCGGAGAGTGCCATCCTTTCGGCAGTCATTTTCAACGCCATCATCATTCCTATCCTGATACCGTTGGCACTGAAAGGAGTAACATACAAACCGATAGGTGCAAGCGCACTGCTCCGCCGCAATCTGCTCATCTATGGTCTGGGCGGTGTCATAGCACCATTTATCGGTATCAAAGTAATAGATTTATTCATAGGATTATTCTTTTAAATATCAGCAACAATGAAGAACTTTATTAAATCACTTAAGCTTACACTCGCATTCTGTGTATTCTTCTCCGTATTCTATGTATTGATTCTGTGGATATTCGCACAGTTCGCAAGCCCCAACAAAGGAAATGCCGAAGTAGTCACCCTGGATGGAAAGATAGTGGGTGCGGCAAACGTCGGTCAATCCTTTACCAAGGACATTTACTTCTGGGGACGTCCCTCCTGCGCCGGTGACGGTTACGACGCTACCAGCTCCGCCGGCAGCAACAAAGGCGTAACCAATGAGGAATATCTCACCGAAGTATCGGCACGGGTGGATAGTTTCCTTGTTCACCATCCCTACCTCAACCGCAATGAAGTACCAGCCGAAATGGTAACGGCAAGCGGTTCCGGACTCGACCCGGACATCACCCCCGAATGTGCTTATGTACAAGTAAGGCGTGTAGCTCAAGCACGAGGGATGAATGAAGAACAAGTCAAAGCCATTGTAGATAAGGCAATAGAAAGGCCGCTACTCGGTATGTTCGGAACGGCAAAAGTAAACGTACTAAAATTGAACATCGCATTAGAGGAAACAAATGATCAGAAAATACATATTTAATATGAAGAAGTATATGAAAAAGATAATCGACATAGACAGTGAGTCTAAAGGTGCTATTAAGATAATGGCAATCATCGCCGCATTCCTATGGATTGCAACAAACACCTGCGCCCAGGCACAGGAGAAAGGTGTCAGTTTCAATGTGCAGGGAGACTTGGTAAGTTCCTACATATGGCGTGGTATGTATCAATCCGGTGCGGCAATCCAACCTACACTCGGATTGAGTGCAGGAGGTTTCTCGCTCACGGCATGGGGTAGCGTGGACTTTACCGGACAGGGACATAAGGAAGCAGACCTCACCGCAGCATACAGCGTAAAAGGTTTCACCATCTCATTGGCTGACTATTGGTGGGCAGGACAAGCCGGTTCTAATACAAGTGGCGAAAAGGCGAATACCGATGTAGACGGTGCAGGGCGTAACAAATATTTCAACTTCGACAATCGCGATACCAAACATATTTTGGAAGCCGGACTGGCATATACACTTCCCGTTGAGAAGTTCCCGTTGAGTATTGCGTGGTACACCATGTTTTGGGGAGGCGACAAAAAAGTCAATGATAAAGGGGAGGTGAAGAATGCTTATTCTTCTTACATCGAGTTGAACTATCCGTTCACCGTGAAAACCGTAGACCTGAACGCCACGCTCGGTGCAAGCCCTTTCAAATCACCGGGCAACTATTACAATGATGGTTTCGCCGTAACAAATGTAGGATTGAAGGCAACAAAGGCTATCAGGTTTACCGATAATTTCTCCCTGCCCGTCTTTGCACAAGCTATTTGGAGCCCGAGTCGGGAGGACGTGCATTTCGTGTTTGGTATCACATTAAAGCCATAAATACCATAATAAGAAATGGATAGAGAACAAAACGTGCAACACTTCCTCGACCTGATAAAGAAGTCGCGTCGCGGTAAATTTAAGATCTATATCGGTATGATAGCCGGAGTAGGCAAATCTTACCGTATGCTGACGGAGGCTCACGAGCTTCTAGCCGGAGGAGTGGATGTGCAGATCGGTTACATTGAGACGCATGGACGACCGGACACGGAAGCATTAGTGACAGGACTGCCCGTCATCCCCCGCCGGAAGATATTCTATAAAGGAAAAGAAATAGAGGAAATGGATCTGGATACCATCATACGGATTCATCCCGAAATTGTCATCATTGACGAACTGGCACATACCAATGTGGAAGGCAGCCGGAATGAAAAGCGATGGCAGGATGTGCTCGATTTGCTCGAGGAAGGTATCAACGTAATCAGTGCCGTCAATATCCAGCATATTGAAAGTGTTAACGAAGAGGTGCATCGCATCTCCGGCATCGAGGTAAAGGAACGCATCCCCGACAGTGTTCTCGAACAGGCAGACGAGGTAGTCAACATCGACCTCACCGCCGAAGAACTCATCACCCGTCTGAAAGCCGGAAAGATATACCGCCCGGAGAAGATAGAACATGCGTTGAACAACTTCTTCACGGTAGAACATATTCTCCAGTTGCGCGAACTTGCCCTAAAAGAGGTAGCACTCCGGGTAGAGAACAAGGTGGAGAACGAGGTGGTGATATCCAATGTAGGGGTGCGACATGAGAAGTTTCTCGCCTGTATCAGCAGTCATGAGAAGACACCCCGCAAGATCATCCGTAAAGCAGCAAGGCTCGCCGCACGTTACAACACCAAATTCGTTGCCCTGTACGTGCAGACACCCAAAGAGAATCCCGACCGTATTCCTCTCGCCAGCCAGCGCCATCTGCTCAATCACTTCAAACTCGCTACGGAATTAGGCGGTGAAGTAGTGCAGATACAGTCGGCGGATATCATCGGAAGCATCCTGAAAATATGCAAGGAAAAGCAAATCAGTACCGTGTGCATGGGAAGTCCGTCTTTCAAGCTACCACAGATATACTTCTCCATTACCCATTACAAAAAATTAATAGATACACTGTCGCAGTCTAACATAGATTTGATTATCTTAGCCTGCAATTAACATGAACAGCCATGAACATTAAAACGAAACTCACTTTCGGCATAGGCGTATTGGTAGCCATGATTGTACTGCTGGTAGTTCTTTCGGCAGTAAACCTCCAGATACTGACTGCCACCGAGCCTGACAGCCCTGCAGCAGGTCCAGGCTTGCAACGGGCATTGATGTGGATCTACATCGTAGGCATTGCCTGCATTCTTATCGGAATCGGCATGTTGTTCCGCCTACCCTCCTCCATCAACAAGCCCATCAAGGAACTGACCAACGGCATCATGGAGATAGCCAACCATAACTATCAGAAAAGATTGAATCTCGGCCCGAATGAGGAGTTTATAGAAGTAGCCGAAAGTTTCAACCGCATGGCGGAACGGCTGGCTGAATACCGGGCAAGCACTTTATCCGACTTGCTTGCAGGCAAGAAATATATTGAGGCAATCGTCAACAGCATCACCGAACCGATCATCGGGCTGAATAAAGATAAACAGATCGTCTTTGTCAACGAGGCAGCTCTCAACGTGCTGAACCTGAAACGGGAAGCCATTATCAATCAATCAGCTCCCGAACTATCCCTGAAAAATGATTTATTGCGTCGCCTGATACGGGAACTGCTCAACCCCGGTGATACGAAAGAACCACTCAAAATCTACGCAGACAACAAGGAGAGTTATTTCCAAGCCAAATACATCCCTATAAAGATGGTAGAGACCGGCGAGAAAGAACAGACTTATATAGGAGACGTCATCCTGCTGAAGAACATCACGGAATTCAAAGAACTGGATGCAGCTAAGACAACTTTTATTTCTACTATCTCCCATGAGTTGAAAACCCCAATCTCCGCCATCCTGATGAGCCTTCAATTATTGGAAGACAAGCGGGTAGGTGCACTCAATGAAGAACAGGAAGAGCTATCCAAGAGTATCAAAGAAAACAGCGAACGTCTGCTGGGCATCACCGGTGAACTGCTTAACCTGACGCAAGTGGAGGCCGGCAAACTGCAACTCATGCCGAAGATTACCAAACCAATTGAGTTAATAGACTATGCCATTAAAGCCAACCGTGTACAGGCAGAACGATTCGGTATACAGATAGAGGTAGAATATCCTGAAGAGAAAGTAAGCAAACTGTTCGTGGACAGTGAAAAAATATCGGATGGTTTCGCGCATCAGGAAATAAAAGGTCAGGCAGAACGAAAGCAGCGCAGCCGCCGTCAGAATCATCGTCCGCACCGATGGGCGGAGGCCTCCCGGTCCGATCCAGGCGCTCCGGTAACCGATGTTCATCAGTCCATTGCCGAAAAAGGTCAGAATCCCGTCGGTAAGCGTCACTACAAGCACCGTGACAAGTGCACTTACAATCAAATCAAAGACCATCCTCTGGCTGAAGTTTTTTATAAAATCAGGCTTCAATTTTGTATCCCACTCCCCAGACTGTTGTAATAATCTTATCTTCTCTTGTGTCGTCTTGCCGCCGGATTGATGGTTTGCAGCGCCGGAACAGCATAATGGCGGATACGGTTGCGGGCATAGGCATCGCTGAAATTGCTTTCGTCCTGAACATAGTGTTGCCCAAGGGCGGCGCAGTATGCCGTGGTATCGCTCCTTGTCAGGCACAAAAATGGACGGCGGTACACGCCCCGTACCGCCGGAATACCCGCCATGCCGTGCAGGCCGGTACCGCGCGCCATGCGGAACAACACCGTTTCCGCCTGGTCAGATAACGTATGCGCTGTGGCAATGCAGGCATGCTGCTGCGCGGCCAGCGCATCAAACCAGGTATAGCGCAGGCTGCGCGCCCAGTTCTCGCTGGGGTTTGGGGGAATCTGCACCCCGCTGGCAGCGGCATCGTACAAAAAGAACGGCACATGATGCGTGCGGCAGAACTCCGCCACAAAGCGGGCATCCGCATGGGCAGCTTCGCCCCGGATTCCGTGGTCCACATGGGCCGCCATGACGGTGATGCCAAGTTCCGCTTTGCAGCGCAGCAGAAAACAGAGCAGCGCCATCGAATCCGCCCCGCCGGAGCAGGCAACGATAACACGGTCCCCCAACCGAAACAAACCCTGCCGGCGGCAATAGGCCAGCAAGGTTTGTTCCATCGTGTTTACTGGGTTTTGCAATGAATTGTCTGCGTCAGTACTGTTCATGGATCTCGTCCAGATTGCTGAACCGGGTATGGGCGCCATCCCAGCCAAGGCGGACCACACTGGTTTCGCCATGGCGGTTTTTGGCCACGATACATTCGGCTTCGTTTTCGTTCGCCTGTTCGGTTTCGCCGTTCTGGGAATTGTAATAGGCAGCGCGGTACAGGAAGAGCACCACGTCCGCATCCTGTTCGATAGAGCCGGAATCACGCAGGTCTGAAAGCTGGGGGCGGTGGTCCGAGCGACCCGCTGTTTTTTCGGCAGCACGGGAAAGCTGGGACAGCGCAATGACAGGAACGTTCAGTTCCTTGGCCATGATCTTCAGACCACGCGACATCTCGGAGACCTCGACGGTACGGCTCTCGGAGCGACGTCCCGGCGGAGGACTCACCAGCTGCAGGTAGTCCAGGATGATGATGGCCTTCTCCTTGTTGTGGAGCATGCGGCGGCTCTTGGCGCGAATCTCGGTCACTGTGGTGCCAGGCGTATCGTCAATCAGAATATCGAGCTTGGACAAGGTCTGCGTGGCCTCGTTGATATTGGCCCACTGCTCGGGGCTAATGCGGCCCATGCGGAAGTCACTGATCGAGATCATGGCGTAGGCGCAAATCAGACGCTGGGCAATTTCCTTGCCCGACATCTCCAGCGAGAAGAAGCCG
>OHAQ01002790.1_pt1 | contig 12427 bp, 7 predicted proteins | sample 1577111 | NCBI WGS metagenome assembly OHAQ01 (sample SAMEA3541549, study PRJEB24748) | human gut metagenome | biome: human gut; feature: human-associated habitat; material: faeces | place: China | collected 2012 | reverse complement strand
TGCCAACAATATCGATAACACCGTTTTCATCCAAAAAACGATTCGCATCAGTTGACAGTTCCCTCACAGCTGTTCCGCCTTTCGATGGGTTTCTGTCAGTATCACTAAAATAGAAACCAACAGTTCCTTTCCATGCTTCATTCCAGCCCGTTACACATCCATTTAATTTTGCAGACGTTTCCATAATTTCTGTGACATCACCAGTAATGACTTCCACATATGTCCATTCCATTTTTTCCCAAGCTTGTTCCCAGATGTCCCTTACATATTCCATATTCTCTTCATTAAACATCTCAAATTTATTATTCAGAAAGTCTGAATAAGAATCAAACTTACCTAAACTCTTAATAAGAGATTTTTTTGATTTTAATAAAGAGAAACAATCGTCTAAGTCTTCAATAAGTTCCCACTCTTCCGCATGATTCGAATCAAATTTCTTTCCTAAATAAATAACCCAATCTTTAATGGCTCCTCCACAATTATAAACAGCCAAAGGAATTCCTGCTCCAGAAGATGCAGCCAAGGTACTAGTCGCACAAGTTAAGGAGCTCGAAGCCAATGCGATTTCTTCTGCATACTCTGTAGCGAACTTTTTTAGTCCGTTAACAAAGCGATCCAAATCGTCCACGAACCCTCTGGTAATGGCCATTCCGTTTGCTATGTTCTTTTTATATACATCCCAATCCATATCATCGCAAGGCACTCCTTTATGAACAGTTATATTTCCATTTACATAGTAAGCCATATCCACTTGGTCTTTTCGGTAATTGTTGAATACCATGATATGATTGATATCATACATAATGCTTTTAATAGTACCGTCTTCATAGAAAACGATCTCGCTCCAGTTTCCTTCTGCCTGATCATCTTCCACATTCCATACTCGAATAGCCTCTGGTAGGCCATTTTCTTTTAACATGTAAGAAGCTATGGCATTATTTTTATAATCAAACAGTACCATTTCTCCATTCGTCTTGTCTACAGCAAATTCTGCATCAGGCAATAAGGATACTTCCGGCATATCTAATATAGTTGCCCGTTTAATAGAACAGTCTGAAATATGTTTCTCAAAAAAAATACGGTCTTCGCTTTGCATAGAAATCGAAAAATGCGGATAAGTAGCCACAGGCAATGGGATAAGGAACACTTTGTTGCTCACCGACTCGCTCTCACAAGAAATCGTAATTTCTGTAGCTTGGTCAGTTGATATAGCCAAGACTGCACCGGATTGGTGTATATCATGTACTACAGCATTTCCAGCAATAGCGGGAGCATCAGGCCCCTCTGACTTAATTTTGAGAGTAGTAGTTCCCTTGGGTATCCCTACTACAGATAAACGAAGCAACCCGCAAAGATGTTTAAATAGGAAATTCCCATCATCCTGCTTCACACCAATCATCGGCGCATTGCTGTTTTCCGTATAATCATATTCCGAAGGAAGAACAAAGGAGAGTTTATCACCCTCCAAAACAGCTTCATCATCATAAGGATAATAAGCTACAGAAGAAGCTCCACCTTCAGGAAGATTTCCCTTAAAGATAGCAGATTGCCCACTATCCGCCATACTGTTAAACGAAAAAGGAATATTAACCACTCCATAACCATCAAAAACGCCTATCTGATCACCTTTAACCCAGCACACACGATTTTCCTCATCCACCATTGTACGGGTGTTGGCGCTTTGTTCGATCTGTGCCTTCAGAGTATGATTTCCATTAACCAAATCCCCCCCTGCCAGTTCGTCTTTGTTCACACATCCAATGAATGCCAACAAAACTATTATAACGTAACAATATACTTTCTTCATAATATTCCCTTTTTATTCGTCCCAAGTTCCTTGTTCTTCATCATAGTCCTCACTACCACCAGTCACTCCTGATGACTGAGCCTTTCCTTCTTGCGTAACAACCAGGCTCCGACTTATAGAACCCGCTTTAAGCGTGACGGTGGCAGTACGAAGTGTCTCATCGGTATTTTCACTGACAGAAACCGAAAAAGTATTCTCGCCAGCTTTACCAGATGCCGGAGTCGCCACACACCAATCAGCAGAGGTAACAACGACAATCCAATCCTGATTAGTCGTAAAGCAGATGGAGTGACTACCTGCATCTGATTTAAAACTCATTCCGTCGGAAAAATACGTACTGCTTTCTGTAGAAATTATTACTTCATCCTGAACCGGTTGTTTATCTCCCATAGAATCTTCGCCTCCACTACAACCACCCAAGAAAAACAAGAAATAAAACATGACCAACCGGTACATCATTTTAAGTAATACATCGTAATTCATACCATTAAATTCTATATATACAAACCTACAATAACAAATTTCATTTATTGAAACTCTTTCTTATCCCCTATCCATAAAATCATTGTTGACTTTGAAACGGTGGACGCATCCTTCACAGAGATGAACCCACCGTTTACAAAACCAGCCTAACCAATACTCATGAGTTTCATTATTTTATTTACTCCATTCTCAAAGTACTTCATCGGACCTTAAAATATGGGGCAAGAACAATTAATAAAATCAACCCTATAATTTGCCCGACTTCGTTCTTTATCCATTCAGTTTACAAAAAAACAATTATTTTAATTGAAAATTTGTCACCCAAAATAGTGATTTTATCTCAAATAAGCAAAACAAATTAAATGATTCATATTTCTCATACCAATTACTATCATAATCTCTAATTTATTATATAATCTACTTCACTAAAATACTATATATAAATATAGCTTCCAAAGAAAAAATAAAGTAATCTCACTTTCTACACTTAGCTTTTCGTATATTTGCCAACAAAACCATTTTCAACCAAATGCCATGAAAATTCTCTATAAAATACTACTATTATTTCTGCTATTATCATCTTCACTTCATGCAGAACAGATCCCTCTAGATTCTACATTAACGCGCCTTTATACCCACGCTGCCGACCTGATGAGCGAAGGGGGACAAAACAATTACGAAAAAGCCCAACGAACATTTGACAGCGCCTTTGCCATACGCGGAGTAGAACAATCACCTATATTTCCCATATTATTAAACGAACAGGCTACATTATTGGTATACATTGGCGAAGGAGAACGTGCTTTTGAAATGAAAAAAAAGGTGCTCCCTTACTTACCTAAAATAAAAGATCTGGAAAAACACATCAGTGTATACAACGATCTTGCTATTCTTTACCGTCGACGACACATGAATGACTCTACACTATATTACTATAACAAAGCATTAGAAGCCGCACTACAATACAAAGATGAAGGCTGGATTACGCATATCTACAATAATGTTTCCGTTTTTTACTTCAATATAAGACAACTGCACGAAGCAGAAAAATACATAGATCTAGCCACTGAACATGCCATAAAAACTGACGATATTTATTCAACATTCAGTACATGGCAACTACATGCAGCTATCAAAGCAGAACTAAATAAGCTAAAAGATGCGGAACAATCCATTCGAAAAGCATGGAATATAGCCTGTCTGTCAGGAGAAAACGCTTCCAGTTGGAAAATCAGATGTTTACCATCATTACTAAGAATTTTTGAACAAGAAGAGCTATCGGATTCCATAGACTATTACTTGCAATTAGGAAACGACCTTTTAATAAAAGAGCCTACCAATTCCATTCCTGCTATCGGATTTATACAAATAAGGGCCTCCACTGAAATAAACAGAAAGAACTACACACAAGCACTAAAAGACCTACTATGGCTACGAAAAGAAAATATAGGCAGTGAACCTAAAACACTCCTTACGCAAATCGCCCAATGCTATCATGCTATAGGCAACCATGTGCTAGCATATACTTACATGGACAGTGCACGCATGTGGACCGACACACTGGCCCAACAGAATCTAACTCGACAAATGGCTGAATTCAACGTCAAATACCAAACACAGGAAAAAGAATTGCAGATAGCGAATCTAAAACAGCAGCAGCTGGAACATCAAGCCCTTCTGTTGAAAGGAGCTATCGGAAATGGGTTGTTATTGATTTGCATATCCATCATTTTATTGGGAGTATATCACAAGAAACGGACAGCAGAACAAAAAATTGAATTATTGAAACAAGAAAATGACCTGAACTCAGCACGACGCTATATTGAAGGCCTGGAAACTGAATGTAAATACTTTGCTAAAGAGTTACACGACGGTATCGCCAACGATCTTCTGGCTCTACAAATGAAAATGAGCAACCAAACATCAAAAAACAATGCGGAAGAGCTAACCAATCTCGTCGGACAAATAAGAAACAGCGTACGCAATATTTCCCATGAACTGATGCCCCCTGAATTCGATGAACTAAGTCTGGATGAAATATTAGTACGCTATGCTTCAAACCTGAAAGCCAACACCGGCATACAAGCCAGCTATACCCCCACCATAGGCAATGCTTCCCGCAATCTTCCCAACGAAACTGCCTATGAGTTGTATCGTATCACGCAGGAACTCACTATGAACATTGCAAAACATACCCAAGCAGACTATATCCACATCAGCTTACAAACTGAAAATGGAACAAGATATATATTACAGATTGCTGACAATGGTATCCAATCTGCGAATCAGCAGTCTACAAAAAATGATGGCATAGGCCTACGCACCATAAACGACCGCATCAAAGCCATCCGTGCTACTACTAACCAAACTCAATCCAGTGATGGCAACAACATTTTTACACTACAATTCGACATATAGTCCAATGGATAAAAACATGTATAAGCTACTGATCATAGACGACCATCCCATCGTAGCAGAAGGTATCAAAAACATAGCAGAACAACTGGGAGATGTTACATGCCAAAGCGCCATTTGCATGAAAGAAGTGGAACAAGCAGTCAATGCCTGTCAATTCGACCTTTGTATCATTGATCTGGAACTTCCAGACACAAACGGCTTCAAACTGATCGATTTCCTGCACAATCAAATACCAGAATGCAGAATTCTGATATACACCATGCATGAAGAACCTTGGGTCATATCCAAGTTAGCACACCAGGCTATTCATGGGGCTGTCTCAAAAAACAACAGCATCCAGGAACTAGCTACAGCCATCAAAGAAATAAAGAATGGAAATAAATATTTCTGCAAGACTTTTTCCGAGCAGCTCGGCAGAAATTCTATAACCCATATCCGAAAGGTGCCAGAATTATCCAAAAGAGAAAAAGAAGTATTGGCTTTATTATCCCAAGGGCTGAGTACCTCAGAAATTGCAAACAAGATATTTCTTAGCACTAACACGGTACACACTTACCGCAAACGACTGATGGAAAAACTGGAAGCCAAAAATGTGGCAGAATTAGTATACAAAGGAACAGAGCTATTCTAATCAAGATCTTATTCAATAACAAGCAAAACTAAAATACGATTTAAATCATACCACTTAACAAGAGATATTCTGTAAATCTTCTTAAAAGAAAGGGAGGATGTCCTTGCGAACACCCTCCCCGGAATATTACAATTGATGTATTACTTGCGGTTTATTCTTCTTCAACTTTCTCGTCTACCGTGTTGTAGTCGAGAACCGTCTTCTTGTTGGCAAGCATACGGTCATACTCTTCTTTGGAACCAACGATGATCTTCTCGAACTCACGCTGACCTGTACCGGCAGGAATGAGGTGACCACAGATCACGTTCTCCTTCATACCTTCCAGACGGTCTACCTTGCCGTTGATAGCTGCTTCGTTGAGCACCTTCGTCGTTTCCTGAAAAGAAGCGGCAGACATGAAGCTCGACGTCTGCAGAGCGGCACGCGTAATACCCTGAAGTATCTGTGTAGAAGTGGCAGGCACAGCATCGCGTACCTGTACCAGCTTCAAGTCACGACGTTTCAGCATGGAGTTCTCGTCACGCAGCTTGCGAGCAGTAACAATCTGACCCGGCTGCAGATTCTGAGAGTCGCCTGCATCGGTAACCACCTTCTTGCCCCAGATGCGGTCGTTCTCTTCCATGAACTCGATCTTGTCGACTACCTGCTGCTCGAGGAAGCGGGTATCGCCCGGTTCGTTGATTTCGACCTTGCGCATCATCTGACGTACGATGATCTCGAAGTGCTTGTCGTTGATCTTCACACCCTGGAGACGGTAAACATCCTGAACCTCGTTGACAATGTACTCCTGCACAGCCGTAGGACCCTTGATGGCCAGGATATCGGCAGGCGTGATGGCACCGTCGGACAACGGAGTACCGGCACGTACGTAGTCATTCTCCTGCACCAGGATCTGCTTAGACAGCGGAACAAGATATTTCTTAACCTCACCCCCCTTAGAGGTGACGATGATTTCGCGGTTACCACGTTTTACCTTACCCATCGTAATCTCACCATCGATTTCGGAAACGATAGCAGGGTTGGACGGGTTACGTGCTTCGAACAGCTCGGTAACACGGGGAAGACCACCCGTGATATCACCAGCCTTACCAACAGCACGCGGAATCTTCACGATAACTTCACCAGCCTTCACCTTCTGTCCGTCCTCAACTACCACGTGGCCACCCACAGGGAGGTTGTAAGTACGAATCAACTCGCCATCTTCGGTCATGATGTGTGCAGTAGGCACCTTAGTCTTGTCCTTGGACTCGATGACGATGATTTCACGCAAACCGGTCGATTCATCGGATTCTACCTTGTAGGTCACGTTCTCGATAACCTCCTCAAACTCGATCTTACCGGTAGCTTCGGTAATGATGACTGCATTGAAGGGGTCCCAACGAGCGATGAGTTTGCCTTTCTCTACCACTTCTCCATCGGCAGCGTACAACGTAGAACCGTAGGGCACATTGTGAGTAGAAAGTACGATGTCGGTATTAACATCGACAAAACGCAACTCAGCCAAACGGCCTACTACTACCTTGGCGGGTTCGCCTGCTTCGTCGATCACGTCAACGGTACGAAGTTCCTCGAACTCGAGGCGAGCATTATTCTTGGCCACGATGCTGGCGTTGGCGGCGATGTTGGCAGCCGTACCACCGGCGTGGAATGTACGCAGTGTCAACTGTGTACCCGGCTCACCGATAGACTGTGCCGCAATGACGCCGACGGCTTCACCCTTCTGTACCATACGGCTGGTAGCCAAGTTACGGCCATAACACTTAGCACAAACACCCTTCTTGGATTCGCAAGTGAGCACTGAACGGATTTCTACACTCTCAATTGGAGAATCTTCAATCTTCTGAGCAATGGCCTCTGTAATTTCCTCACCGCCGGCAACAATCAGTTCGCCGGTTGTCGGATGTACAATATCATGTACGGATACACGTCCCAGAATACGTTCATACAATGTAGCAATGGTTTCATCGTTATTCTTGAGGGCTGTACAAACCAGTCCGCGGAGTGTGCCGCAATCTTCTTCATTGATGATCACGTCGTGTGACACGTCGACCAAACGACGAGTCAGGTATCCGGCGTCGGCCGTCTTCAAAGCGGTATCGGCCAAACCTTTACGGGCACCGTGGGTAGAGATAAAGTACTCGAGCACGGACAAACCTTCCTTAAAGTTCGAAAGAATCGGGTTTTCAATGATCTGACCACCTTCGGCACCGGCTTTCTGCGGCTTGGCCATCAAACCACGCATACCGGAGAGCTGACGGATCTGCTCCTTCGAACCACGGGCACCGGAATCCAGCATCATGTAAACGGAGTTGAAACCCTGGTCATCAGATGAAATGGTTTTCATCAAGATGTTGGACAATTCGGAGTTGACGTGTGTCCAGATATCAATTACCTGATTGTAACGTTCGTTGTTGGTAATGATACCCATATTATAGTTGTTGATAACCTGTTCTACTTCTTCGTAGCCCTTCTGTACCAGTGCCTCCTTCTCTTCGGGGATAATGATATCGCCCAAGTTGAAGGACAGACCTCCCTTGAAGGCCATGTAGTAACCCAAGTTCTTGATACCGTCAAGGAAGTCAGCAGCCTTGGACACACCACACACCTTAATAACGTGGCTGATGATGTCGCGCAATGACTTCTTAGAAATAATGGTATTGATGTATCCGGCTTCGGGCGGTACAATCTCGTTGACAATGACACGTCCTACAGAAGTATCGTGCATCATCTTCTTGACAATGTTACCGTTCTCGTCTACATCGTCCACGATAACACTGATAGGAGCGTGGATGTCGCACTTGCCTTCGTTATAGGCAATCAGGGCTTCTTCAGGACCATAGAAAGTCAGGCCCTCACCCTTAGCACCCTTACGCAGCTTGGTGATGTAGTACAGACCAAGCACCATATCCTGTGCAGGCACAGTGATAGGCGCACCGTTGGCCGGGTTCAAAATATTGTGTGACTGGAGCATCAACAGCTGTGCCTCCAGAATAGCTTCGTTGCTCAACGGAAGGTGGACAGCCATCTGGTCACCGTCGAAGTCGGCGTTGAAGGCCGTACATGCCAACGGGTGCAGCTGGATAGCCTTTCCTTCGATCATCTTGGGCTGGAAGGCCTGGATACCCAAGCGGTGCAGTGTCGGGGCACGGTTCAGCAGAACTGGATGTCCCTTCATGACATGCTCCAAGATATCCCAGATAACGGGTTCCTTGCGGTCTACAATCTTCTTGGCACTCTTCACCGTCTTCACAATGCCGCGCTCAATGAGCTTACGGATAATAAACGGCTTGTAAAGCTCAGCGGCCATCAGTTTGGGAATACCGCACTCGCCCATACGCAGTTCGGGACCAACGACGATAACCGAACGGGCAGAATAGTCAACACGCTTACCCAACAAGTTCTGACGGAAACGTCCCTGCTTACCCTTCAAACTGTCGGAGAGAGATTTCAACGGACGGTTGGCATCAGTCTTCACAGCGCTGGACTTGCGAGAGTTGTCGAACAGTGAGTCAACAGCTTCCTGCAACATACGCTTCTCGTTACGAAGAATGACTTCAGGAGCCTTTATTTCAATCAATCTCTTCAGACGGTTGTTACGAATGATAACACGACGATAGAGATCGTTTAAGTCGGACGTAGCGAAACGACCACCATCCAGCGGAACTAACGGACGCAGTTCTGGTGGAATAACCGGTACGATACGGACAATCATCCACTCGGGCTTGTTACGGCCGCGAGAAGCACGGAACGACTCAACAACCTGCAGACGCTTCAGAGCCTCGTTCTTGCGCTGCTGTGAAGCGTCGTTGTTGGCGCGATGGCGGAGTTCGTAGGACAAAGCATCCAAGTCCAGATGAGTCAACAGGTCGTAAATGGCCTCTGCACCCATCTTTGCAATAAACTTATTGGGGTCAGAATCTTCAAGGAACTGATTTTCCTTAGGAAGCTTGTCCAACAAATCAAGATATTCGCCCTCTTCCAAAAGGTCATACTGAACTACTTCGTCGGCCAATACACCGGGCTGAATAACGACGTAACGCTCATAATAGATGATGGCATCCAGTTTCTTAGTCGGCAGACCCAACAGATAACCAATCTTGTTGGGTAAAGAGCGGAAATACCAGATATGAGCCACGGGCACAACCAACTGGATGTGACCCATACGCTCACGGCGCACCTTCTTCTCGGTTACCTCCACACCACAACGGTCGCAGACGATACCTTTGTAACGGATGCGCTTATACTTACCGCAGTGGCACTCATAGTCCTTGATAGGACCGAAGATGCGCTCGCAGAACAAACCGTCACGCTCGGGTTTATAAGTACGGTAATTGATGGTTTCAGGCTTTAAAACTTCACCACTCGAATTCTCAAGGATTTCTTCAGGTGAAGCCAAACCGATAGAGATTTTCGAGAAATTACTCTTTATCTTATTATCTTTTCTAAAAGCCATACTTTATATTGTAATTGATAATTGACAATGGATGATTGAAAAATTACTCTAAGTTGATGCTCAATCCGAGTCCGCGCAACTCATGCAGCAACACGTTCAATGACTCAGGAATACCCGGAGTAGGCATCGGCTCACCTTTGACGATGGCTTCGTATGCCTTCGAACGGCCAACTACATCATCAGACTTGATTGTCAGAATTTCTTGCAGGATGTGTGCAGCACCGAATGCTTCGAGTGCCCAAACCTCCATTTCTCCGAAACGCTGTCCACCGAACTGTGCTTTACCACCCAACGGCTGTTGTGTAATAAGTGAGTACGGACCGATAGAACGGGCATGCATCTTGTCTTCAACCATGTGACCCAGTTTCAACATATAGGTAACACCTACCGTTGCGGGCTGGTCGAACTGCTCACCGGTACCACCATCATACAAGTATGTCTTGCAATAACGCGGCAGACCAGCTTTGTCCGTCCACTTATCCAAATCTTCCAATGTAGCGCCATCAAAGATAGGAGTAGCAAACTTAACTCCCAGTTCTTTTCCGGCACGACCAAGAACGGCCTCGAAGATCTGACCGATGTTCATACGTGAAGGCACACCCAACGGGTTCAATACGATATCTACCGGAGTACCGTCTGCCAGGAACGGCATATCTTCCTGACGAACCACGCGGGATACGATACCCTTGTTACCGTGACGACCGGCCATCTTGTCACCAACACCAATCTTACGTTTCTTAGCGATATAAACCTTAGCCATCTGAATGATACCTGAAGGCAGCTCATCACCGATTGTCAGAGCGAACTTCTTACGCTTCAGCTCTGCATCCAGTTCTTTATACTTCTTCAGATAGTTTACAATCAGGTCACGGATCATATCATTCTTGTGTGCATCAGCTGTCCACTTGCTCAACTGGATGATGGTATAATCCAATGATTCCAGATCACGTTTAGTAAACTTGGCACCCTTGGCAATCACTTCGGTTCCCAAATAGTCTTTTACACCCTGAGAAACCTTGTCGTTGGTAAGTACCAGCAACTTGTTGATCATTACTTCCTTCAAAGCTGCTGCCTTTTCTTCGAACTCTTCATTCAGTTTCGGCAGAATAGCCTTGTCAGCGTTCTTTTCGCTGCGGGTCTTGATCACACGTGAGTACAGCTTCTTATCAATAACAACACCACGGAGTGAAGGAGATGCTTTCAGAGAAGCGTCTTTTACATCACCGGCCTTGTCACCGAAAATCGCACGCAACAGTTTTTCTTCCGGAGAAGGATCTGATTCACCCTTCGGTGTAATCTTACCGATCAGGATATCTCCCGGTTCAATACGGGCACCGATACGGACGATACCGTTTTCATCCAGATCCTTGGTAGCTTCTTCGCTGACGTTCGGAATATCTGAAGTCAGTTCTTCCATTCCGCGCTTCGTCTCGCGAACTTCCAGAATATATTCATCAACGTGGACTGAAGTCAGAATGTCTTCACGAACCACGCGTTCATTCAATACAATAGCATCCTCGTAGTTGTAACCTTTCCACGGCATGTAAGCTACCAGCAGGTTCTTACCCAAAGCCAGCTCACCGTTAGCTGTAGAATAACCTTCAGTCAGGATATCACCTTTCTTGACACCAGCCATAGATGCGGCGCTTCCACCGGCGGTCCGATGAAGAACCGCTGCAGCATCAGTCCCCACTGCGACGGAGCGAGCCGTCCGATTCCCTCTTTGGCACAGACATACAGATTGTAATAGACCACGAGTGGGATGAAGACACGGGTAAAACGGCGCGCAAAAAAATCCCTGCACCGCTCTCCTTTTACCGGCAGCAGCAATGCTCCGCTGATCATGACAAAGAACAGGTTGCAGGACAAAAACGTATAATTAAAGACTTCCAATACGCGAAAAAGCAGCGTCCCCGGCGCTGCTGTCGTCTTCGCGAGCGCGACGGTGTGGACACAGATCACAAACACCGTCGCAATCACGCGCAGAACATCCATATAAACCTTTCGCGGCGGCTTTACCGCTGGGAAAGTTCCTGTGTGATATCCTCCCATGTGACTCCTCTTTCTGCCATAAGCACCATCATGTCCCTTGCTGTCATGGACGTATTTAACGTGTAAACACCAGAATGAAGCTTGCCGGAATAGGCAGAAACTTTCAACTGCACAAAAAAGAGCTTTGCATCCTCCACAAGACCTTTTTCTTTCAGTTCCTTTGCGATGTCCATGTCTGACATGTCGTCTGAGATCTGGACGATAACATCCCTGCCCGGCTCTGCATCGACAGGTGCCTCTGTAAATACACGATAGCCAAAATCATAGCAATATGTTCCAATTTTCACAAATCCGATCAATACCAGCAAAATGACAAGTATTGAAAAACTAATGCTGACAAAACGAAAAACTACTTTGTTCAAATTCATCTCTTCCCTCATGATTCCTCAAAGCCAACTTCAAATTCCAGTCCCTCGATCAAAGTCCAGTTGATCTGCTGCACAATTTTGCAGAGTGCATTTTCTGCTGCAAGATACTCTGACGCCATAGGATTCTTCCGAAACTCCCGGTACTCATTCTCCATGCGGTCTGTCTCTTCATACAGATCCACAGTTCCCTGACTGTTCTGCAGCAGATAATTTTT
>OHAQ01002787.1_pt1 | contig 12439 bp, 7 predicted proteins | sample 1577111 | NCBI WGS metagenome assembly OHAQ01 (sample SAMEA3541549, study PRJEB24748) | human gut metagenome | biome: human gut; feature: human-associated habitat; material: faeces | place: China | collected 2012 | reverse complement strand
AACAGAAAGTTCTCTCCCGGTATGTCGGCTGGGGTGGTATTCCGCAGGCATTTGATGAGAAGAATGTGGATTGGGCAAAGGAGTATGCGGAACTGAAATCTCTGCTCCCGGCAGATGAGTACAGCGAAGCGAGGGCATCTACGCTGAATGCTTTCTACACTTCTCCCACGGTAATCAAGGCAATGTATGAAGCCCTTTCCAATATGGGACTGAGCAAAGGTAATGTGCTGGAACCGTCCTGTGGTGTCGGCAATTTCATGGGTCTTGTGCCTGAAAGCATGGAAAACATCAAGATGTATGGTGTAGAGCTGGACAGCGTATCAGGGCGCATTGCACAGCAGCTTTATCAGAAAAACAAGATTGCCGTGCAGGGCTTTGAAACGATGCAGTTCCCGGACAGCTTCTTTGACTGTGTGGTAGGCAACGTGCCGTTCGGCAATTACAAAGTGCCGGATAAGCGGTATGACCGCCACAACTTCCTCATCCACGATTACTTTATTGCAAAGAGTCTTGACCTTGTTCGTCCGGGCGGCGTGGTGGCGGTAGTCACTTCCAGCGGCACGATGGACAAAAAGGATTCCTCTGTCCGAGAGTATCTTGCCAACCGTGCTGATCTGGTCGGTGCAATTCGCCTGCCGAACAATGCGTTCCAGCGCAATGCCAATACAAGCGTAGTAGCGGACATCCTGTTTTTGCAAAAGCGTGACCGGGCGGCAGTGGAGCGGGCAGAGTGGGTAGACCTTGGCACAACGCCGGAGGGATACCCCATCAACCAGTATTTTGCGCAGCATCCTGAAATGGTGCTGGGTGAGATTACGACTGAAAGTACACAGTACGGCAAGCAGGAAACCACGGTCAAGCCCATCGAGGGCGCAGACCTTGCCCAGCAGTTGAAAGCAGCAGTTGAGAACATCCATGCGGAAATCACAGAGCCGGAAATCACGGACGATGAACTTGACCAGAACGCAGAACCGCTCCCGGCAGACCCGAACGTGAAGAATTTCAGTTACACCAATGTGGACGGACAGGTTTATTACCGTGAAAACTCCTACATGAACAAGGTTGACCTGCCTGCGGTCACGGCAGAGCGTGTGCTGGGAATGATTGCCCTGCGGGAAACTACACAGAAATTGCTGGACTGCCAGTTGCACGATGGTACAGATGCCGAAGTGGAACTGCTGCAAGGAAAGCTGAAAGACCAGTATAAGCGGTTCACAGCGCAGTACGGTCTTATCAACAGCACCGCCAACAAACGGGCATTCCGGCAGGACAGCAGCTATTGCCTGCTGGCATCCCTTGAGATTCTGGACGAGGATAAAAACCTCAAGCGGCTGGCAGATATTTTTACCAAGCGCACCATTCGCAAGCCGGAACCTGTCACCTCTGTGGATACTCCCAGTGAAGCCCTGGCACTCTCCATCGGCGAAAAAGCAAAGGTCGATGTGCCGTTTATGGCAGAACTTTGCGGAAAGACAGAGCAGGAAGTAACCGAAGAACTGGCAGGTGTTATCTTCCGCAATCCTGTCACACAGATGTGGGTGACGGCAGACGAATATCTGTCCGGCAATGTCCGGGAAAAGCTGGCAACGGCAGAAACCTTTGCTGCAAACCACCCGGAGTATCAGGTCAATGTCGAGTATCTGAAACGGGTACAGCCGAAAGATTTGAATGCTTCGGAGATTGAAGTGCGGCTGGGTGCAAACTGGATCAAGGCAGAGTACATTACGGACTTCATGGAGCGGGTGTTCAAAACGCCGAGTTACTATATCGGAAGTTCCATCAAGGCAACCTATTCGGAGATCAGCGGTGCATGGAATATCAGCGGCAAGTCACTTGACCGGAGTAATCCCCGTGTAACGAACACCTATGGCACAATGCGGGTCAACGGTTATCGACTGCTGGAGGATGCGCTGAATCTCCGGGATACCAAAATTTACGATACCGTCTATGAGGATGGAAAAGAAAGGAGAGTGCTGAACAAAAAAGAAACCATGCTGGCGCAGCAGGCACAGGAAGCGATTCGGGATGCGTTCAAGCAGTGGATTTTCAAGGATTTAGACCGCAGAGAGGAACTTTGCAAGGTCTACAATGAGCGGTTCAATGCGATTCGTCCCCGTGAATACGATGGCAGTCACATCAAGTTCGTGGGCATGACCCCGGAAATCAGCCTGATGCCGCACCAGAAAAATGCAGTGGCGCATATCCTGTATGGCAATAATACGCTGCTGGCGCATTGTGTGGGTGCTGGCAAGACCTTCCAGATGATCGCTGCCGGCATGGAAAGCCGCCGTCTGGGTCTGGCACAGAAGAATCTCTACGTTGTGCCGAACCACCTGACGGAGCAGTGGGGCGCGGATTTCCTGCGGCTGTATCCGAATGCCAATGTGCTGGTGGCAACGAAAAAGGATTTCGAGCCATCCAACCGAAAGAAGTTCTGTTCCCGGATTGCCACGGGCGATTATGATGCTATCATTATCGGGCATTCGCAGTTTGAGCGGATTCCGCTTTCCCCGGAACGGCAGAAATCCATGATCGAACGGCAGATTCAGGACATTACCTTTGCGATTGCAGAAGCAAAGGCAGAGGACGATGGTAAGAGTTTCACGGTCAAGCAGATGGAGAAAACAAAGAAAACCTTACAGGCAAAGCTCCAGAAACTGAACGACCAGAGCCGCAAGGACGATGTGGTTACATTTGAGCAGCTTGGTGTTGACCGCCTGTTTGTAGACGAGAGCCATTTCTATAAAAATATGTTCCTCTACACAAAAATGCGGAACATCGCTGGTATTGCTCAGACTGATGCACAGAAGTCCTCGGATATGTTTGCAAAATGTCAGTATCTCGATGAAATCACTGGCGGCAAGGGTGTGACCTTTGCAACAGGTACGCCTGTATCGAACAGCATGGTAGAGCTGTATACCATTATGCGCTACTTGCAGTATGACACCTTGCAGAAACTTCATCTTGGACATTTCGATAGCTGGGCGGCTTCGTTTGGCGAAACCGTAACGGCAATCGAGTTGTCCCCAGAGGGAACGGGCTACCGTGCAAAGACGCGGTTCGCCCGGTTTTTCAATCTCCCTGAATTGATCTCACTGTTCAAGGAGTCCGCAGACGTACAGACGGCGGATATGCTGAATCTGCCTGTGCCGCAAGCGGAGTACATCAACGAAGTGCTGAAACCCAGCGAAACACAGGAAGAAATGGTCAGTTCCTTTGCAGACCGTGCCGAGGCTGTACGCAACGGTAATGTGAATCCCAAATTCGATAATATGCTCAAAATCACCAACGATGGCAGAAAACTGGCACTCGACCAGCGGCTTATGAACGAGATGCTGCCGGATGAGCCGGAAAGCAAGGTCAATCGCTGCGTGGACAATGCGTTCAAGGTCTGGGAAGAATCTGCCCCGGATAGGGGAACACAGTTGATTTTCTGCGATTTATCGACACCAAAAGCTGATGGTACATTCAACGTCTACGATGATGTGCGGGAGAAGCTGGTGGCGAAAGGTGTTCCTCGTGAAGAAGTGGCGTTCATTCACGAGTATAACACGGAAACCAAAAAGGCTGACCTGTTTGCAAAGGTGCGCGCCGGACAGGTTCGTATCCTGATGGGGTCTACGCCGAAACTTGGCGCAGGAACCAATATTCAGGATCGGCTGATTGCCCTGCATCATCTGGATTGCCCGTGGAAGCCCTCTGACCTGGAACAGCAGGAAGGACGGATTCTTCGTCAGGGAAACCGCAACCAGAAAGTGAAGATTTTCCGTTACGTCACAGAGAATACGTTCGATTCGTATATGTGGCAAATTCTGGAAAATAAACAGAAGTTCATCTCGCAGATCATGACCTCGAAATCTCCTGTCCGTGCCTGTGATGATGTGGACGATACCGCGCTGACCTATGCAGAAATCAAAGCATTGGCAACGGGAAATCCCTACATCAAGGAAAAGATGGATTTGGATATTCAGGTCAGCAAGCTGAAGCTGATGCGGGCCAATCATACCAGCCAGATTTACAGCTTGGAATCGGATATTGCACGGCGGTATCCGGCAGAGATCACGGCAGCGAAAGAGCGCATAGCAGGTCTGAAAGCTGACCTTGCAGTGGCAAAGCCGTTGCTGGAACAGGATAAGGAAAAGTTCTCCATCACGGTGGAGGACAGGGTTTATACCGACCGCAAGGAAGCAGGATCGGCGATTCTTGCAGCCTGCGCCGCAATGAAGATCGCTAAGACAGAGGGGCAAATCGCAGATTTGGGAGGGTTTGCAATCAGTTCCCGGTTTGATGCGTTCGCTCAGACATTCAAGCTGACCATCAAGCGGCAGAGCAGTTATACGATTGAACTTGGCAGTGACCCAGCTGGCAATATCCAGCGTATTCTCAATGCGCTGGCATCCATCGAAAAGACACTGCCGCAGGTGGAGCGCAGACTGGAAACCTTACAGCAGCAGTTAGCAGAAGCAAAGGAAGAAGTGCAGCGTCCGTTCCCGCAGGAGGCGGAATTAAACGAAAAATCTGCACGGCTTGCAGAACTGAACGCCCTGCTGGACATGGATGAAAAGGGGGATGATGCGGCTCTTGGCATGGATGAGGAAGTGACGGAGAGTGAAATCCCTGCGCCGAAGCGTGAGATTGAGCGGAGTGCAGACAGCGTAAAACGTCCGTCGATTCTTGCACAGCTTCACGAAAAACAGGCGGAACGCATGGCAGAGCCGAAACCGCAGAAAAAGAAAAGTCACGATATGGAACTGTAACTGAGAATGCCCCGTCAGATCTCCGAAAGGGAATCTGATGGGGCAGATTTTGTAAAGGAGGGCATGAATGGCAGATAAGCGGGCAGACCAGCTCAAAGAAATCACGGAACGGTTGGAGCAGGGCGTAAAGGACATTTTTACTTCGGAAATGTATACGAAGTACCTGCTTACAATGTCGAAATTCCACAATTACAGCTTCAATAATACGCTGTTGATCGCAATGCAGCGTCCAGATGCTACGTTGGTGGCTGGGTACAATGCCTGGAAAAATAAGTTTAACCGCTATGTAAAAAAGGGCGAAAAGGGCATCCAGATTATCGCGCCTGCTCCAGTAAAGGAACGAGAAGAACGGGAGAAAATCGACAAGGACACCGGGCTTGCGGTGCTGAATGAGAACGGAGAGCCGGAAATCGAAGTGGTGGAGAGGGTGATTCCCCGGTTCCGGGTAACAACGGTTTTCGATTATGCCCAGACAGACGGAGAGCCTCTCCCTACGCTGGAAGTAAATGAACTTACCGCCCGTGTCAAGGATTATACCCTGCTGAAAGAGGCAATCGAACAGGTATCTCCTGTGCCAATTCGTTTTGGAGAGATCGAGGGCAGCGCGAAAGGCTATTACAGCCACATGGACAAAGAAATCTGTGTTCGTGCTGATATGGGCGAAAGCCAGACCATCAAGACGATGATCCATGAGGTTGCTCATGCCATGCTGCATGACAGCGACCAGATGAAACAGCGCGGCGAGGAAAAAGACCAGCTTACCAAAGAAACAGAAGCGGAAAGCATTGCATTTACGGTTTGCTCGGCACTTGGCATTGATACTTCGGACTACTCGTTCCCGTATGTAGCAAGCTGGGCAAGCGGCAAGGAACTGAAAGAATTGAAAGATTCGATGGATACGATTCGATTGACCGCTGCTGTGCCCTTCCCGGTTTCGTGGACAGTAAAAATGAAGAAAAAACAGAAAGAAACGCAGGATATCTTGTCGTATCACACTCAGGCGGCGGGATGCTCAGACAAGGCACGCGCAAAGGCATCCGGAGGACGCCAGCCAATAGAGGAATGCGGGCGCACCGGATTGTAAAAAGTCTCGATATAAGCGAAGACGTCTGCCATGGCTTGTGCCCTTGAGGCGAAATGGCGCAGATGGACGCACTCGCACTTGAGGCAGCTGAAGAAGTTTTCGGCCACGGCGTTGTCATAGGGATCGCCCTTGCGGGACATGCTTTGCCGGATGCCGAGACTGGCGAGACGCTGACGGTAAGCGTAGGCGGCGTATTGGACGCCGCGGTCGGAGTGGAAGATGAGGCCGGGCAGAGGCTTGCGGCGCCGGACGGCCATGCCGAGGGCGGCGAGAGTGAGATTTGTGTCGATGCGGTCGGAGAAGGCGTAGCCGACGATCTGCTTTGTGCAAAGGTCTTTCACAACAGCGCAGTAGAGCCAGCCCTCGCCGGTGGGGATATAGGTAATATCGCCGACCCATGCGGTGTCTGGCTTGTCAAAGGAGAAGCGGCGCGCAAGGAGATTGGGCGCGATGGGGTGCGCGTGTCTTGAGTTGGTCGTGGCTTTGTAGGCACGCCTGCGTGTGGAGGAGATGTTCATCTCGTTCATCAGGCGGTGGATGCGCTTGCGCGAGCAGGAAAGCTGCGGGCGGATCAGGTGATACAGGCTGTCCAGCCCAAGGGCGGGATAACGCTGGTGCAGGCTCAGCAGCCGGCGTTTCAGTTCCTGATCCTTCTGCCGGCGCAAAGAGGGTTTGCGGCCCAGCCATTCGTAGTACCCGCTGCGGGAGACCTCCAGCAGTCGGCATACAAGTTCCACAGAGGCCCCCGCGCGGGCCGTACGGATGTACCGGTACTTGTCCTCTATGGTTTGGAAAGTATGCCGACGGATTTTTTTAGGATGTCAATGACCCCGTCTTTCTCTTCAAGCTTCTTGCGCAGTGCTCGAATCTCCGCCTCCAGTTCGCGCAGGCGTCTGGCGTCGCGGTTTTGGCGGTCAGCTTGCCCCGGCGATGGTGCGCCCGCCGCTTTCAGCCAGCTGCGCAGCGTGTCGATGCAGATGCCGAGTTCCGCGGCCACCTCCCGGCTGGGCCGCCCCTGCTCGGTGACCATCCGCACTGCCCCCGCCTTGAAGGCCTCATCGTAACGCGGCGGCGCTGGGTGCTTTCGTTCTTTGGTTGACATTTTTCATTACCCCTTTCCATTATACAGATTGTTTTTCTGTCCGGCAAATCGGGTATGGGGGCACTGCTGATTTTCTTGAAAAACTGGAAACGGCGGTGGCAGAAAGGAGTGTGGAGCGCATGACGGCGATGGAATATGCTGAAAAGCTGATTGCGGACAAGGAACGGGACAAAACCGTTTTTGACAACAGCCAGCGAAATCTCATTGTAAACTTTGCTTACAAGCTGGATGACCGGGCAGCAACGGAAGAACTTGCCAACAATCTGGCGGCTGCGGTTGCGGCTGAAAACACGGAAGAAATCAATCGCCTGATGTGGGAAGCAGAGGAGAAGATCGAAAGTCTGCCGGATGGCATGATCGGTCTTTCGGAAATGCACGAATATGGGTATCTGAAAGATGATGTTCTGCCGCTGACAAAGGAAGGCGCACGGGAGTGGCATCGGCTGGGCGAACGGATTTACCCGCTGTTTCAGGATGGCACGGCAGGAGATTTCGCCAGTCAGGAAGAGATCGAACAGCATGATGGCATTTTCGGAATCAAGGCGGACGCATGGAGTGCAATTTTGCTGGAAAAGAACGAAGAGTATCTGGAAGATGAGTATGCCCGCCAGAACGCTGCACTGACGGTGATAAGCCGGGAGCAGGCTCTGCGGCTGTTTGATGAGGGCAAGCAGATTTATCTTATCCGTATCAGTCCGTGGCCGGTTCTTGTCACAGAGCGTGAAGAAATCGAACGTGGAAGTGACTATTTCCAGATTGCCAAGGAAGATTTGGAAAAGGACAAGCAGAAAGCAATGAAAAGCAGCGAGAAAGCACCCGTTGAAAAGCTGGCGGCAGACCTTGATGATTTCGCCTTTGACTTCGATTTCTACCACTATAAGGACAGTGTGGAGGATCGGGAACAGGCAGTTGAAGCACTGAAAGAACAGATTCAGGCTGGGGATATTCAGCCGATCAGGGAATGGCTGCAAGTCGCAGTGGAGGAATCAGAGGGAGAGTCTGCAGAAAAGGCGGCAGAGCTGATAACCCGGCTGGATGCGTTGGTCAAGGAGCAGAAGCTGCTTTCTGGCAGCGAAAAGCAGTTTGGCATCTACCAGATCACTGCCCGTGACCCGGAACACGACTACCGCTTTATGAATCTGGACTTTGTAAAGCGGCACGGGATGGAAGTAAACCGTGCAGACTATGAACTGGTCTATACCGCGCCTCTTACGGAAAAAGATACGCTGGAAGCCATTTACGAACGCTTCAATATCCAGCGTCCAGCGGATTTTACAGGGCATTCGCTTTCCGTCAGTGATGTTGTGGTGCTGAACGATGGCAAGTCGATCAAAGCCTGCTATGTGGACAGCATCGGCTTTGCAGAGCTGCCGGATTTTTTTAAGGAAAGGAAGATGGATTTGCAGAAAGAAACGATTCTGGATGAACAGTTGCAGGAAATTGAAATCTTTGATAAGCCCGGTCTTTTCAGCAACAGCAGACTGCGGGATGAGGATGTGCCGGATGGATTGTACCGCTATGACCTGCGTGGGTCGGACTATGATCCGGGACAGCCGATTCTGGTGGAGAAAACGGTAATTGTAAACCATGCGGCATCCGTCCTGATGGCAGAAGAACTTGACCTTGGTGCAGATGGTCGGCTGGAACTGGGCGAGGAAGGTCTGAATTTTACGGGTGGATTGCTGACCGTCCGGGAGTTTATGAAAGAGCAGGAAGAGAAAAACAATGGACTGCTTCATGGCGATTCCTATAACATTACGGTCGAGGGTCATATTGGCACATGGTATGCGATTGACGAAACGGAGGTCAACGGCGAGAAGTTCTTCCTGCTGGAGCATGAGGAATACGGGGATGAAGCTGCCTGCGTTGCGGTCAATGAGCAGGGAAAACTGGTGGCAGAAGATTTGTGGAACGGCTTTGATGAGGATTTCCAGGATGCCGTAAAGGAATATTTTGCTGAAAAGAATCCGACTTCCCAAAAAGAAGAACAGGCTGTGCCTGTGGCGGAGGAAAGTCGCACGGATAATTCAGATGTTCCGGTCTATTACGAATCGTTTGCCTATGCAACAAAGAATGGCGAGGTAGATTTGTACCGCATTTCCAGACAGCTCAATGAAGATTGCAGAAACGCCATTGAAGAAGCGATTGCAGACAACTTCGACGGAATGAACCTTGCAGATGATGCTACGAAGTCCGTTGTTGAGCAGTTTGGCATGGAGCGCATGGGCTATATTCTGGCGTACACGCTGAATTATAACAACCATGACGGACGCTATTCACACAGTAATAAGGAATGGGCAGACACCACCTGCAAGGGAGAACGGGGCAGCAATATCCGCACCGACTGGATCGTGCGCAGTCACCCGGCTGTGCTGAACGGGTTTGTGGATATGTACCGCAAAGAACTTGCGGCTGAACAGCAGCGGGAGCCAGAAAAACCGTTTGTCCAGCAGTTCTATGTTGTGACAGATTTGCAGACCAATCCGATGAAAATTGAGAAGTTCGGGAATCTCGATGATGCAATGTCCTGCTATCAGCAGGTTCCGAATTTTCATCTGAAAGCCCTTGGCGTAGAGAAAACGCCTGACCCACTTCCGGGCAGTCTGGACATTGTGCAGTGTAAGAACGGTATTGACACGATCGTAGAGGACTACAAGAAAGTTCCGGGCTGGGATAATCCATACATCCAGAACCATGTGGTCGCACTGGTGGCAGAAGCGTTGAAAGTGCAGGATGTGGCGGTAGCCTATGAGATCAACGATGGCTATTTTCACATCCAAACCAGCGAGGACGGCTACGACTATACCTTATATAATAAGGATTTCACAGTGATGGACGGTGGCATCGTTGAAACAGACGAGTACAGACCCGTGCAGGAAGTGATGGAAGAAGTTCTGGCAGAACATGGACACAGCATTTCGGAATGTGGTGTGATTAGTGCTGAGTATCTTCAGGAACAGTCATACCGTGCAGAAACACAGCGGGCAGAAGCAATGAAAGAAAAGCTGGCAGCAGAGAAGCCTGCGCCGGAAGCAAGCATCAGCTTTTATGTGGCAGAGTGTGCTGAATTCCCAGTGATGGGGGAGTTCCACGACAATCTGACCTTGGAGCAGGCATTGGAAGTCTACGATAAGATTCCGGCAGAGCGAATGAACGGAATCAAGAGCATTGGCTTTTCTCTTGAGGATGGAAGCATCTATTCGGGAATGTTTGACCTGATGGTAGGTGGAGAAGTGCAGGCAGAAATCGTCAACCATATCCAGCATTACCGGGAAAGTCCGCTGGTGCAGAAAGCAATTTCGGATATGAAAACGCTTTTGGAAAAGCGGCAGGCAAGCAAGGAGTTGGAGGAACGCCCCAACACCCGGCAGTCTGTTCGTGAAGCGTTGAAAAACCGCAAAAAGGCGCAGGAGCAGCAGTCCAATCAGGAACAGGCAAAACCGAAGAAGGCAAAGAAGAAAGGAGAAATGGAACTGTGAGCAAGATGAAGTTTAATGCAGATGAAATGATGGTTATGGCAATGTTTGAGCAGCCGACACGGACGGAAACCATGAGATATATCGAGGAAGTTGTTCCGTTTGTTGAGGACGATGTTGAAGTCTTTTCTCTAGTAGCATCTACCATGAAAAAGATGCGCTCTATTTCAGACATGGAATTTTCAGAGCTTGACCTTAAACCGTATCTTCAGGATGTGGTGGCAAAATGAATATCAATCAGTATGCGGTCTATCAGCTGAAAGAAAGTGCAGAACTTGCTGCGTATCGGTCGCGCTCGTATCAGTATTTGATGGAACAACATTTCCATGTGACTGTACAAAATTATCAGCAGGCGTATTTTACAAAGTTGTTTACATCGGACACACCAGAGATGATTCGGAAACGGTTGGAAGAGCATCGACCGAAAAATTTCCGTGGTCGTCCATTTGGTGTCGGTGATGTGATTGTCATAAACCAACAGGGAGAAATTACGGCGTATTTCGTGGATAAGGACTCCCTTGTTGTGGTTGCTGGCTTTATCCGCAGTAGTAGCTCTGGCATTCTGGTTACACTTGACACGAAGAATCTTTTTATAGATGGATGTGCTGGAACGTGGATGGCAACCGAAGAATGCGTGGTAGAAAGCCGACACTTTTTTCTGATGCAGCATGAAGTCTATAAGGATAAAGCACCGAACGTGATTGTAGATGCTTCTGGCAAACTGGTTTCTACTGAAATCCGAAAAGGGTTGGATGAGGATGCCAGAAAAAAGATTCTGGATTATCTGAATCCACCGCTGATAGAAAAGCCGGTGAACCAGAAGTTTTCACTACACCAGATGGAACATTATCAGAAGTTCTATGAGAACGGGGAATATGTTCGGGCCGTAGAATCAACTACGGAACAGAACTACAATATGATTGATGGCTGTGCCAACAATCTCCCGAAGCCTCGCATAATCAACGGACGGGAATCCGTTCTTGATAAGTTGCGAATCCGGCAGATGGCACGGGAAAAGCAAAAGAGTAGCCAAGAGCAGTCGGCTGATATGGAACGGAACAGGAAGTGATGAACAAGTCCTATCCTGGAGATATAGCAATCTCTGGGATAGGACTTGTTTCCACTTTGGTAACAAAAAGTAAAATATTTAATACATAAATCTCTCTAATGTTGACAACAATGCAGAATAAGCATATAATGAAAGTACACCAAAGGAGGGATTTGAATGCTGGATGTAAACATGATGATTGCGAACAATATTCAGAATCAACTGAAAAAGGAAAACAAGAAACAAATTGATCTGGCAGAAGGAATTGGAGTATCCCGGCAGACTATGAGCAAAATTATGAATGGAGCAAGGGCAATCAATGCGATTGAGCTTCATAAAATTTCGGAATACCTTCATGTTCCGATGGAAACCCTCATGAAAATGCCGGAACATCCGGTAGATACAAATGTTATCCATGCTTTCATGGGGCGGGTTAAGACACCGGAAGCACGAAGAGGAATCCAGATTGCAGATGAACTTTCAGATATGATTCTTTTCCATACAAAAGTGTATGAGAACGGAAAAAGAATGGAACAACCATGGGAGGATAACGAATGAAAGGTGTTTTAGAAAACAGCTTGTTTGAAACCCAGCCGCACAAGTTTGAACACCTGAATGAGTTGGCACGGCAGTTTGCAACAATCTACTGCGGAAATTCTATTGTGAAAGACAATATTTTTGCTGTAATAGAAAATTATGCACGGAAAAAGGAAATCCATTTGGAAATTCTGAGATTTCCTATCCATGATGAAGAACTATGGGCAATGACGTTCCTGAAAAAAGGAACGATTTTTGTATGTGTTAATTCAGAACTGGCGTTATGCAAACAGTTCTTTGCGGCAGCACATGAACTATATCACATTTATTGCTATGTCGAAGATGCTGACCAAAGTTATATAAAAAATGGCTCGATGCTGGATTCTGATACGGCGAATTCGACCGAAATGTCCTGCAACTTCAGGTTGTCGTCAT
>OHAQ01002783.1_pt1 | contig 12449 bp, 10 predicted proteins | sample 1577111 | NCBI WGS metagenome assembly OHAQ01 (sample SAMEA3541549, study PRJEB24748) | human gut metagenome | biome: human gut; feature: human-associated habitat; material: faeces | place: China | collected 2012 | reverse complement strand
TTTGATGATTCTGATGCACAACCTAATGCTTTACAATCTATTCGAGAAGTAGCTACAAGTGCTATTACGAATTATATTCAAATGCTTGATAATCTTAAACAAGGTTTGAAAGCAGAAGCTTGGGAAGCAGCTAATATGAATAATGCTCGCTTCGGTGATGCTAAAGATTATGCAGGTAAGGCTGTTAATGAATCGAATTATTCTCAAGCAATGACCGGAAGTGTTTGGAGTCTTGAATGCTTTAATCTCTTCCGTGAACGTGATTATGTTGCAAATATTGATTACAGTAAGTTTGCTTGGATTGATGGTAAACGAGGTTCTTATGTAGACCCGACAACTAATAAAGTTGTTGTAGTTGATATTGATGGTTCTTCTGATTTCTCTGGTAATATTGGAATTTATATTCGTAATAATGCCGATGTTCAGAATAAGCTGAACATGATGAAAGAACTTGCATTTAGTGCAGGTCAGAATGACCAACTGGAAGTTGCTATTGAAGCTATTGAAAATAATAATATTACTTCTATTGCTAAGAATATTAAGAAAGCTATTCAAGCTCGTCGAGATTATGAACTTCAAATGCAACAAGTTCAACAGCAAGCTCAAGCAGAAGTTGAACAAATTGTTAGTCAGCGTGAAGCAGCTAAACAAGAATTTGAAGCTCAACAAAATGCTCTTGATAGAGAACATGATGTTAATCTTGAAGTTCTTAAACAAGAAGGTGAAAAAGAGATTTGGAATATGCGACTTAGGGTCGATACCAATGGAAATGGTAATATAGATAAAGATGAAGCTATGGCTGCTCAATCTGGTTACACTGCTTCTGATGTTAATAGAATAAAGTTACAAAAAGAATTAAAGCAATGATGACCGAGAATTATCGACGGCGAGCAAGAGAACCTGCAAGATAATACTACTATAATTATTGATAATATATTATATATAGTATATCTTTGTTCATGTAATAATATTCAACTATAAATAAATACTAATATGGCTGTTGAAAAAGTTGTTATACCTGATGATGAAACTCAGGAGCAAAAACAAGAACGTCTTCGTAAAGAATTAGAAGAACGTAAAGCTAAGGAAGCTAAAGAAGCTCAAGAAGCTGAAGAACGACGTAAAGCTGAAGAGGAAGCTGCTCGTAAGAAAGCTGAGGAAGAAGGTGAGAAGGGTGGTTCTACTGGTAATGATGAAGAAGAAACTGAACCGGAACAAGTAGAAATTGATGGTACTCTTTATACACTTGATGATAACGGAAACGCCGTAGATGATAACGGTGAAATTAAGTTCACAAAGGAACAGATTGATGCAATGTCTGATGAAGATGCTAATGAATTAGACGGTGATTATATCGAAGCTATTTCAAAAGCCAGTGGCATTGTTATTAAAGATGAGAAAGGTGAACCTGTTAAGTTTGAACCTACGATTGAGGGTTTTGCTAAACGTGAAGCTGCTGTAAAAGCTCTTGGTGAACGAGAGGGTTTTGCAAAAGGTTTTAATGAGTTTTTAGCTAATAATCCTGATATTGCAGCTCTTGTTGAATATAAGAGTAAGTTCGGTACAATCGAAGGTTATTCGGCAAATGTAGATTACAGTAAAGTTGAAATCAAGGATGATGATAATTTACTTGCTGATTTAATCTATAAAGCTGAAATTCAAAAAGGTACTTCTCCGGAACGTGCCAAACGAATTGTTGAGTTTGCAAAAGCAAATAACACTCTTAAAGATGATGCAACCGAAAGTCTTAATTGGTTGCGTAAAACTCAAGAGAGTGAAATTAAAGCAATTCGTGAACGTGAGGCCAAAAAAATGCAGGCTGAACTTGAAAAGGAAATTAAATACTTTGGTGTTTCGTATGAAGATGACGGTACTGTCAAAGTTCATAATGCACCGGGTAGTCTTTATGATTTAATTGTTGTTAAAGGTCAGATTGGAGAATATGCTCTTCCGAAAGAAGGTCTGAGAATTAAAACAACTGATGGTGAGAAACTTATTTCTCGTCAAGAGTTATTTGATTATTTCTCTCGTCCTGTTCAAGAGATTAATGGAATGGTTTATAGTCAAGCACAGATTGATGAAATTAATCGTCTTTCTAATCCTGCTGAATTGGCTATGCGATTTATTATGAATCTTGATGGTGGAGTTGACCAACTGATTAAAGCTGAACTTGCTAAAAAAGAAGTTAAACGTCTTCGTTCATTAGCAAGTAAGACTGGTAAAAACAATGGTAATCCCAGAGTTCAAAAGACTGCAAAGGATGATAAAATTGTTTTACCTATTAAATAAAGCAAATGTTCTTGCCTTATAATAATAACTTAACCAAAAATCTAATTTACAATGCGTGAAATTGGAACTGTGAAATTTGACTCGAATCAATATACAGATGCTAATATGCTTCTGAATTTTGATTTGATTGACCCTGTTAAACTTAATCGTAATCTTACTTATCTTTGGGGTAAGGATAGTGACAAGTATCCTCTTCTTACTCTTACTGAGGGTCAAGGTGCTGTTACAACAAAAGTTAAGCTGAATGGTGGTGATACTCAATATACTTGGGAAATTGCTCCTCGTCAGCGTGTTACTTCTCGTCTGAAAAAGCTGGTATCTGATAAAACTGCTATTCAGCCTTACGGAACTGTTGAGGTTGAAATGGAGGATAATTGGTTTATTTATCAGCACACGGCTATTGCTCCTTCGGGTATGCAATGGCGTATTCAGAATGAGGGTATTGCTACTTCGACTGGTGGATACGTTTATCGTTTTACCAATATGTCGGGTGCTCCTATCTCGGCTGATGCTGTTGCAAAAGACTTCATTAGTGGTGCTATTTGGGCATTAGGTGCTTCGACTATTCCGGGTAGCAAGTCTGACGGAAACCGCTCGAATAACCAGTCGTTCAGCAAGGCAACTAACCAGTATGGTTACTACCGTTTCTCGAAAGAGATTGCTGGTAACATGGGTAATAAGGTTGTTAATATTGCCTTTGATACTGCATCAGGTGGTGAGCGTAGTCTTTGGATGCCTTATGAAATGAAGATGTGGGAAATCATGCGACGCGAGATGCTCGAAGAGGACTTATGGTTCTCGGAGTACAACCGCGATTCGAATGGTATTATTCACTTAAAGGATGAAAAGACTGGTGAGGCAATTCCTCGTGGTGCTGGTGTTCTTGATATTCTCAAGGCTGTTGGTAATTATGAAACGTATTCTGTTCTGACACTTAATCGTTTCGACCGTATCATCACTCGTATCTTTGACAATCGTATTGATTCTACCGTTGAGGAACTTGTTCTTTATTGCGGTAAAGGTTTCGCACGAATGTTTAATGATGCTATCTACTATGATGCTCGTCTTAAGAATTACTTTGTAACTCTTGGTGATAATGAGATTAAGAGTGATGGTGAGATGATGTCTTATGGTAAGTATTTTAACCGTTATAAGATGTTTAATGGTAAGATTCTTACTGTCAAGATTGTTGATATGTTCGACCACGGTATTCGTGCTCGTCGTGACCGTGAAGCTGGTAATATGTATCAAGGTCTGCCTATTACTTCTTATAGTGCTGTATTCCTTGACCATACTATGGGTTCGAATGGTGAGCGTAATATTAAGTTTGTTTGTGAAGAGGGTCGTGAGTATAAAGTAGGTGTCTATAAAGGTATGGCTGAACTGCCTGCTTCGTGGGGACTTGCAAGTGGTACTCAACTGTCGGATACGAAGGATATTGCTTCTTATGAAGTTCTTGGTTCGCAGGGTATCAATATTGATAATCCTACTACTTCGTTCTGGCTTGATTTAGCTCTGAACTAAACACCCAATTTGAGTAGTAATAATCGAAAGGTTATTACTACTCATTAACATATAAAAGATTGAATAACTTAAAATGTTAAAAATATGATTAAAGTTAATCGTTCAGTTCGTATTGAATGGAGGAACAATCCTTCTTCTTTTGAACTTCGGAATAAAGATGCTTTCAAAACTGATTTTCTTCGTCTTGGTTCTGCTATTCGTCCTGTTAATGAATTGTTGAGCCGTAGTGAGGAAATGCGAGTTCTTCTTCCTACTGTTGTTGGTGTATCTCCTATTGATAGTTCTTGGCAAGAACGAATCACTACATATTTAAATGATTTTCTTCTTGAGATTCCTGTTCATGGCTTAGAGTTCGATACTTCTTACGTTTTAGATTTAGGTAATCCTGCTCTGAAAAGTAATATCGACGAACTTATTGGTAAACTTAAAAAAGCTGATAAGATTAAGAATGAAACTGGTTCGGAACTTGAAGCTATTGTTCTGAAACGGATTAAGGAACTTGATGAAACGGAACTTTATAAGTATGTTACTTTTGTTAATATTCCCGATTATATTAGTTGGAGATATTGCCTTTTAAGTAGCAAAGTTGCTAATAAGGTTGAAGACATTAATAAGAGCGTCAATATTCAATTTTATCTTATTTCGGATAGTGAGCGTAAAGCACTCAAAGCTGCTCGGACGAAACTTCGCACTGATGCTCTCAAGAAATATACAGAACTTATTAATAATCCGAATAGCGCACTTATCGACAACGTTGTTGTATCGACAGGTAGCGTAGGTGATTATTCGGAATTTATGGCAATGACTGCCGATGATAAGCAATCTGTTCTTCTTGAACTTATTGACAGTGACCCGCAGAAGTTTATTAGTATTGTTGATGATAAACATCTGGAGATGAAAGCTAAGATTACTATTTATCTTTGGATGAATATTATTCGACAACTTCCGAATAGTTCTATCATTGTCGATGCTTCTAATCCGGAAAATGTTATTGGTAATAATATTAATGACGCTATCTCGTATTTCTCGAATGATAACAACAAAGGTATTGTTGCCGAGTGGAACGCGAAGTATCGTAGTTTGAAAGGTTAGTCATGTATGAAACGGTAAAAGAGTTACACATCGAAATAGAGCAACGAATACAGCAGATAACATCTAATAGACATCGGAGTATTGCTCCTCAGTTTATTGATATGATGCTGAATCGAGCTGCCGTTAAATATATACAAACTAAATCAAATAGGAAAACTAATTATAAAGGCGAAGGTCTTGAAGATAGTAAAAAACGTGTAGATGATATTCAATCATTAAAACGTGAAACTCCGTGGCTTAAACTTAAACGTGATAAGCAAGATGCGGATTATCCAAATAGAGCTTTCGTTATTCTTCCGGGTGATTATCTAAAACTTATTTCTTCTACTTCTCGATTAACTTATGGTAAAGCTCGACTTGTTGAGAATTTACATGAGGTTTATCCTGATGATGAAGTTAAGAATTTATATTATCATCTGATTGATTTGTCTAAAATTGCCTTAACTGGTGATGAATTTAATGGACAAATTATTGTTAATGGGAATGAGATTGATATTTCAGATATTCTTTCTCTTTATGATAGTGATTCAGATAAGATTGATTTGTATGAAATTGCAGGTTTAACTTGTGATAGATTACGTCAAGCTCTTTCTAATGAATATAATGTTTATTGGGAGAATCTAATTGGTCGTTATTATAAAGATTGTATTATTATTACTTCTAATGCAAAAGATGAAATTACATTAAAAGTTAATGATACAGACATTCCTGTTATTACTTATAATACTACTTATGACGAGTTCGTAAATGTAGGAAATAAGTTTTCTGAAAATGATTTAATTGCTACCGAAAATATTCGAGCTACTCTAAACAACTTCTATGGTAATAAAAATAGACATCTTAATCCAATAAGTGAACTTGTTGATGATAGGCTGTTTGTTTATTATGGTGATGATTTTTGTGTTGATGCGGTTAAGATTTCATATATTAAGAAGCCACGTCTTTTTAATATTGATATTAACCAAATGTCAGATATGGAAGTTACACCTGATTTCATAGATAGTGTAGTTAGCGATATTCTTCTTGTTCTTAAAGATGACAGTTTTAGTGCTGTTAAACAACAATCAAATTTAGAATAAAAAAATGAAAAGTGTAATTGTCGCAAATGATTTTCTGACAACACTTGCTAATAACGATGTTAGCAAGCTGACTCGCGGACAAGCTGTTCTTCTTAATTCGGCTGGTAAAGTCGTTGCAGCTGCTTCGGATGTCAAGGATGATGAGATGTTGCAGTTTGTTCTTGGTCTTGGTGATGGCAAGGTTAAACGCGGCGTTTGGATTAATCCTAAATGGTCGAAGCAACATAAAGAAAAGTATCTTGCTCCTGCTGGTAAAACTTATAAGTTTACGAATCTTGTAGCTAATCGTGGTATTGGTTATCAAGGTTTCGATGCTGAGGTTATTATCTCGTGCAAACCTATTAATTCTTTTGGTGGTTATCCTCTGGAAGTTTACAATGCCAGCGTAACTATCAACGGAATTGACGAAGCAAGTGCTGATATTATTGCTCGTCTGAAAGTTGAAGTTGAAAAGACTTTAACTAAGATTAATGCTCGCTTTGGTGCTGATAGCATCACGATTGATGATTTTACCGAAGCAAGTGTTACGTTCACTGGCGCCGCAGGTTTTGAGTATTATGTGACGTTTGATGGTATTCTTCGTGCTACGCTTGAAGAGGGTACTGAGAATCAAACTCCTGTTGGTACTTATGACCAAGTTGCTAAACTTGAGAAAGAAGCAGATGTTGCCGGTGTAGGTTATAATCCTAATTTCAAGGAATATGACCGTGTTTATGGTGATATTTTTACAGCTACCGAGGGTGTTATGTATGACACTTATGTAATTACTTCTCGTGCTGATTTCACACATCCCTTTAATTTACATACAGAGGGTTTACAGGTTACTCAATTTATTGCTATTGACAATACTAAGAGTACTGCAATTACTGCACTCGAAGGGGTATTAGCACTCATTAAGTAAGAAATTGATTTGTTAAAAATGTAACCACAAGGATAACTCCTAATGCTATTAATTGTGGTGTTAGGAGTTATTCTCTTAATGATGCTAATGTTATGTGACAAGTGGGCGTGCAACCTCCTGCCCCACCGGGGAGCGAGGCCGCAGGCCGAGCCATACAAGTTGCACCATTATTATTATTAATCGTCATATAACAATAAATACGATTAGTATTATGATAAAGAGAATATGGAATAAAATAACTACTTTTTTAAGTGGTTATTATTCAGAACATAAAGACGATATTATTATTGGTTTCGTCATTGCTACTGTCGTAGGTATTTTATTTAAGGCTACTGTTGCTACTTGGTTTATGAGTTTATGGATTACATTAGCTTATCAAATCATTATTTGTGGTATTCAAGCTGCAAGAAAGAAAGCAATAATTGGTCTTAAAATTCATCCTATTATTATTAACTTTGTAGTTGGAGTATTTATTTCGTTATTATTCTTGGTATGGCAGTAATTAATCTTCGAAATGTTGTAGCGCTCGGTGTGCTTGAAGATGGTGTATATCCGAGTGTTTATAATGGCCAAACCGGAGAATATATTGGTACAGTAGATGGTGAAGGTGCTGGTGTTAAAACAGTTCCTACATTATATATGTACTATCGAAAGAACGGCCACCTATATTTATATAGGACAAAGGAGAGGATTGAAATAGACTTAACTAATGTAACTGCTTACGATAATAGTGCTCTATTTAAGCTAACTGAAAAATCTGATATTAGTTCTGCAAAGATTACCGAGTTTGAATCTCGAAATATTGATGTAGGACATTATGAATATAAAGTTCCGTGGGTTAAATCAACTCAACAATATCTTTATATACTTGTACCGATTGTTCGTTCTATACATACAATTACAGTACAAGGCATCATAAGTAATCAGATATTCACTCTTACTGGTATTTATGTTCACGAGGGTAAATCTTGGTGGATTTATCGGACGAATGTAAAGACCAATTTTGATTTTAATGATGCTGTTAATGAGATTCTTGATGTTCAAGTATATGTTCGTGAGCTTACAGCTGAGGACTTAAATCCTATTGAACAACTTACAAAACTTTTATTTGAACATATTAATAATAAGTTTAATCCTCATGAGGTAACAAAAGAACAAGTTGGTCTTGGCAATGTTGATAACACTGCCGATATGGATAAACCTGTATCTCGACCTCAAAAAGAGTACATTGATGCTCTTGAAAATAGGGTTAAAGGTTGGTTCAAACAGTTGAATGTTTGGATTAACAATCATGTTACAGAAGTTAATAAGAAGTTTCAAGATGTTTGGGCTGCTATAAACAAGAAACTTGATAAAGAAGATTACGAGAATGACAAAGATAATTTCAATGCTCATATTCGTAATTATGATAATCCTCATAGAGTTACTGCCGCACAAGTTGGTTTACCAACAGCCGCAAGTGATATTGAAAAATTAAAACAAAAAGCTCAAGAACTTCAAGGTTTGCTTATTAATAAGCAAGATAAAACTTCTGAAGAACTTGTTACTGATAACAAACGTATTGTAGATGCTATTAATGAGATTTATGGTATTGTTGTAGAACATAATAATCATGTTCGTAGCAACAGTATTAATCAAATTGAAGTTACAAGCGAGATTCCTACTACGTTTGAAGATGGTACACTTTGGATTCGTATTCCTCGAAATGAAGAAGATTATATAACAATTAAGATTGAAGCTGTTCCGGTTGATTCTACTATACGAATGATTAATTCGGAAGGTAAAGAATCGGCAGGTGTTGGCAGTGCAAGTCTTGAATGTTTAATTCAAAGTCGTTTACATTATATTGTAGAAAAAGAGAATTACATTACAAAAGATGTTTATGTCGATGTAGGTGTTGAAGATACGACAATTAATGTTGTTCTTACACCTAAGACTAAAAAGACATTAACTGTAAATGCAACTCCTGATAATGCTTTAATTATATTTACTGATAAACCTTCTAATGTAGTTATTGCTCAAGGTACTGGTACTCTTACATATGAAACTTATGACCCGCGTGATATTTTAATTCAAGTTGGTGCAAGTGGATATGAAACTTACGAAGAGCGTATTACATTAGATGAGAATATAATTCGTGATATTACTCTTATAGCTCTACCAGTTGAACAAGGTGCTGTAAGTCTTACGGTAGTCGATAGCGAAACAAAGGCCAAAATAGCCGCATACGTCTATGATAAAGACACCGGTGGTATATTAGGTCAAGTTACAAAAGATACGCCGCTACAACTCACCGGAGATGTCAATACGAGCCGAATTTTAAGGTTTGTTTCGTCGGGTTATATAGAGGTTGAACAACTGGTAACTTATGCAATTCCTACCGCAGAAGTTACTGTTGAAATGGATAAAGTTCCAGTTCAATCTGGTACTATCTATGCAACTGCTGTAAATACTGAATCTACTGCTTTAGACGGTGTTACGTTTGAGTATAAACTCAGTACTGAAAGTGATTGGAAACCTCTCAATAATGATGAATCGACTGCTGGTAAATCTGAGGCTGTTACAGCTCCAGTTGGAACAAGTATTGATTTCCGAGCTTCTAAAACTGGTTATATAACTAACACTGGAACTGGTACGATTAATTCTACTGGTGAACATAGTGTTACTATTGTACTTGAAGAGGTTCCGCCTGAACCTACTACTAAACAATATTATATCCATGCTGTAACTGAGGAATCTGTTAATATCACAACAGGTGTTCATGGTTATTTATGGAATAATAATAGTTGGGTTGAACAAACTTTACAAGGTGGAGCAATGGGATTTGCTTATACTGGTGAACCCGGAACTTCTATTCGTGTTAAGTTTACTGCTACCGGATACAACGATACTGAAAAAGATATTGTTTTAGAAGATGGTAGTACAGAACCGATTGATGTTAAAGTCGTAATGACAGAGGAAACTCCTCCTCAACCTACAACTAAGGAATATTTTGTATTCGCTGTTACTGAAAAGAACGCACCAGTTGAAACAGTTACTGCTGCTTCTGTATTAGTTGATGATGAATGGATTCCTCAAGATTTACGAACTGTTGTAGCAAGTATCGGATTTAACTATACTGCTATACCGGGAACTGTTATTAAAGTCAAATTCGTTGCTACTGGATTTATTACTGAAGAAATTGATGTTACTCTTCAAACTGAAAGTGATGAATCTTTAATCATACCTGTTACTCTTCGTTTTGAGGACGGTATTGATTATATGCAAATCGAAGGTGACGGTACTAAACATCCTATATTTAGGGTTGGTAATGTCGAATCTAATTAACGGTTTAATGATATGAAAGAATCAGTAATTCGCAAAGTATTTTGTGCCTTAAACTGGCCTCCGAAAACTGGTGCTTTTCAGAAGTTAATTACTTTTGTAGTTGAAGGTTTAGCCACTAAGGCTGAATCTTCAACTGTTCAACAATTACAAACAAAAGTAGAAACTCTTGAAAGTACTGTTAATACATTACAAGAAACTGTTACTACTTTAAGTGGTAAAGTAAGTACATTAGAGAGTAATTATACTTCTTTGGAAGGTCGTGTAACTGCTCTTGAAACACCGCAAGGTTAATATTAATCTACAACTATGGCACAACTTAATCTTCTTGAACGAGCTACAGAAGCTGTCGTAATGCTTAATGGTAATCGTCGGCAGGTTCTTGATATGTGGCTTAATGGTAAAAAAGTTTGGCCAATAGATGAACCTGTTGTAGAATTAGCTGTTGATAAAACTCTTGTTATTCTAAATAAAGATAATAATTATCATGATACCATAACTGTTTTCGCAAGTGATACAGTTGAATGGGAATTTGGTAATTAGTTTGTTATTATAGTTAATCGACCAAAAAAAAAACAAATGGCAACTATTCCGAGTTATTTATCATGGGTTCCTAAAACTGGTACTGGAAATGCACAGATTAAAATTAATTCTGTGAATCCTTATACTGGTCGTGCAGATAGAAGCACTGAAGTTCCCGGTAAGATTGTTGGAAAGACTAACGCAGTTACAGTCACGGTTCTTGAAAAGGCTGCTGATGAATTTATTACACCTGATGGTTTAACTATTAATGTTGCTAAGAATGGTGAAACAATTCATGTAACTGGTAAGTCTAACTCGAAACTTCTTACATTTACATGGAAAACTAACTTCGGTATTGCAAATGTAACATCATTTAAGGTTAATGGTAGTACAACAGCTACATCTGGTACTGCTATTACTGGTGACCCCGGTGCTACTGGAGAATATACTTATGATGCTACTGTTGTTGTACCGAAGAATGAAACTATTGAAGCTCGTTCTGCAACTCTTGAAATCAAGGGTGAAGGTTCGACTGTTGTTAAAACTATTACTATTACTCAGGCTCTTGGTGACAGCTATCTGTATCTCAATTCGCAGGGTACAACTACCGCAACTGTTACTATTCCGAAGGGTGGTGGTGAGCAGACTCTGAGTGTTCTGTCTAATGACGAATGGACATTCGAACCTGCTGAATAAATTAATTAATCATTTATGAGTGTTATCACTAATAAATGGAATGACGGGAGTGGAGATTCAATTAATATTGAATCTCCCTCTTTTCAAGGAAATCAGACTGTTAAAATTTCATCACCTGTTCAAAAGGGTACTTCTAAAAGAAGTATGAAGTTTATTGGAAAGTGTAAAAAAGATTCCAGTAAACAAGTTATTCTTACTGTTGAACAAGAAGCATCTACTTATACATATGATTTAACGTTAAATAGTGATAATACTGAAATTGCCGCAAAAGGTGGAACTGCAAATATTACAGCTGTACTTAAAACATATCGTAATGGTAATTTAGTTAGTACAGATAATGTTACACCAGTTCTATCAGGAAGTGCTACTGGATTTTCTATATCTGGTACTAAGGTTACTGCAAGCAATCGAACTATAACTGTTGGTAGTAGGAGAAGTATTGTTGTAACTGGTAAATATTCAAATACATTTGATGGTCAAACAGTATCATCAACTATTACTATTTATCAAGAAGCTAATATAGCTTCTTATGGTGCTTTAGAAGGTGGTTCACTTTCGGCATCTGATATTCCTGCAAGTGGTGGAACATCTTCGACCAATGTTACTAATATGTCGCAGACGATTAGTTATACATCTGGTTCGACTCGTGCTGGTACAGTTACTTATTCAAAAACAGATGAGATTACAGTTTCTTCTCTTGGAACCACAGTTAAGGCAAGAACTAAGGTTGGACAAGTTACTGTAACTTATACTGGTGAAGGTGGTGCAATTGCCAATAAAACCGTTGATATTTATCAATCTGAAAATAAAGTAACTAATAGTAATTACAATCCTCGAATTACTGCTTATGGAACTCCTACTATAAGTATCGGTAGTGGTTTGACAGCAGCTGGTGGTTCTGCGAGTGTAAGTGCTTCTGTTACTAATACTGAAACTTATAATGTTTTGTATAGTTCGGGTGCTACTGGCCCGAATCAAACACGAAGCGTTGCTGGTAGTGTATCAATTTCTATGACTGCTAA
>OHAQ01002776.1_pt1 | contig 12477 bp, 10 predicted proteins | sample 1577111 | NCBI WGS metagenome assembly OHAQ01 (sample SAMEA3541549, study PRJEB24748) | human gut metagenome | biome: human gut; feature: human-associated habitat; material: faeces | place: China | collected 2012 | reverse complement strand
GATTTCTTTCTGCCCATAAAGTCCACAGAATTTGAAGCACTTACCTGCAGCCCGACCGCGAGGGGAACATCACGGTCGACGCGCTCAAAAAGGCGCTCCGCCCCGATACCATCCTCGTCTCCGTCATGATGGTCAACAATGAGACCGGGGCCGTCATGCCCATCGCCGACATGGTCAGGGCCACGCGGCGGCTCTCGCCGCTCGCGCTGTTCCACACCGACGCGGTGCAGGGCTTTCTGAAGGTCCCCTTCCGGGCCAGGACGCTCGGGGCGGACATGATCTCCGTCTCCGCGCACAAGATCCACGCAGCCAAGGGCACGGGCGCTTTGTACATCCGGCCGGGCCTGCCGCTCCCCCCCTTCCTCTGCGGCGGCGGACAGGAGAGCAATTACCGCTCCGGCACGGAGAACATGCCCGGCATCTGCGGCTTCGGCGCGGCCTGTGCCGATACGGACGCGAAGGCTGAGATCGCGCACATGGCGCACCTGCGCGATCTGACGCGCGAGGCGCTCGCCGGGATCGACGGGCTCGTGCTGCTCGGCAGCCAGCAGGCACCGCACATCGTGAATCTCTCGCTGCCGGGCCTGCGCTCGCAGGGGATCATCAACTGCCTGCAATCGGAGGGGATCTATGTCTCGGCCGGCTCCGCCTGCTCGAAGGGGCACCGCAGCCACGTACTCGAGGCCATGGGCCTGCCCCCTGCCGTCATCGACGGCTCCATCCGCGTCTCGTTCTCCCGCGACAACACGGAGGCCGACGTCGACGCGCTCTGTCAGGCGCTCCTGCACGCAAAGCAGACGCTGAAGGGCTGAACATGACACGAATCCCCGCCCGCTTCGCTGAAAACCCCAGTGAAGCAAGCGGGGATTTATTAAGTGCTGCCCCTGTAGGGGCCGATGCCCACATCGACCCATTGGGAAGTTACGAATTCGCCAAAGACTCCCGTAAAAACAGCACATTCTGCCGGGCCGATGCGATGCCCGCAGGCTAGTTTCGAGGCGCAGCCGCGCATAGCGCAGCTCTTAGCGCCGAAGTGGGCATCGGCCCCTACTCACAAAACAGAGCGCCTTCCGCAAAACAGCCGCCTCTGCGGGTCTGAACCCGTATATGGTTGAAATCGCGAACATTCGCGAACAGTGTTCATGGGTGCATAAGGATATGCCGACAGGAACCGAAAAGGCGATCATACTCGGAAAAGCAGCTGTTGCAAAGGTCAACCTTAATGCACCGCTTACGGCTTCCGAAACGCCCGTCACGAAACGTGCGCTCGTGATAGGCGGCGGCATTGCGGGTATTCAGACTGCTCTTGATATTGCAGATGCCGGGTTCGAAGTTGATATTGTCGAACAAAAACCTACAATCGGCGGGAAGATGCAGATGGACAGAAGATGAGTAAATCAAAGGGTAACGCTGTTGACCCATTTGACGCATTACAGAAGCATGGTGCTGACGCAATCCGTTGGTACTTCTACGAGAATTCAGCTCCTTGGGTTCCTAACAGATTCAAGGATGAGTGGGTTTCAGAAGGTCAGAGAAAGTTCATGGGAACATTCTGGAACACATATGCATTCTTTGTACTGTATGCTAATATTGATAATTTTGATGCTACTAAGTATCAGCTTGAATATGACAAGCTTTCAGTTATGGACAAATGGTTATTATCAAAACTTAATTCTTTAGTTAAATTTGTTGATACTAACCTTGAGAATTACAAGATTACAGAGACTGCAAGAGCTCTTGAGGACTTCACAGATGAGCTTTCTAACTGGTATGTAAGAAGAAGCCGTGAAAGATTCTGGGCTAAGGGAATGGAGCAGGATAAGATAAATGCTTACATGACTCTTTACACAACACTTGTAACTCTTGCTAAGATTTCTGCACCAATGGTTCCATTCATGACAGAAAGCATTTATAGAAATCTTGTATGCAGCATTGATAAAAATGCGCCTATTTCAATACATTTATGCGACTTCCCTAAGGTTAATGAGCAGTTCATTGACAAGAAGCTTGAGGAAACTATGGATGATGTATTAGACGCAGTTGTTATCGGACGTGCATGCCGTAATTCAACTAATATCAAGAACCGTCAGCCAATCGGCAAAATGTTTATTAAAGCAGACTGGAAGCTTGATGAGTTCTACACAGCTATTATCGCTGACGAGCTTAATGTTAAGGAAGTTGAATACACAGATGATGTAAGAGCATTTACATCTTACTCATTCAAGCCACAGATGAAGACTCTCGGACCAAAATACGGAAAGCTTCTTAATGCAATCAGAACAGCTCTTACAGAGGTTGACGGTAACGCAACTATGGATAAGCTTAACGAGTCAGGAAGCTTTGAGTTAAATGTTGAAGGTCAGACTATCGAGCTTTCTAAGGACGACGTTCTTATCGAGATGACTCAGAAGGAAGGATTTGTTGCAAGCAGCGACAAGGGTATCACAGTTGTTCTTGATACTAACCTTACTCCAGAGCTTATCGAGGAAGGTTTCGTAAGAGAGGTTATCTCTAAGGTTCAGACTATGCGTAAGGACGCTGGTTTCGAGGTTATGGATAAGATTAATCTCTATGTATCAGGCAACGACAAGATAGCTGATATTGTTAACAGAAATGCCGCTCAGGTTAAGACTGTAGTTCTTGCACAGGATATTATCACTGGAAAGACTGCAGGATTTGAGAAGGAGTGGGATATCAATGGTGAGAAGGTTACACTTGCTGTTGAGAAGCTTGCTTAATGCAGGTAATTGAATAAAAGTTATATGAAGCTGTGTGCTGGTCTTTGGGGCTGGCGCACAGCTTTTTTATGAAAATACATTTGTATAAAAAAACTATTTATGTAAAGTATGTTGAAAAATGTCGGGAATACTGTAAAATAAATTTATAAATTGGTAGCTGGTGTCAATAAGATAAATGTAAAGGAGCAGTCATGGAAGGTAAAAGTTTAAAAGATGTATATAATCGTTTAATTGATTTATATGGATTTTATGAAATAAACAAGGATAGTGATGAATATAAAATCGCATTAAGATTCATGTCACAAGAGGATTTGTTAAAAGATGATATAGATAATATAAGACTGCTTGTAAAAGATGATGGGGAAGATTATATGTATTTTATCATTAATGAGAATACAGACTATATTGGCGGCGGCGCTTGTGGTGAAGAAATGATAACAAAATACGAGACTATTAATCAGGATATTATTCTTTATTATGGATTTTCAGAAGAAGATAAAATAAAACAAACTAATCGTTACAAAATATATATCAGTTTGTGGCAGGACAATTGAATAATAAAGTTTGCATTTGTAAATATTATTATGTATAATTAAAACATCTATTGTGGGGCGGATTATAATTTTTACAAGGTATTATCGGCGTATTGGGGAGCCGTCCTTATTCAGAAGGGAGTTTTAAGTACATGGCGACAAGTTTAACACAGAATTTCAGTAAGGAAGAATTCAAGAAGAATGTAATCAGTAACTGCAAGTCTCTTTACAGAAAGAATATTGAAGAGGCTAATCAGCAGGAGGTTTTCCAGGCAGTTTCGTATGCTGTTAAGGATATTATCATTGATAAATGGATTGCTACTCATAAGCAGTATGAGAAGGACGATCCTAAGATAGTTTATTATATGTCTATGGAGTTCCTTATGGGACGTGCACTTGGTAACAATATGATTAATCTCTGTGCTTATGATGAGATTAAGGAAGCTCTTGACGAGCTTGGTCTTGACATTAATGTTATCGAGGATCAGGAGCCAGATGCAGCATTAGGTAATGGTGGTCTTGGTCGTCTTGCTGCATGTTTCATGGATTCTTTGGCAACTCTTGAATATCCTGCATATGGATGTGGTATCCGTTATAAATATGGTATGTTCAAGCAGGAGATTAAGGACGGATATCAGGTAGAAGTTCCTGATAACTGGTTAAAGGATGGCAACCCATTTGAAATTAAGAGATCTGAATACAGATATGAAGTTAAGTTCGGTGGATATGTTCGTTCTTACAGAGATGAAAAGACTGGAAGAGATATGTTTGTTCAGGAAGATTACCGTTCTGTAATCGCTGTTCCATATGATATTCCTGTTCTTGGATATGGTAATAATACTGTTAACTCTCTTAGAATCTGGGACGCAGAGCCTGTTAATACATTTAACCTTAACTCTTTTGATAAGGGTGATTACCAGAAGGCTATCGAGGAGGAGAACCTTGCAAAGAATATCGTTGAGGTACTTTACCCTAATGATAACCATTATGCAGGTAAGGAATTAAGACTTAAGCAGCAGTATTTCTTCGTATCAGCAAGTGTACAGAGAGCTGTTGACAGATATAAGTCAATGAATAATGGGGATGTTAAGAACATTTATAAGAAGGTTACTTTCCAGCTTAATGATACACATCCAACTGTTGCAGTTGCAGAGCTTATGCGTATCCTTATGGACGAGAACGGACTTGAATGGGATGAGGCATGGGATATCACAACTAAGACTGTTGCTTATACTAACCATACAATTATGGCTGAGGCGCTTGAGAAGTGGCCTATCGAGTTGTTCTCAAGACTTCTTCCAAGAATTTACCAGATTGTTGAAGAGATTAATCGTCGTTTCGTAGAAGAGATTAAGGCTAAATATCCAGGAAATCAGGATAAGGTTCGTAAGATGGCTATTATCTATGACGGACAGGTTAAGATGGCTAATCTTGCAATCGTTGCTGGATATTCTGTTAATGGTGTTGCAAAGCTCCACACAGAAATCCTAAAGAAGCAGGAGTTAAGAGATTTCTATGAAATGATGCCAGAGAAGTTTAATAACAAGACTAATGGTATTACTCAGAGAAGATTCTTAAAGCATGCTAACCCACTTCTTTCTGACTGGATTACAGATAAGATTGGTGATGGATGGGTTACAGATTTAAGCCAGCTTGAGAAGCTTATGCTCTATGTTGATGACCCTAAGGCACAGCAGGATTTCATGCAGATTAAGTATAAGAATAAGGTTCGTCTTGCCAAGTATATCAAGGAGAATAACGGAATTGATGTTGATCCTAATTCTATCTTCGATGTACAGGTTAAGAGACTTCATGAATATAAGAGACAGTTACTTAATATCTTACATGTTATGTATCTGTACAATCAGATTAAGAGAAATCCTGATTATGACATGGTTCCAAGAACATTTATCTTTGGTGCCAAGGCAGCAGCAGGATACAAGATTGCTAAACAGACAATCAAGCTTATCAACAATGTAGCTAATGTTATTAATAATGATGCTTCTATCAAGGGCAAGATTAAGGTTGTATTCATTGAGAACTACAGAGTATCTAATGGTGAGATTATATTTGCAGCAGCAGATGTAAGTGAGCAGATATCTACAGCTTCTAAGGAGGCTTCAGGTACAGGTAACATGAAGTTCATGCTTAACGGTGCAATTACTCTTGGTACTATGGATGGAGCTAATGTTGAGATTGTTAATGAGGTTGGTGCTGAAAATGCACAGATATTCGGTCTTAGCTCTGATGAAGTAATACGTTTCGAGAATGAGGGCGGATATGACCCAATGGAAATCTTTAACAATGATCAGGAAATAAGAGATGTTCTTATGGAACTTATCAATGGAAAGTATTCTCCAGAGGATACAGAGATGTTCAGAGATATCTACAATTCTCTTCTTAACAATGATGGAGGCAGAAGAGCAGATACTTACTTCATTCTTAAGGACTTCCGTTCATATGCAGAGGCTCAGAGAAAGATTGATGAGAGATACAGAGATACTAACGGCTGGGCTAAGACTGTTATGACTAATACAGCCAAGGCAGGTAAGTTCTCATCAGACAGAACTATTGAAGAGTATGCTACAGAAATCTGGAAGCTTACTAAGACTCCTGTTGAGATGTAATATCGGATTTGTCAGAAGATTATTGAATATTTCCCCGCACTTTGTGTGCGGGGATTTTTACATTTAAAAACAGTATAAACTTTACGAATTTGGAAAACATATTAACATCAAAGCTTTGCGAAATGATAGGAGGATGTTAGTATGGCGAATGTAAGAACGCGAGGAACCGACAAGGTTAAGGTTGTGTCAGCGGTTATTACGCTGGCAGTTATTGTTGCACTTGTGTTTGGGATATTTTCAGTAGCACAGAATGTTAGGAAATCTAAGAACAATAATCTTGTGAATCTGAATGAAACTGAAGGAAATGTGGCTATCAAGACAGATGATGACCCTGATATTCCAGTGGAAGAACCAACTGTTGGTGATGATGATATTATTAATGCCAACGCAAGAGCAAGCATGTCTGATGATGGTGATGGAACTGAGGATGAGGTTACGGAGCAGACAAAGGAGCCGGAGACAGAGGAACAGGCGGTCAAGCCTATGACTGAAGCTGAGGTTATGGCAAATGCTATAAGTAAGTATACATTTGACCAGGGAGAGCTTATATACTGGCCTGTCAGCGGAACTGTTACGCTTGGATATAATATGGATTCTACTGTGTATTTTAAGACTCTTGGCATGTACAAATGCAGTCCTGGTATGGTAGTTGCTTCAGATGTCGGAACTAAGGTATGTGCAGCGGTATCAGGTGTAGTTGTTGATGTTGCAGAGAATACTGAAACAGGACTTACTGTAAGGGTTGCAGCAGGTAATGGATATGAGATGACAACTGGTATGCTTTCAGATGTGAATGTTAAGATTGGAGATACAGTTACAGCCGGTCAGCTTCTTGGTACCGTGGCCGAGCCAACAGCATACTATAAAGAAGAGGGCCCAGGAATATATTTTGCAATGACAAAGGACGGTATTCCTGTGAATCCTATGGATTACCTCGGCGAGTAATTGTTGACAATACGCGTAAAACCGGCACCTGTTAATGATTTTACAAGCAATGTGTGCGGAGAAACAGCCGGCAGTCTCCATTATATAAGTGGGATAACGCCTGAAAGGGCAAAGCAGGTGCTTAATATAGATAAAGGCGGCGGGAATCCGCCGCTTACATATTTTATGGGTGTGTGGTGATTACATAATAGCAACGAAGTTATACATCAGTATGAAGTGGCAGAGGCTTCCAGCCATAACAAATACATGAAAGATTTCATGTGTTCCGAAATTAGGATGATTTGCATTAAATGCAGGCATCTTAACTGCATATATTACGCCGCCAACAGTGTAGAAGATTCCGCCGGCGAGAAGCCAGAAGAAAGCGGCTCCGGCAAGTGCTGAATATATCTGAGGAAGAGCCATAACACATGTCCAGCCCATTACAATGTAGAGAACTGAAGATATCCACTTAGGACAAGTTACCCAGAGAAGCTTGAATGCGATAGCAAGAATGGCGATTCCCCACACAATTCCAAACATAACATAGCCATATATATTATGAAGTACAATTAGGCAGACTGGAGTGTATGAGCCTGCGATAAGAACAGGAATCATGCAGTGATCAAGCCTTTTCAGCACAATATTGACATTACTTGATATATCAAATGTGTGATAAGTTGTGCTTGCTGCATATAGAAGAATCATACTTACCATAAATACAGTCATTGAAACAACAGAAACGGTTGTTCCATAAGAGGCTGCTTTAAGAATAAGTGGGAATAATCCTGCAATTGCACAGAGCATGCCGATAAAATGTGTTATCGAACTGCCAGGGTCTTTAATAATCATCTGTGCCTTTATCTTAGTGTGTATATTATCATTCTGTAAATGAAGTGCTGGTGCAAAAGTTGTCATAATAAATCCCTCCTTCTATAATGACATGTAGTATTAAAAACTACGTCTTGTTGACATGATAATATAACAAATGGTTTGATAATGCAAGCGTTTTATATAAAATTAATAATTATTGACATACCATGTAAGTAGGAATTAAAATTTAGATACAAAAAGCAAAGAAAGGACAAACTATGTTAAATCAGTTTTCAAGAACAGAGCTTCTGTTTGGAAAAGAAGCTATGGATATATTAGAAAATTCCCGTGTCGCAGTATTTGGTGTAGGCGGCGTTGGTGGATATACAGTGGAGGCACTTGTAAGAAGCGGAGTAGGTGCGATTGATGTGATAGATGATGATAAGGTGTGTCTTACCAATCTTAACAGGCAGATTATTGCAACAAGAAAAACAATAGGACAGTATAAGACAGATGTGTGCAAAGAGAGAATTCATGATATTAATCCGAATTGTGAGGTTACTGTACACAAATGTTTTTTCCTTCCGGAGACTAAAGATCAGTTTGATTTTTCAAAATATGACTATGTAGTTGATGCGGTTGATACTGTAACAGCCAAGATAGCACTTGTAATGGCGTGTCAGGAAGCAGGAACCCCGATTATAAGCAGTATGGGTGCTGGTAATAAGCTTAATCCGGCGGAATTTGAGGTTGCTGATATATATAAGACATCGGTATGTCCGCTTGCCAAAGTTATGAGAAGAGAATTAAAGAAGAGGAATGTTAAGCACCTTAAGGTAGTATATTCTAAGGAGAAGCCGGTTCGTCCTATTGAAGATATGGGAATAAGCTGCCGGACTAACTGCATATGTCCTCCGGGAGCAGCCCATAAATGTACGGAAAGACGCGATATTCCGGGGTCAACCGCATTTGTACCATCTGTTGCAGGACTTATAATTGCCAGTGAAGTTATTAAAGATATTACACATGATGCAATGGTTAAAACTCGTCATGAAAATGGTGTTGACATTGAAGACTGATAGTGGTATTTTATATTCAACAACACATTTACACATCAAGTTAGTAGGTTAATAGGAACGCAAAAGCATATTTGCAAATGCATTCATAATAAGGAGGAAGATAAAACATGAGTAAAGTAATTAACAGTGCATTGGAACTTATTGGAAACACACCTCTTCTTAACGCAAGCCGTTACGCTAAGAATGCAGGAATTGAAGGAGTTACACTTCTTACAAAGCTTGAGTATCTTAACCCAGCCGGTTCAGTTAAGGACAGGGTTGCCCTTGCTATGATTGAGGATGCTGAGAAGAAGGGTGAGCTTAAGCCAGGAGCAATGATTATAGAGCCAACATCTGGTAATACAGGTATTGGTCTTGCTGCAGTTGCAGTTGCTAAGGGATACAGAGCAGTTCTTACTCTTCCTGATACAATGTCAGTTGAGAGAAGAAATCTTCTGAAGGCTTATGGTGCAGAGATTGTTCTTACAGAAGGCGCTAAGGGTATGAAGGGTGCTATAGCTAAGGCTGAGGAATTAAAGGAGCAGAATCCTGGTTCAGTAATCTTAGGCCAGTTCGTAAATCCAGCTAACCCAGCAGTTCATAAGGCTACAACAGGTCCAGAAATCTGGGAGCAGACAGAAGGAAATGTTGATATATTTGTTGCAGGTGTGGGTACAGGCGGAACTGTTACAGGTGTTGGTGAATACCTTAAGTCACAGAACCCGGATGTAAAGATTGTTGCTGTAGAGCCAGCTACAAGCCCGGTTCTTTCAAAGGGCGAGGCAGGACCACATAAGATTCAGGGTATTGGTGCAGGATTTGTTCCAGATACACTTAATACTAAGATATATGATGAAGTTATCGCAATCGAGAATGAAGATGCATTCGTAGAGGGTAGAAGCTTTGCAAAGAGCGAGGGTATACTTGTTGGTATCTCTTCAGGTGCAGCACTTAAGGCAGCACAGATACTTGCAGCCCGCCCAGAGAATGCAGGAAAGACAATTGTTGCACTTCTTCCAGATTCAGGAGACAGATATCTTTCAACAGCACTTTTTAATGAACAGTAATATATATTAGAAAAAAGGCAGGGACTTGAAATTTAAGTCTCTGCTATTTTTATACCCTTTAGGGTGTGATAAAATGTATATACAGACAAGTTAGTGTCAAATGGAACATGAAATCAGAGTATATGTTTGGGAAAAGCCTACTAATATTGTAAAATGTGATGAAATAGTAGGTTTATTGAGGGAAAAATATGATGAGAATTAAGGTGGTTAAAGAAAATTGCCTACTAAATTTATGAGTTATGCAAGAATAGTAGGTTTTTTAGCCAGCAAAAAGCATCTAGCATTATAGACATATAAGAAAAAGACCTACTAATATTGTGAAATGTGATGAATTAGTAGGCATTTAAGTAGAAAAGAAGCATTATAAACCAACTAACGATGTAAAAAAGACCTACTAAATTGTGAAAATTAATGAAATAGTGGGTTTAAAGGACAAGTTTATAGAAGAGGGAATAATAATGGAGATTTTAAGGACTGCCTATGTGTATGCAGTCATTATTGCCAGAACATTTAAAGAATGATTTTGTAGAATTGTTATAAAAGAATTGTTAGAAAAAAGAATAAGTGTGTTAGAAAAATAAAAGTCAGGGACTTAATGAAACTTAAGTCCCTGACTTTTTTCGTTAGATATTAAGTAAATCACTATATACCTTTAAAGCACCGTCTGTATCATGGGCGAGTACTTTCTTTGCAAGTACTTTACCGAGCTGTACGCCTTCCTGGTCAAAGCTGTTGATGTTCCATACGAAGCCCTGGAACATAATCTTGTTCTCGAAGTGAGCAAGTAAAGCACCAAGTGTATTAGGAGTAAGCTTGTCTCCGATAATAATGCTTGAAGGTCTTCCACCCTTGAAGTTCTTGTTAAGGTTCTCATCTGACTTTCCACATGCAAATGCGACTATCTGGGCAGCTACATTTGCGCAAAGCTTCTGCTGGCTTGTGCTGTCCTGAATTGTAACATCTGTTTCTAACTGGTTGTTCTTAAATCCGATGAACTGTAATGGCACAATGTCAGTTCCCTGATGAAGAAGCTGATAGAATGAATGCTGACCGTTAGTTCCCGGTTCACCAAAGATAACTGGTCCTGTAGGATAAGTAACTGGCTCACCAAATCTGTTTACTGACTTACCGTTAGATTCCATATCAAGCTGTTGAAGATGAGCAGGGAAACGGCTTAAAGCCTGTGAATATGGAAGAACGGCTGTACAAGGATAACCTAATACATTTCTTTCGTATACACCGATAAGGGCGTCTAACATCTCTGGGTTCTTACGCATATCAGGATTAGCTGATAACTTGTCCTCCTCTGCAGCACCGTCAAGGAATTCTGCAAATACCTCAGGTCCGAATGCGAGAGATAATACTGCACCGCCAACTGAAGAAGTTGAAGAAAAACGTCCGCCGATATAATCATCCATGAAAAATGCGTCAAGATAATCATCACTCTTGGCAAGTGGTGAAGTCTCGCTTGTTACGGCAATCATGTGCTTAGAAGGATCAAGTCCGGCCTTCTTTAAAGCGTCTTTTACAAATGATTCGTTAGTAAGTGTCTCAAGTGTTGTTCCTGATTTAGAAACAAGAACGAAAATAGAATGTGCAACATCAGTAGAAGCAAGCACTGCGGCTGCGTCATCAGGATCAACATTGCTGATGAACTTAGCTTCCATCTTGAATGCATTGTTCTTCTTAGCCCAGTTCTCAAGTGCTATGTACATTGCACGAGGACCGAGGTCGCTTCCGCCGATACCAATCTGGACAACAGTTGTGAACTTCTCGCCGGATGCATTAGTAATCTCACCGTTATGTACCTTGTTAGCAAATTCTGCAATTCTTTCCTGCTGTGTCTTGTAAAATGTTCTCTTATCAACGCCATCAGCTTCAACAGCGTCACCTAACTGACCTCTTGTCATATGATGGAGAACAAGTCTCTTCTCACCAGTGTTAACGACTTCTCCGTTATATAAAGCCTTAAATTTGTCTGCAAGCTGAGCCTCATCAGCGAGTTTTTCAAGTGCAGCAAGCACATTTTCATCAACCTGCTTAGATGCGTAGTTATATGAAAGTCCGGCAGCCATAGGTACGCTGTAATTCTTAACGCGTTCTGCTCCATTATCACCAGACATAACTTCTGTAAGACAGGCTGGCTTAACATCTGCTAACTCCTTGTAAGATGAAAGTGTGTCTAAATTGTTCCATGAAACCATAATCCATATCTCCTTCTCTACAAATATTTAATTACACAATAAATCATAACAAAATTATACTATTTAAGGTTGTCGAATTCAAGGAGAAGGAGAAATTAAAAAGAGGAATAAGCCCAAAAACTTATTCCTCTAAAAATCCTTATATTATGCGATTCTATTGGACTAACAATTAACCAAAGTATCTCTTAAGAAGTCCCTCGAATGCCTTACCATGTCTAGCCTCGTCACGAGCCATCTCATGAACTGTATCATGGATTGCGTCAAGATTAGCAGCCTTAGCTCTCTTAGCAAGGTCAGTCTTACCTGCTGTTGCACCGTTTTCAGCTTCAACTCTCATCTCAAGATTCTTCTTAGTGCTGTCTGTTACAACTTCGCCGAGAAGTTCAGCGAACTTGGAAGCATGCTCAGCTTCTTCCCAGGCAGCCTTCTCATAGTAAAGACCGATTTCTGGATAACCCTCTCTGTGAGCAACTCTTGCCATAGCAAGGTACATACCAACTTCTGAACATTCAC
>OHAQ01002773.1_pt1 | contig 12486 bp, 7 predicted proteins | sample 1577111 | NCBI WGS metagenome assembly OHAQ01 (sample SAMEA3541549, study PRJEB24748) | human gut metagenome | biome: human gut; feature: human-associated habitat; material: faeces | place: China | collected 2012 | reverse complement strand
CGGCCAGCCATGTCATCAACGGCTTCGGCAAGACCACCGGCCTTGTCCAGATCGACGAGCTGGGGACGCTGGAAACGCCCATCCTCTTCACCAATACCCTCAGCGTAGGTACTGTGGAGACAGCGCTGGTGAAGTATATGCTGGATAAGAACCCCGACATCTGCGAGACTACCGGCAGCGTCAACCCGGTGGTCTGCGAGTGCAACGACAGCGGCCTCAACGACATCCGGGGCCTCCACGTCACAGAAGAAAACGTGAGGGCCGCGCTGGCCGACTGCCGCGCTGATTTCGCCGAGGGCGCTGTGGGCGCGGGCCGGGGAATGCGCTGCCACGGCCTGAAGGGCGGCATCGGCTCGGCCTCCCGTGTGGTGGAGCTGGACGGAAAACAGTACACCATCGGTGCGCTGGTGCTCTCCAACCACGCCGTCTTCGATGACCTCGTAGTGGCAGGCACCCCCATCCAGAGCCTGCTGGACGCCCACATCCCGCCCCACGAGGACAAGGGCTCCATCATCACGGTGCTGGCGACGGACATCCCCTTGAGTGAGCGCCAGCTGCGGCGGCTCTGCCACCGGGCGCTGGTGGGCCTGTCCCGCACCGGCTCTTTCTGCGGAAACGGCTCCGGCGAGATCGTCATTGCCTTCACCACCGCCAACCGGGTGCCGCACTACTCCGAAAAGGCCATCCTGCCGATGGGTATGCTCCACGACGACGCCATCAATCCGCTGTTCCGGGCGGTGGCCGAGTGCGTGGAGGAAAGTGTGCTGAGCAGTCTGCTCCATGCCGAGACGGTCACAGGCTATCATGGCCGGACGGTCAGATGTCTGAGTGATCTGCTCGACGAGAAATAAAAAAATGGGAAGCGCTTTTGTGCTTCCCATTTTTTATAGTATTATCTGCGGGGCTTCCGCGTCGGCTTTTTCTTCCGCACGCTGTAGCCGAAGGTCCCCAGCTTTTTGCCCAGGGCCAGATATTCGCCGTGGCTGTAGACGATGAGTTTGGCCTTGTCGAGGCAGAGCTTACCGTTCTCGTCCAGCAGGCTCTCGTCCACATCGCAGGCGACTACTTCGGCGAGAAAGAGGTCGTGGCTGCCCAGCGGGATGACCTGCGTGACCTTGCACTCCAGATTCACGGGGCTTTCCTCCACCAACACCGTGCCGACCTTGGCCGCAGGGACAGCGGTCAGGTGCATGGCAGCGAACTTGTCCACGTCGCGCCCACTCTTGACACCGCACCAGTCGATGGCGCGGACAAGGCTCTCGGTGGGCAGGTTCACGACGAACTCGCCGCTTTCCTGAATTAGATGGTGGCTGTACCGCTCGGGCCGCACGCTGATGGACAGCATCGGCGGCTGGGTGCAGATCGTGCCGGTCCAGCCCACCGTGATAAGGTTCGGCTTGTCGGGGCTGCCGCAGCTGACCAGTACGGGCGGCTCCGGGTTCAGCAGGGTAGACCCCTTCCATACCTGTCGGCTCATTGCGCATCCTCCTTGATCTCACCAAAGTTCGGCGTTGCATCGCTGATAATATACCGCGGGCGGTGCTTGGATTCCAGATAAATTTTACCGATGTACTCCCCGATAACGCCCAGACAGATCAGCTGCACGCCCGACACAAAGCAGATGATGCTTGTCATCGACGCCCAACCGGACACGGTCAGGCCGAGCGCGGCCTCGATGACGGCCCACAGCACGCCGATAAAGCTGACGAGCGCCACAAACACGCCGAAGCCTGTGATGAATCGGATGGGTTTGATGGACAGGCTCGTGATGCCGTCAAACGCCAGCGCCAGCATTTTGGACAGGGGATAGTGGCTTTCACCCGCAATGCGCTCGTGGCGCTCGTAAGCAACGCTGGTGGATTTAAAGCCCACCAGCGGCACCATGCCGCGCAGGAACAGGTTGACCTCCTTGAAATTGGCAAACTCATGCAGCACGCGGGCGCTCATCAGGCGGTAGTCCGCGTGGTTGTAAACAACCTCGGCCCCCATGGCGTTCAGCAGCTTGTAGAAGCTTTCTGCCGTAAAGCGCTTGAAGAAGGTATCCGTATCGCGCTTGGAGCGCACGCCGTACACAACTTCGCAGCCATCGTTCACATAGGCATCTACCATGGCGTCCATGGCGTTGATATCGTCCTGACCATCGCAGTCAATGGAGATGGTGATATCGCACTTGTCCTTGGCTTCCATCAAACCGGCCAGCACTGCGTTCTGGTGACCGCGGTTGCGGCTCTGGCTGATGCCGATGTAGTGCTTGTCGCTCTTGGCCAGGTCGCAGATGATGGACCAGGTTTTGTCCTTGGAGCCATCGTTGACAAACAGCACGCGGCTGTCATCGCTGATTTTACCGGCGGCAACCAGGTCGGTGATCTTTTTCAAAAACAGCTTGCTGGTAATGGGCAGAACCTCCTGCTCGTTATAGCAGGGGATCACGATGTACAGGATCGGATTTTCGCGGGTAGCCTTCATGGTTTACAGCACCTCTTTTTTGCTTTTTCTGCTGCGCCGCCCGGCCAGCAGGTAAATTGCCGTCAGCAGAATGCTAATGGCGCTGACCCCGATCCCGCACCAGAGCGGGGTGGGGGAATAGTGGAAACGAATACAGTTTTTACCGGCATTCACCTTGACGGCCATCAGGCCGTTGATATTCAGGATCTCTGCAGATTCGCCGTTGACCGTGGCGCTCCACGCCTTGTCATAGGGAACACTGAAAAATGCGTACTGCTCGCTGCCGGATGTGATTTCGGAATAAAAATAGTCTGTGCCATAATCAAACACATCGGTGCAGGCTTCGCGGCGCTTGTCCATGTCGGCATACTTGTTTTCCTGGCTGATCTTACCATCCAGCGCGGCATCATAGTGGCGCAGTATGGTGGAAACCGTGGCTTCGTCCTCGTCTGCCACCACAAGGGTCTTTAACATGGAGTGGGCGCGCTCGGCGGGGTCAATCTCGTCAAACTCACTGCGGGTCATGTAGGTATCATAGCAGAAGCCGATGGGCAGGGCGTGGGAATCCTGATAGACGTTGATCTGCTCGTGACCGTTGGAAAAACTGGTGTAGATTTCATCCGGCCAGTCGGAGTTGTTGCGGATATAATACCCAACGGAAAGCAGCTCGTTGGTGCCCTCCGGCCCGGCGGGGGTAATGGCGTGGCGCTCGTCCCCCAGGGCATCATACAGTGTAAAGATGGAGGGGGAAAGCGTGCTCAAAAAGGAGGTACGGTCCGGCAGGTAAGCCGCCATGCCGCGGTTGGAATACGGCTCCCAGAAATAATAACGGTAGGGCAGGGCATCAGGCAGGCCGTCGCCGCTGTGGATAACGTCACCGTAAATTTCTGTGGTGGTCAGGCCGATCGTCTGGGTGTAGGCACGCTGATAGGTGCCCACGGTAAAACCGGTGGTCAGTGCAGCAACCAGAGCAGTGCAGGCCGTCAGGGCAGCCATGGGGCGGCGCAGGCGCAGCCCCCGCACCCCGCCCAAGGCAGCAAACAGCAGAACCACGCCGCCGATGGCAATCAATGTCAACACAACCAGCCAGTATTTGCGGTACACCATGGTATCGCGCTTGACGTACAGATACAGCGTGATAGCGGCGATGACTGCAGCCGAAATACCGCAGCCCGCACGCCAAGGGTAGTCCTGCAGATGGTCCAGCACCTTGATGGTGGCCAGCACCAGCATGAACACCAGCATGTAATACCAGCGGCGGTACGGCTCGCTGGTGAACATGACGAACAGACTGTTGCTGACCGGGCTGGCTGCTACAAGGAACAGCCCCACCAGCAGCACATGCAGCCAGTCCCACTTCCAGCGCAGCAGATAAGCCAGAACCAGGCAGACGCCTACCAAGGGCAGGTACGCCGCGATGGAATACCAGTTATCATGCACCACAGCGGAAAAATTGAACATATTCTCCGCCGGGAAGAAGAGCGCCCGCAGCATTTGCAGGTAATTGGGCCAGTCAAAGGTCAGTTGGCTCAAGCTGATGTGATCCGATACGCGGGGATTATTGAGCACCGCCGCAATGGAGGGGATGAACAGTACCCCCGCTATGCCGACGCCCAGACAGCCTTCCAGGATGCAGGCCGGAATTTTGCGGGCATTTTTGCGCAGATCCGCCCCGGGGCGTGCGTCCTCGCCGCCAAAAAGATACCGCGCAATATAGTAAAACACCAGGAAGAAAACTTCCCCGATAAAGAAGTAATAGTTGACCAGCGCGTTGATGGCAACGGCAAACAGGAACGGAGCTTTTTTGCCCTCCTGCATGCGTTTGTCCAGCCCCAGCATCAAAAGGGGGAACAGGGCAATCACATCATGGAAGTGATAGAACACCACGTTGATGCAGGAAAAACCGGAAAATGCATACAACACACTGCCAAGCAGGGCGCTTTTCTCGCTGGCACTGCGGCGGAAGTAGGCAAACGAGGTCAGCCCGGCAACAGCATATTTGAGCATATAGATCCAGCCGACCAGATAGGGAAACACGCTGGCGGGGAAGAGAAAGCTCAGCCAGAAAAACGGGCTGCCAAGGGTGTAAAAACTGAACGAGGATACAAAGTCCGAACCAATATCAATGCGCCAGTTCCACAGCACCTCGCCGCTTTTGATGGCGTTGTTGCACAGCATGTTGTAGGAGAGCTGTTCTGCGTCAAAATCCGCCGCAACCAACAGCAGGCCGCCGTCCCGTATCATGTAGGGCAGCAGTGCAGCCGCGGCAATGGCAAAGTTCAGCACAAAAGCCAGCAGCAGCCACCGGCGCGGGAAACGGTTTTGCAGTGTTTGTTTCATGTAGCAGCCTCGCGGCATCAGCCCTGACCGTTAGAAAGTTCGATCCCGCGGGTGGGCATGTTTGCCATATTGTTCAGGGTAGAGTTGTATTTTTCACCCAGGGATTCCATAGCCCAGTCAGTGCAGTCCATAAAGGTATTGTCAAAAATATCATTCATGAACGCATCTTCGCCCATAAACACCCCGGCGTAATGCCCGCCGGAAATGGTGTTGCGGGCAATGATGTTCTCATAGCAGGGGGTAAAATCCAGGCCCTGCACGGCTTCGTCCGCGTTCAGGTCAGTGCTGAGCTCAATACCAAAGAAGTGGAAGATATCGCTGGCACCCCGGTTGTTGTCAATGATCTGGTTGCACAGAATGGTGTTGCTGAACGCCGAGCGCACAGCCTTGATGCCGGAACCGTAATTGTCCCGCACAATGTTGCCGTAAATGGTGTTGTAGGCGGTGTTATCCAGCGAGATGCCGGGCAGCTTGGCGGGGGAGGAACCATCCGCCATGCGGCCCTGATCCAGAATAAAGTCAGCTTCCAGATCCTCATCACTCATGCGGTTGCGGCCGCCGTTCTGGCGGATCTCACATCCGGTAATGTAGTTGCCGAAGGAGCCGTAATCCAGGCACATGCCCTCTTTTTCGTTCTTGTAGATCGTGTTCTCTACATAATAGTTCAGGTAGCCGCTTTCCGAATAAATGCCGGAGGAATGGTTCTGCGCAACCGTGTTGCCGCGCACAACCAGCTGATGGGGAGACTGTAAAATATCGTACAGCATTTCATCCGGGAACGGATTGTAGGCGGTCTCAATGTCCTCAATGGGCATGGAGCAGAGCACCAGCCCGGCGGTCAGGTTGCGGGCACCAGAGTTATTTTCAATGCGGTTGCCCTCGATCACGCCATTGCTGATCTCGCCGTTCAGGAAGATGGCACCATTCTGGTTTTCATGGATGCTGTTATTGACCAGTGCAAAGCCGGTGTTCTCCCCCATAACGCAAAGGCCCTTGAGGGAAACATTGCTGATGTCAAGGTCAGCCAGATAGAAACTGCTGGAATTCTTGACATACACACCGTAATTGCACCCGCCGTTGATGACAAAGCCGGTCACGGCGGTATTTTCCGCCTGGTCCAGAACAATGGCTTTGTCCAGCGTTTCATTGCCGGGGGTCAGCACTGCGCCGTTGCCGTGCAGGATCGTACCAGTGGGTACCACCAGGGTAGCATCCATCACCAGAGCAGGGGAGATGACCTCCACCGTGCTGCCGGGGTTGGCTGCCAGAAAGTCATTCAGTTCTGCCAGGCTGGAACCGGTAAAATTCACAGCCTGGGCGGTTTCGGCGGTGGCCAGGGGGGCCAGCCGGGTCATGACAGCGTTGTACAGGTTTTTCCAGTTGGCCTCCGGGGTATCAAAGGTGGCAGGGTCAATACCGAGGGTCTGAATGCGCTGGATGACCTGCAAAGGGGCAATCAGGCCTTCGGTGTCGGACTGGGTCATCCGCTCCAAAGCGGGCAGGGCATAGCGCTCGGTCAGGCTCTGGCTGTCAGTATCCAGCAGGGAAACATATTCCTCTGCGCCGGGATCCGCAAAATCCACAACCTGCCCGGTACCGGCCAGCACGCAGCCGATGGGCTCCGGCTCAGCGGTAGCCTGTGGTTCTGCGCTGGGGGCCAGGCTGAAAATCACATGCGGGGCAGGGGTCAGCTTGACCCCGACCACACCGATCACGGTAGCAGCAGCAATGCCCGCAATGGTAAGAACAAACGAATTTGCCTTTTTTTTGGCCATAAGTGTAAGATTCCTTTCCAGGGAAAACCGGGGATAGGCCCGGTAAAATTACTTGTCCAGGTTCAGATACTTTTTCCAGAAGTCCAGGCTGCGCACTTCGCCGCAGCGCTCGCGGTAGCTCTGGGCGGCAGCGTCAAACTGGGCGTCGATCTCTTTCATGCAGGCTTTCATCTCGCGCACGCAGCGGCTGTATTCTTCCTTGCTGCGCTCGGTCACAAAGCCTTTCTGGGAGTTGGAATCATAGTTCAGCACCTTCTGCACGCGGTAAGCATTGTAGGCGGTCATGTGCATCATGCTCACAACGGTGTTTTCGCGGGTGGGGGGCACCAGCCAGCCGTTGCGGGTCAGCTTGACCTTGAGTTTTTTCAGCTTGCCCTTGCTTTTTTCTTCCTCTTTGGTGGCGTACAGGTAGCGGGAATAATCAAACGGAACATCCAGCTGGTCTACCGGCTGGGCCTTGTAGCCATATGCCATAATCTCTTTGTGCAGGGCTTCGGCATCGGTCTGTTCCAGCCAGTCAATGCCTTTCAAAAAGTCGCGCACGCCGCGGATCAGCAGGTCAGCATTCTTATAGCGGTAGCGGTTCACTTCGCCCATCACCTGGCTGCGCAGGTCGGCTTTCAGGGCGTTGGCATCATAGCCGGGGCAGTGCATGCTGTTGTCAATGCACTGGTTGCGCAGGATGTAGTAGTACATCGAGGAAGAATACTTGCTCTCAAACGGCTCATGCCATACGCAGATGCCGTTCAGGGTGACCAGGCGTTTGCAGTTGCGTAGGCCGTATTCAATGTCATCGCCGCGGATAAAGATGGGCATGGGCAGGTTGTCCGGCCGCACAACGGCAATGGGGATGCAGCAGTACCACCAGGCGTTATACTCATGGTGTTCTTCCAGCTCATTGGCAACGCACAGGTCAACCTTGGTCAGATCAAAGTTGGCTTTGTGGCTGATCAACTGGCCCTGGTTCCAGGCAGCGCCGTTTTCTACCTGAATGTTAGGGCGGTCCAGCCGCAGCATGGCGCCGCCGACAAATACATCCGCATATTCCGGCTTGCGCAGGCTCAGCAGGGTGTAGGTGCGCAGCAGCACATCGGTATCCAGCACAATGTCATCATCCATGACCAGTACATGGGTAACGCCTGCGCCATTTTCGTTGGCTTTCAGGATCTCGATCATGCCGCGGGTAAAGCCGCCGGCACCGCCCACATTGGCGTTGGGCACAACATGCACGGTATCGCTGTTCAGCTTATCATAATCCAGCGTCTGGCCGTTATCGGAAACAAACACTTCCAGGTGGTTGTGCAGCGGGCTGGCGGCGTTTTCCAAAATATCGCTGCGCATGCGGGCAATGTTGCCCATAACGAACGGCTCCCGGCGGAAGGTGCAGATATCCACGCCGATTTTGACGGGCTGCACATCCTTTTCAGCGGCATCGCACTCATAAGCGCCGCCGCAATAGGCGGCATTGCCGCTCAGGGCCTGCAGCTCAAAAAACAGCATGCCGTCAGCGCCCTTGGGAAAATCGAAGCAGAATTCCTGCACGGAATCCGCCTGCACTACTTTTTCGGCCAGCACGGCGCGCACGCTCTGGCTGTTGATGAAATGGCGGCTGCACAGCACAACGCGCAGCTTGCCGCTCAGTTTCAGCCGCAGCGAAAAATTCTGCGCGGCGGTGTAGCGGCGCCATTTGTCTGCGCTGACGCTGTTAAAGTAGGTATCAAAGCAGACGCGTTCGCCCTGCTCAATGCGCAGGATATCCCCCTCATCGCGGAAGCTGGGGGCTTTCATACGGTAATACAGTCGGTCCTCGGTGCATATGCCCACGCGGGGCCAAAGCAGCTTTTGCAGCAGCATACGGTATTCTCCTTTCACTTTTTGCCTTATCATATCCGGCAAAGTATTCAAGTATCCGGCACAGCATTATAAAATGCCGCCGTTGGATTGTTTTCCGCGCGCCCATGCGCTCAATGTGCGGTAGGGCAGGTAACGCCCGGCCCGCAGCAGACGGGTGTTTTTGTTGGTCATCATGGCAGCGATGTGTGGGTAAGTCTGGCACAGCATCTCGTCATACCGGCGCAGGGCCAGGCCGGTTTCACGGTCGGGGGGAAAGCGCAGGTACAGCTCAATCAGGTACTGCGCCACATCCCGCGCCCGCTGCACCAGCAGTAGGTCCCGCCCGGCGGGGGCAGGCTGTGCGGCCAGCGGTTCGGCAGCATCCAACAGAATGCGCGCTACGCGGATGTAATCCTGCGTGTGGGCGCGGTAGCTGGCCATGCTCACGCTCTGGCCATCCCGCCCCAGGCGGTACTGGTACAGAACCACCGGCACAAAGCAGATGGTCTGCGCCGCAGCCATGCCAACAAACGTATAGCCCATATCCGTGTAGTTGCAATGCTCCGGCATGGGGCGCCATGCGGCGCGCAGAGTTTTGGTGCAGAGGGTCAGCGCGTGCATCTCCATGCACAAATCAGGTGTGGCCTGCTGCACTTCACCCACAGCATACACACGGTTTGTATCAAATTTGCAGCAGACATCAAAGGCCTTTCCGCTGCCGTTTTCCTGCACGGTGCGGTAGTTGGTGTATACCGCATCCGCCGTGCAGTTTTGCAGGCGGCGCAAAAGGGTCTGCAAAGCATTGGTGTCAAACCAGTCATCGCAGTCCAGCGTGCGAAAGTACCGCCCGGAGGCCAGCTCTACCGCGGTATTCAGCGTGGAGCCGTACCCGCCGTTCACCTTGCTCACCAGCCGGAAACTGCCGGGGTGTGCCTGCACAAAGGCCTGCGCCAGCGCGGCGGTGCCATCGGTGGAGCCATCATCAATAATAATCACATCCAGCAGCGCCTGCAGGCTTTCATCCGCCACCAGGCAGGATTCAAGCGCTTTTTGCAGCGTGGCAGCGCCGTTATAGGCGGCAACCGAAACCGTCAGCAGCTTTTCCATCAGGTTTCACCGGCCTCCATAGCGCGCACATAGTCCGCGCAGACTTCACGCGATGGCCCATCCCCGCGCAGAACACCGTGATCCAGCCAGATGGAGCGCTGGCACAGCTGCTGCACCTGGTTGATATCATGGCTGACGAACAGCAGCGTGGTGCCGTTGGAAAGCATCTCTTCCATGCGGCGGTGGCATTTCTGCTGGAACATAAAGTCGCCAACGGCCAGCACTTCGTCACAAACCAGAATGTCGGCCTGTACTTCAGTGGCAATGGAAAAGCCCAAACGAGCGATCATGCCGCTGGAAAAGTTTTTGACCGGAACATCCACAAAATCTTTCAGCTCCGAAAATTCAATGATGCGGTCAAAATGCTCCATCATATAGTCCCGGTCGTGGCCAAGCACCGCGCCGTTCAGGAAAATGTTTTCCCGCGCGGTCAGATCCATGTCAAAACCGGCGCCCAGCTCGATCATGGGGGCAATTTCGCCGTTGACGGCAACGCTGCCGCCGGAGGGGTACATCACGCCGGAAATCACTTTCAGCATGGTGCTTTTGCCGCTGCCGTTGCGCCCGATCAGCGCCAGGGATTCGCCGCGCTTCATGCTGAAAGAAACATGTTTCAGTGCGTAAAATTCGTTAAAAAACAGCTTGTGGGTCAGCAGTTTTACGGTGTATTCTTTCAGGGTCTCAGTTTTTTCCTGCGCAAGGTTAAAGCGCATGGAAACGTCATTGACTTTAATAATCTCGTCCATACGTTACCTCACGTCAGATATACAGGATAAAGTTCTTTTGCAGCTTGCGGAACACCAACAGGCCAATAGCCATAGAGGCAACGGCGCAAAAAATGCAGGCAATCCAGGTGTTGGGGCCGGGAATGTTGCCGTACATCATCAGGTTGCGGAACAGGTTGATGTAGTGGTACAGCGGGTTCAGCTTCAGCAGTTTCTGCAGGGTTTCCGGCAGGGCGGTGATGGGGTAGAGCAGCGGGGTGGCGTACATCCAACCCATGGTAAGGATACTGTACAGGTGCATCATATCACGGAAATACACCGCCAGCGCGGAAAGCAGCAGCCCCAGTCCGCAGCTGAAAAACAAGAGCAGCACCAGCGGCAGCCAGCTCAAAAAGATGGTCCAATAGAAGGTGGCACGGGTAAAGATCATGACCAGCAGAACCGCACCAAAGCTGAACAGCATGGTGACAAAGCGGGAAACCGCCTGGCTGATGGGGAAGATGAACTTGGGAATGTACACCTTTTTGATCAGCGGGGCGTTCTGGATAACAGAAGTCAGGCCCATGCTGGTGGTCTCATTGAAAAAGGTAAACAAGGTGTTGCCGCAGATCAGGTAAAGCGGGAAGTTTGGGATATCGTTGCGGAACATGTACGAAAAGATGATGCTTTGCAGCAGCATCATCAGCAGCGGGTTCAAAATGCTCCAGATGTAACCCAGAAAGCTGCGGCGGTATTTGACTTTCAGATCGCGGCTGACAAGTTCATGGATCAGCGGTTGGTATTTTTTCAGGTGGGTCCAGGCGCGCTGCGCGGAGACCTGCATTGTTTCGGCCATGTTTGGCTCCCTTCAGATTTATGGCCCGCATAAAACGTCAGAACGCTGTTTTGTGCGGTACTTGTATCAACACCCCGCGCGGCAGCCGCCGCCAGGGTACAGTTTTTACTATTATACAATAAAAGACATTAAAATGCAATTCGAACCGGGCAGCAAAAAATCATGGGTGTGCGATGTTTTTTGCCGCCCGGTACCGCCCTTTTTGTGCAACAGTGAAAAGGAACGCAAAATATGAGCGCAGTTTGTGTGAAAATCGTTGAAACTGGGACGAAAATACGGTACAATAAATATGACATAACAAACCCTGCGGCGGGCCATGACCTGGTTTTGCCCGTAGGGCCAGAAAAGAGAGGTAGATGTTATGGAACATTTTAACCCCCTGCTCCTGCATAACGACAGCCCGGCTAAATTTATTACGATTGGTGAGGTCATGCTGCGCCTGACCCCGCCGAACTATGAAAAGATCCGTATGGCTTCCAACTTTGAAGCCAGCTATGGAGGCAGCGAGGCCAACATTGCCCTGGCTCTTGCCAACCTGGGTGTGGACAGCACGTTTTTCAGCGTGGTGCCCAACAACTCTTTGGGCAAAAGTGCGGTGCGCTGGCTGCGCTCCAATGATGTGCACTGCACCCCGATGATCCTTTCCACCCCGGATGAAACCCCGACCCACCGTCTGGGCACCTATTACTTGGAAACCGGTTACGGCATCCGCCCCAGCAAGGTTACTTACGACCGCAAGCACTCCGCTTTTACTGAGTATGACCTTTCCAAAGTGGATCTGGACGCCCTGCTGGACGGCTTTGACTGGCTGCATCTTTCCGGCATTACCCCGGCTTTGGGCCAGAACTGCGCCGATTTTGTGATGGCCTGCCTGAAAAAAGCCAAGGAAAAGGGCCTGACCGTCAGCTTTGACGGCAACTTCCGCTCCACCCTGTGGACTTGGGAAGAAGCCCGTGACTACTGCACCAAGTGCCTGCCCTATGTGGATGTTCTGTTTGGCATTGAGCCTTACCACCTGTGGAAAGACGATGCCGACCACGCCCAGGGCGACTGGAAAGACGGCGTGCCCCTACAGCCCAGCTATGAACAGCAGGACGAGATTTTCCAGCGCTTTGTGGAGCGTTACCCCAACATCAAGTGCATTGCCCGCCATGTGCGTTATGCCCATTCCGGCTCCGAGAACAGCCTGAAAGCCTTTATGTGGTATGAGGATCATACCTTTGAAAGCAAGCTGTTTACCTTTAATATTCTGGACCGTGTAGGCGGCGGCGATGCATTTGCCAGCGGCCTGATTTACGCCATGCTGCACAACTACAAGCCGATGGATATGGTCAACTTTGCGGTGGCAAGCTCCGCCATCAAGCACACCATCCATGGCGATGCCAACATCACCGATGATGTTTCCACCATCCGCAACCTGATGAAC
>OHAQ01002762.1_pt1 | contig 12517 bp, 8 predicted proteins | sample 1577111 | NCBI WGS metagenome assembly OHAQ01 (sample SAMEA3541549, study PRJEB24748) | human gut metagenome | biome: human gut; feature: human-associated habitat; material: faeces | place: China | collected 2012 | reverse complement strand
AAATATTTAATTTTTTTAGTTTATATTCCGTAATAATTATTTATATTAACAATAGTTAATTATCCCATATATTTATTTAATTTTCATTCACTGTATTCACTCAACATCCTTAGGTGTTGTATTTCTGTATATGTACATGACTGCTCCGAAATATCCCGGTATAACAGCTACGTAACCAATAATTACAGCCAATGTTATATAAGATATTTTACAAAAAATTTCCAATACAACACAAACTATTGTTGCCACAAGTATCCAAAACATAACACTTATAGCCATATATAAACTTTTTTTGTTTACCTTTGTTAAATGGTTTAGTTCTGAAGATATAAGCCACAATTTTTCATAAATTGTATGCATAAAATCAACCTTCTTTCTTTAATCTGCAATAAACCTAACTTAATTCTAGTCAATTGCATATTTATCTTTGTTCTGTGTATAAACCTGATAGAATTTACTTCCCGGATTTTTATCTATTTCACTGCTGTATGCATGAAGTCCAAGACTGTCATGTTCAATTTCCTCAACACATCCTGCAATGTTAGAACAATGGTCTGATATTCTTTCCAAAGAAGTAAGAATGTCTGTCATTATAAATCCCTGCTCAATTGTGCACTTACCATTTTTTAATCTGTCAATATGTCTCTTCTTCAACTGGTGTTTCAAATGGTCTATTACTTCTTCCAATGCCTCAACAGTTAATGAAGCATCCATATCATTATTTTCAGCGCCCTGTCGCAGCACCGGCAGCAGCTCACTGCCCAGCATCCCGATGCACCACACCAGCTTTGCCCCGGGGTTCTTTGCCCGGAGCAGGGTCAGAAAATGCTGCACACCGTTTGCCACCTTTTGGGCGTCCGCAGGATGGAAGTCTCCGTTGGAGAGCCGCCGCAGCTGGTGGGGCTTGCCGGTGGCAGGGTCTGTCCATGGCGGGTTATCGAATGCGCCGGTGTCGTTGGTGCCTAGATTGACGATGACGGCATCCGGCTGCCATGCGGCAAAATCGTTTTCCTGCTGTGCACCAAGGGCGGCGTTACGCTGTCCCATGGCTACGCCGCACACCCGGGTGTAGTAGGGCGGCAGGATGTGGCGCACGTCGTTGTCCCATCCAGACACGATGCCCCAGCCGCTTTGCGAGATGCAGCGGTATTCGGCACCCAGCGCATCGGCAGTCAGGCGACCGTAGTGGTTTTCTGCCGAGAAAAAGGCTCCCACCCAGTCCTCCTCCGGTTTGGCTCCGATGGCACCCTCTCCGCTGGTGATGCTGTCCCCCACAAATTCCAGCCGATAAACCGGCTCCGGCAGGGGCAGAAATTCGCCGTCTGCATATTCCAGCCCGGTGATCTGCAGCAGGTGCGCCGGGTCATCGTGCATGGCCTGCACATCCTTCAGCAGCCGGACGTGCTTCGCCTTGCCCGGCGTCATGCCCCGGAACAGGCACACCCGGCTTTTGCCGGGGTTCACGGCAAACCGTGCCACCCATGCGCCATTCAGTTCCACGCTGACCCACGGCTCTACCACTTCATAATCGGCGAAAAGATCCACCCACAGCTCACTGCCGGTAAATTCCAGTTCTATGCCGCTGGCTGTCCAGAACAGGGTCAGCGGGTCACGCCCGGTGTGCCGCCCCAGTGCCCGCACCTGCGGCAGTTGGGTCAGCGCTGCGGTTGTAAGTTGCTCCATTTTCCGTTCCCTCCCGTTGGTTTTGCCCGAAGCATAGCAGATTCCACCCAAAATCGCAAGCTAAATCTGTAAGCTAAATAAAACCTAAAATTTAGTTTAGCCTTTGCACCTCCCGGTGTAGGGGCTTTTTTCGGGTCAGGTTGACCAGTGCTTTGCCCCTCTCCTTGTGCCATACGCTGAAAATGAAGCAGCATATTGACCGAATTGCCAAAACTGCACTATACTTATTGTGCAATCTGACGTTGATTTTTGAAAAAAGACGAGGAAAATGTCATGGAGCACGAACACAACTTTTACGGGGTGAACTTTGCACCCTTTCCCCACAGAGGCGTGTTGAGCAGCGAGAACGCCCACCGCAGTATGGCAACTATGGTGGAAGCTACCGCCGCCAACTGGGTCATTCTGTCGCCCTCTGGAATACAATCTGACCCTTATAGTGAGGAAATCAACTGGAACACTAATGCCACCCCCACAGACGAGGAGCTATGCGGTGCCATCCGCTTTGCCAAGCAGTTGGGCTTGCAGGTGGCGTTGAAGCCTACCGTCAACTGCGCCAACGGCGTGTGGCGGGCGCGCATCAGCTTTTTTGACCACGATGTGCCCTGCGAGACCCAGTGGGGCAGATGGTTTGCCAGCTACACCGCCTTCCAGACCCACTACGCTGCTCTTGCCGAAGCCGAAGGCTGCGGGCTGTTCCTGACCGGGTGCGAAATGACCATGACCGAGCACCGGGAAGCAGAGTGGCGTGCTCTCATTGCCGCTGTGCGGCAGCAATATCACGGACCGGTGAGCTATAACTGCGATAAATACGGCGAGGACCATGTGAACTGGTGGGATGCGGTAGACTGCATCGCTTCCAGCGGCTACTACCCCCTGAAGGACTGGGAAAACCAGCTGGACCGCATCGAGGCAGTGAGCAAAAAATACAAAAAGCCCGTCCTCTTCAGCGAGGCAGGCTGCATGAACATCACCGGTTCTTCTGCCGTGCCCAACAACTGGGAGCTGAAGGGAACACGGAACGATCTGGAACAGGCCGATTGGTATAGTGCCATGTTTTCCGCCTGCGCCAAGCGTCCGTGGGTCATGGGCTTTGGCGTGTGGGACTGGCCTGCTGACTCCGGAACCGCCAGCGCCTATGCCGTGTCCGGACGTCCAGCAGCAAAAATTATCCATAGTGCATATCAGGGAGAAGTTTTAGAATGAACACGTCCAATTTTGCTCGCTTGAAAGAACTGCTTCGCCGTGCAGCAGCAGGGCAGGAACTGACCCTCGGTTTTCTGGGCGGTTCCATCACGCAGGGCAGCCTTTCCACCCAGCCCGGCAACGCCTATGCGTTCCGGGTGTACCAGTGGTTCGTGGATACCTTTCCGCAGTCGAAGTTCCACTACGTCAACGGCGGCATCGGCGGCACAGATTCTCTGTACGGCGTTGCCCGTGCCGTGACCGATGTGCTGATGTACCAGCCAGATTTCGTAGTGGTGGATTTCAGCGTCAACGATCTGGAAGTTCCCTTCCGGCAGGAGACTTACGAGGGTGTTGTCCGCAAGTTGCTTGCATGGCCCTCCCACCCGGCGGTGGTACTGTTGAATAACGTATACTACGATACCGGAGCCACCGCACAGGACGAGCACAACGCCGTGGGCGACCACTACGGCGTGCCACATGTCAGCATCCGGGACAGCATTTACAAGGATCTGCGTGCCGGTAAGTATGCCAGCCGCACCCTGCTCAGCCCTGATGGACTGCACCCAAACGATTACGGTCACGGTCTGGTGGCGGGGGAGATCATCAAGCTGCTGGAGGCGGTCAACGCCCACCGGGAAGAACCGGAGCAGGAGCCTGCCTTCCCGGCACCGCTCACCGCCAACGCCTACGAAAACGCCCGGCGGCTGACCATCCGGGAACTCTCCCCCAAGTTGGAGGGCTTCCGGGCAGACCCGGAGGAAAAGCTGGGGCATCTGGACCACTGGAAAAACGGCTGGGTGGGCCAGAAGCCCGGCGACAAAATCACCTTTGAAGTGGATGCCTCCTGCATTGCAGTGCAGTACCGCAAGACCATCCGCCGCCCGGCGCTGCGGGCGCAGCTGGTTCTGGACGGCGACGCCGCCTACCCTGTTCTGCTGGACGGTAACTTTGACGAGGACTGGGGCGACTGCCTGTATTTGCAGCCTATCCTGCACCACGGGGAACATAGAACACACACCGTGGAGTTGACGATTCTGCCGACCGACACGCCCGATGCGACTGAGTTTTATCTGATGGCACTGATCGTTACGGGGTGATGGTGGTGGTTATCACCGTGATAACCACCACTATTCATATGTATCGACCTAAAAGCCTCTCTGGATATAGTGTCTCACTTTTTCATCTAAAATGTATTGCAAATTCTTATAGAATATGGTATATACATTATACGAAACAATGTTTTGAATGAACGCACTGCCGTTCTATGATGTGTAAAGTGAGGTGCCTGCCATGACCGCCGTAATTTACGCCCGCTATTCCAGCGACAACCAGCGTGAAGAATCCATCGAAGGCCAGATTCGTGAGTGCACGGCCTATGCAGAGAAGAACGGCATCACAGTCATCAAGCACTATATTGACCGTGCACTCTCTGCCAAAACGGACAATCGTCCGGAGTTCCAGCAGATGATTAAAGACAGCGAGAAACGGCTGTTTGACATTGTGCTGGTCTGGAAACTTGACCGCTTTGCCCGAAACCGTTATGATTCGGCACACTATGAGTACCAGTTGGAGCGAAACCATGTCAAGCTGGTGTCGGCTACTGAACCAATTTCGGAAGGCCCAGCAGGTATTATGGTCAAGAGTATGCTCACCGGCATGGCTGAATACTATTCCGCAGAGCTTTCTGAAAAAGTCGTGCGCGGCATGACCGAGAATGTTCTGAAGGGCAAGTACAACGGCGGCACGATTCCCATTGGCTATACGGTAGACGAGGAAAAGTTCTTCCAGATCGATCCTTTGAAAGCCCCCTTTGTGGTAGAAGCCTTTCAGCGGTACAACGATGGCGCGACCATGAAAGAACTGATGAACTGGCTGAACGACAGCGGCGTGACCACCAACCGCAACCAGAAGTTTACCTATAACAGTATTCAGACCTTGCTGACAAACCGCCGTTATATCGGCGAGAACCGTTTTAAGGACATTGTGATGCCGGACAGCATCCCGGTTATCATTGAGAAAGAACTGTTCGATAGTGTGCAGGATAAAATCGCCAAAAACCGCCGCGCTCCGGCTCGGCACAAAGCGGAGGACGATTATTTGCTGACGACCAAGCTGTTCTGTGGAATGTGTGGCGCGATGATGTTCGGCGAGTGCGGAACGAGTCGAAATAAGAACGTCCACCATTATTATAAATGTGCTAATGCCAAGCGCACCAAGACCTGCAAGAAAAAGACCGTCCGCAAAGAGTGGCTGGAAGATCTGGTAGTCTGCGAAACCATGAAGATGATTCATGACGATGACTGCATCCAGTCTATCGTGGATGCGGTGATGATTCTTCAAGAACAGGAGAACACGGTGCTGCCCCTGCTGGAAAAGCAGATGAAGGATATAGAGAACGGCATCGAGAATCTGTTAAATGCGATTCAGGCAGGTGTACTGACCAGCTCGACCAAAGGACGCTTGGAAAAGTTGGAGGCTCAGCAGAAAGAGTTGGAAATTCGCATCGCGGAAGAAAAGCTGGCGAAACCGAAAGTCAGCGCAGATTTTGTGAAATTTTGGCTCACCAACTTTCGCAAGCTCGACCCGAACGTGAAAAGCCACCGGGAAACGCTTATCAACACGTTCGTGAACGTTGTTTATCTCTATGATGAAAAAGTTTTGATTACATTCAACTACAAAGACGGCACAAAAACCATCACTTTCGATGAAATCGCCGCCAAAGATGCCCCAGAGGGCAATGGTTCGGATTTGGGTTGCTTCGCTCCACCGTACCAGAAACTTCTGGATCTGGCAGCGGTCTATGGCTTGGTTCATCTCCTGATACAGCCTGCTGATTTGCTGCAGCGCATCCAGCTTTTCCTGCTGACGCTGCGCCAGCAATTCGTGCCGTTTATAATCCCGGATGTTTTGCTGCATCAGCTCAATATTGGGTTTATCCGGAATATCGCAGATGTTCTCCGTAATAAATTTTTGGATATCCACAATTGGCCGGAACGAAACAGCCTTCTTCATCATCCGTAAGACCTGCTCGTTGTGGACGTTCCACTTTGCAAGCATGTTGCGGCGATACTCTTTTTGAGTATCGTAAAATTCTGCCCGTGCATAGTTCTGCTTCAAAAAACGGCGAAGTGCAGAAGTCTCCATTGCCTCACCCTGCTCAATAAAGCAATTTTCCGGCAGTGTCCCCGTGTAAATAAAGAATGTATCACGGTAACTTCCATCGCTGCGGCAGTCAAAGGTAACGCCCGTCACAAAGCTGCTGCCCTCCATCTCATCCTGAAATTCGCAGACAATATAGGTGGAAAAGTCCTTACCACGACGGGAATACGGGCTGTTATCATCCATGTCGGCGCGCAGATAGCCTTCCAATGTGCGCTGCGATTTTTCGTTGGCTGCCTGATTAAAATTGCGGGAATTTGTCTCGCCCAGTAGTACGATCTGCAGTGCATCGATGACCGTTGACTTTCCGGCGCCATTCTTGCCTGTCAGAAAATTGATGTCGCCCACTTCAATCAGTTCCTTACTGAAATAGAGCCAGTTGATCAGCAGGATCTTCTTCAGCTTCTTCATCTGTTTCCTCCTTTTTCAAAACAGACACCACCAAGTTCAGCTTTTCGCTGGAGACCGCAGAGAGAATGGTGGGCAATATTGCGATCCTGCAGCTGCCCTGGTTGAATTTTCCTTCCAGTCTTTGAATCACAGAATGGTTTTCCAATACCGTAAACGCGCGTTTGACCTCTTCCATATTCGGCTTAGCCGGAAAAACGGGATAGTCGGTCACCACTTTTTCCAGCACATCCCGCACAGTACACACGGCATCCTGCTCCAAACCCAAACGCTCCATATTTTCTTCGTAGATCAGCCGTAATGCCAGCAAAATCGCCGTTTCTTTTTTATTGAGGTTGCAACGGTTAGCCTCGTCTGTGTTCAACACATAAAAGTATCCGTTCAGTTCATCCCTGCGCAAATCCCAGTCCAGCAGACTCAGGTACTCCTGTACAGCCTCATAGTGCCGTGATAGAAAAAGATAGTCTGGGTTATCCACCCTGCCTTTTCCCGGCTGGTAGATGGTTCGCACAATGTATGTGCGGCTGAGCAGCTGATTGCAGACAGATTTGAACTGTTCCAGTTCTTTTGCCGTTGCATTGGTAACAAAATCAAAATTCACGGCTTCTTCTCCTTCCTCCGGATCTGCATTTGCGGGATCGAATAGCCATTTTTGCAAAAAATGCCATCGAGTTCCTGGACCACATAACCGGCAGATGCATCTTTGCTTCCAAGGATTGCCAGCAAACTCATGATATAATCCTTGTCCTCTTCAAGCGAGAGCTCCTCCGAGCAACGAATGTCAGCGTCTCCCAGCCATCCCTGCACGTAAGCATTTACTGCTGCCCGGCCATATTTCGATTGCAGTAACTGTGCCGCTCTGACCTGTTCTTCCGTATTCGGTGCCTGATCATCTTGTATCAGCACCGACGCGGTTTTTGTCCGTTTTTCGGGGCGCTTACGGTACCACAGACTTTTTTCTGACAAAAAAGACTGCTCATACAATTGAAATGCCGGTTGTATCTGGTCCACCAGCTCAGCCGCCCTGCGGTTTCTGGACAGTGCCGTCAGCAAAACATTCAAATTGCCGCGCACGCTTTGATCTCGGTTCGTCAGGTTCTCGATTTTCTGTGTTGCTGCCCTGGTATAGCGCCGGACCTGCGTATCAATTTCTTCAAGATAGTCCTTCTCTAAATTGTCATAGCGTTCTTCGATCCAGAAAATTTTCCTCAGCAGATCGGCACGGCAGTCTTCCAATGTCTTGCCCCGCTTATCACGCAATGCTTCATTTGCCATCGCCATCAGCAAGGTATCATCCTCTTCCCAGCGCCTAAGCACAGACTGAATGGGCACACGATACTTCGGCACTGAATCTTTGATTTTCAGCGGACGGATATATGCCTCCACAACCTTTTGTCCAAAGTCGTTAAAGTGTGCAGCTAGTACCTGGTTGACATCCTGCATATCGATCTGTGTCTGAAAATAATGCTTCACATTATGATAGACCATTTGCAACAAACTAATCAGCGCCGTTGTGTTATCGTAGGCACTATAGAGAGCCGTCATTTTATCGTAAGCATTGTTGCTGTCGTCGGCGGTCTTTAAGACTGAGAAAGTTCCGAACACATAGGAATATCCACGAGCCGGACTATCATCCCTGAGTTGATGAAATAGTTCCAGCAGGCGACTGCTGTAATTAGGAATCGTGATGTACTCTTCAAAGTCGTCCCCGCGTTCTTTCTCAAACCACCCCTTACTACACAGCTTGCGAATCAAAAAACGGGCGCGGCCAGAGATATCCCTCAGTTCCTCTTCGTCAATGTCTTCATCTTCAAACGTAGCATCCGCCAGTTCCTGCTCCAGCCTGCCGCGCAGCATTGAATACAAGACATCTTCCCGTATTTTCAAGTTTTCTTGGTATGCTGCGTACAGTACGTCCAGTGCATCCGCATATAAAATACGGTTGGGCGAAGCCAGCGGCGAGAAAAGTTCGCTTGGAACCGCTTCAAAAAACTTCATAGGCCTACCACCTTATTCGACTGATATACGCTTTCTTTTCTATTATTGTAACCTCTTTCCGCTTACAAAACAAGATGCAAAAAGCTCTTGGCCTCCATTACAGAAGCCAAGAGCTTTTATCTTCTTTGTCCTACCAGATTTTATTTCCGGGGAGACTTAATTGCAGCCTGGGCGGGTGCCAAAATTACAGGGCGTTGAAAAGAATAATAGTACGTTTTTATAGGTCAACAAGCGTTTTTATCTTCGCATGAATTCTACTCCAGAAATGTTTCTTGTTCGATTGTGACCCCATATTGCAAAATCTTATCAATTGCATCAACAAACAGCGTATGTCTTCCCGCATTCCGCTCTTCCTTCAGCTTCTTCAGATACTGCTCCGGCCGCTTCAGGCCATTTTTGTGGTACTGTTCCACAAAGCGCCCTTCCATACGCATGGGTTCAAGCTGTGGGAACACCGTTTGCAGGTTTTCAAACATGCAAAAACCGCCCAGATCAATATCTGCCCAGAATCGAATTTGCATGGTTTCCCCTGCCGCAGCAGCCAGTTTTTCAAAAAGTTTTTTCTTCCGCGGGCTCAGAAAGCCGCCGTGATAAACAACAAGTTCTTCCGGCTGTTTTTCCGCCAGCAAATATTCATCATAGTTCGTTTTATTTTCGATAAAGGTAATGCAGCAGATGTTTTTCAGTTCAATGTCCACAATCTTTGACACAAGTGTACTGGGCAAAGCCAATCCATAAGGTTCTGCTGCGCTGAGCTGTAGTTCTCCCTTCTTCAAGCAGATTGCGCAATCGCCCGAGAGTTCGTAAAGCTCCGGGCGGGCATAGATTCCCAGAAATGCAAGCTGATCCCGCTCACCAAGTTCCGCTTCTGTACAGGCCGCCGCCAGTTGGGTATTGTACTTTCGTGCAATGGTAAGAAACAGCTCCCGTACATTTCGCTCAAAATACTTGGTATCGTGAAAACACTGGCTGCTGAATGCACGCATCGTCACACTGCCGGACAGCTCCGCATACCGTTGAAACGTGAGCAAAAGCTCCTGCAGCAGACCGTCGTTTTCCCTGCAATACGTCGGCACTTTCATGCTGTTCCGCACCTGAGCACATACAGCATTCCTCCATGCCGCGATCCATGGAACGGGATTGTCTGCCAGCTTCTGCATGATGATGTTTGCAACCTCTTCTGCCTTTTTTCGCGGATGCACTCTGTCGGCGCATTCATAGCACTGTGCGACCCGTTCCAGATCCAGCACAATGCAGGAGAGAACGCTCTGCTTTCTCGCCCATTCCAGACGCACCAAAGCCTGCTGCTCCAGCTCCCGCGCTGCAATATTGTAAGCATCCCGAACCACCGCATCTTCGTATTGATACTCCGGCAACTCCCTTTTATCAATGCGCAGCATTACCCGACGTCTGGATGTGTTGGGTTCAGAAAGATGCTTACTGTTTTCAAACTTATCCAGCAGACGATTCAGGATCACCTGTGCTTCCTTCATTCTGCATCTCCTTTCCAAATGGAATGATGTGCATCCGGTATCCGGATTTGTCCACTAATAATGTACGGTCTGCAATGGGCATAATGTCCGAGACCTTATCCGGCGGCGTACAGATGATCGCCTGCAGCCCCATCTTTCGGAGAAGGAGTACACTCTCCGTGATCCGGTCACTATCCATTTTATTGAAAGCTTCATCGAACACCACCAGACGCACCGTATTACCAAAACGGGTAGCATCGTTGACGCGGTACAGCTGGGCAAACGAGGCCAGCACCGCAATATAGAATGGCGTTTGTGTTTCGCCACCAGACTTCATATTCAGTGTTTGAGAAAGCAGCTGCTTGGAACCGTTCTGATCGGTCGTTTCCAAATCAAACTTCAGATACGTCCGGAAGTCTGTATAGCGGACGATATTCTCCTGCAGTTCGCTCTGTTTGCGGGCATTGAGCTGCGTATCGTCTGCCATTGTGATCTGGCTGAACAGTTTTTCGATCAATGGGCCGTATTTTTGCTGAAAGGGCAGTGCGAATAGACCGGATTCGCCTTCCATCAGTTCATCTGCCGTGATCATGTTATAGTAATCCAGATAATCCGGGTTTGGCCCTACGCGGAATTGGTACTTGTCTGTGCCAAATTGTGCCTGGCGCAGGGCCTTGTTCAGATTGTGCACCTGTTCTTGCACCTGGTCGATGCTGGATTTCAGTTTGGCAAGGAAATCGTTCTGGAATTGCTCCATTGCGCTTTCCCGTGCCGCCCGGATCTTTTCTTTGTATCGGGGCAGCTCGCTTTCCTGCAGAGTACGCCGTTCTTCCTCGTATTCGGTGTTATCCATCACCTCAATCTGGAATGCACAGGGTTTGAACCGTTCTGCATATTCTCTGCGTGCTGCAAACAGTTTCTTCTGAGCCCCGTCCATCGCCTTTGTGCTCTGCGCCAAACTGTCGCCAAAGTTCTTGCGGATGACATCTGCCTTTTTCAAGCGGACAAGCTCCTGCCGATAGCGGGGAACGCCGATGGTTTCTCGGTATTCCTTCGTGAACTCCTCGTTCAAAACATCTTCGATGGCCTCATACCGTTGGTATTTTTCCGGCAAGATCTCATATTCCAGCTGATGGATGCGGTCTTCCAACTTCCCTTTTTGCACATTTTTCGCATCTTTTTCCTTATTGAATGCAAGGATCTCTTCTTTCAACTGTTCAATGATGCGCCGCTGCTCATCCAACCAGAACAGATTTAGCTGGGAAAGCTGATTTTTGACTTTTGCGATTTCCTTGATGATCGTCTGGACGCGCTGGTAGTCCTCCTGCTTTTGCGCCACATCGATTCGGACGAATCTTTGGGTAAAAAGCGGCTCCTGCAGGCCGGTCAGCTGCTTCTGGAGCGGCTGCCAATGCCGCAGCTCTTCCTGCAGACAGGCCAGTTCCTTTTCCAGATGGTCGATGCGGAGCTGCACCGCACGCCGCCCGATGAAGGCGTCTTCCATCCAGCCCTTCCGAAGTGCGCGGGCCACATAGCCCTGATACAGCATTCCCTCTGCCGTAATTGCCGTCTTATAGCAGCGCAACTGTTCTGCCGTGTCGCAGCATATCACCCGACCAAGAAGATAGTCCACATAGCTGCGTGCCAGCTTGTTTTCTGTCTCCACCTTTTCTGCCAGACTGCCGGGCAGCGGGCGAAGTGTTTCTTTTTCCCGCAGTTTTCCGATATCTACCAGACCAAACGCACGGTACTCTGCTTCCTGCTTCAGCCGGTCGTAAATGTTAAGTGCATCCTGATAACGTCCCGGCTCCACCAGCAGATAATATTTCTGGTTATTTAGGTAGCCTTCTACCGCTCCACGCCAGCGCTCATCTGCCATTTCCAGCACATCAGCCAGAATATAAACGGGAACCGCATGCCCCGTTTTATCCGCCAGATCCTTTTCCAGCCGGTCTTTGAACAGCAGAAGTCCATGGGGATAATCTTTTATGTTCCTGCGCAGATTTGCAAGCACCGCACTTTTCTGGTCGGCTTGCTTCTTCAGCTCTGCAATACGATCCTCTGTTTTATGAGCCGCACTGCGGACAGCATCCGACAATTCGGCCACTGCCTGCTGCCCCGTTTCAAACAATTCCACAGGCCGGGCAAACAATCCCTTCTCGTCACCAGTAAATACAGCATATGCTTTCTGCGCCGTGTTCGCCGCTTCCTGCACCGGTATGAGAAGTTCTTCCGGTTCCAGTTCTTGTATCTCCCCACAGAATCTCTGCAAATGCCGTGCTTCCCGCTTGATCTCCACTTCAAGATTTTGCAGACCCTGTTCCAGCTTTTTCTGCTCATCTCTCAGAGCCTTTTCCGTGTTGAGCAGACGCTCTTCCTCCTGGAAAACGTTGCTCTGCCTACAGGCCAGCTCCAGCTCACTGCGGCGCGTTTCTTTCTGTTCGATCTGCCGCTCAAGCTCCTCCCGTTGCTCATTCACATTTGCAAGGTTCTCCTTGCATTCAGTTCGTTCCAATTCCCTCTGGTCGATCTCTGTCTGCGCAGCTTCTTTTTCGGCCCACCGTACCAGAAACTTCTGGATCTGGCAGCGGTCTATGGCTTGGTTCATCTCC
>OHAQ01002757.1_pt1 | contig 12544 bp, 10 predicted proteins | sample 1577111 | NCBI WGS metagenome assembly OHAQ01 (sample SAMEA3541549, study PRJEB24748) | human gut metagenome | biome: human gut; feature: human-associated habitat; material: faeces | place: China | collected 2012 | reverse complement strand
GTAGAACCAACACGCCCGACTATCGCACGACGCTTTACTGGAATCCTGTCGTCAAGCTCGATGATCTGGGGCAGGCTACCGTCGAGTTTTATACCACCGATGCTCCCGCCGATTATGACATCTCTATCGAGGGCGTATCCCGAAGCGGCAAGATTATCCGAAAGCAGCAGCGGTTCCCGCCGGCACCCTGAAATCCGCCGGACTGCGGATCGGCCGACGCACGCACCGGTTCGACCGGATATAAAGAGGCATCCGGACATCGCTCGATGTCCGGATGCGTTTCGTTCAGCCGTCATATCTCCTGCCGACGGCCAACCGCCGAACGGCAGAAGGCATCTTCGCGGCCGCGGCCGGTATCAGAGCACGCCCTGCTCGACCATCGACTTGGCGACCTTCATGAAGCCGGCGATGTTGGCGCCCTTCATGTAGTTGATATAACCCTCCTCGGTGCCGTATTCCAGGCAGGCGTGGTGGATCGACGACATGATGTGGTGCAGCCGCGCGTCGACCTCCTCGGCCGTCCAGTTGTATTTCATCGAGTTCTGGCTCATCTCCAATCCCGACGTGGCGACGCCGCCGGCGTTGACCGCCTTGCCCGGCCCGTAGGGGATCTTCGCCGCGATGAAGGCGTCGATCGCCTCGGGGCGGCAGCCCATGTTCGAAACCTCGGCCACGACCTTCACTCCGTTGGCGATCAGTTGCTTGGCATCCTCGCCGTCGAGTTCGTTCTGCGTGGCGCACGGCATGGCGATGTCGACCTTCCGCTCCCACGGCTTGCGCCCCGCGAAGAAGGTCGAGCCGGCGAACCTGTCGGCATAGGGGGCCACCACGTCGTTGTTCGACGCGCGCAGTTCGAGCATGTAGGCGATCTTCTCCTTGTCCAGTCCGGCCGGATCGTAGATGTAGCCGTCGGGGCCCGAGATCGTCACGACCTTCGCGCCCAGTTCGGTCGCCTTGGTCGCCACGCCCCACGCCACGTTGCCGAAGCCCGAGATGGCGATCACCTTCCCTTCGATCTCCATACCGGCCGTTTCGAGCATCTGGCGCAGGAAATAGACGGCGCCGAAGCCCGTCGCCTCGGGACGGATGAGCGAACCGCCGTAGGTCATGCCCTTGCCCGTCAGCACGCCGGTGTTCTCCTGGGCCAGCTTGCGGTACATGCCGTAGAGATAGCCGATTTCGCGTCCGCCGACGCCGATGTCGCCTGCCGGAACGTCGGTCTGCGGACCGATGTGACGCCACAGTTCGGTCATAAAGGCCTGGCAGAAGCGCATCACCTCACGGTCCGACTTGCCTTTGGGGTTGAAATCCGAGCCGCCCTTGGCGCCGCCCATCGGGAGCGTCGTCAGCGCATTCTTGAAAATCTGCTCGAAACCGAGGAATTTCAGGATCGAAGGATTCACCGAGGGGTGGAAACGCAGACCGCCCTTGTAGGGACCGATCGCGTTGTTGAACTGCACGCGGTAACCGGTATTGACCTGCACCTCGCCCTTGTCGTCTACCCAGACCACCTTGAAGGTAAAACTGCGGTCAGGCTCCACGATGCGCTCTGCGATACGGTTGGCCTCGAATTCCGGACGGGAAGCGCGTATTTGTACGCTCTGTATGGAGAAAACGGATATCTTGCAAAAACGGCACACGCAGGAAATTTCGGAACAGCAGGTTTTATCATCAGTACAGTTGCGTGTGCCGGGATTTATAAAATAAGCGGTATGGAAGGTTTACTGATTATAACTGTAGTCATGGATATTATAGCGGTTGTATGTTCGTTTTTCCTGAGAAGTGAAAGCAGTAAAACCATAATTGCAGATAGAAAAGAAATGCGGCTTCAGGCAGACATCAGACAGCAGGAGAATAGCGGTGATACTATGCAGAAAAAGCAGGAAAAGGATTCGATACGGCAGATTTTAGCGATATTTAAAAACAAAAAAGCAGTTCTGTTTGTGATTTCGCTGGCGATTTTCAGTATCGCATGGCTTCTGATCAACTTCTTTTATGTGGTAAAACTTGAAAACTGCGGTTTGCCGGTAGAATGGATGTCATTGATCATTTTGAGCTATTCAGCCGTACAGATGCTGGCAGAACCCATTTTAGGAAAATTGTCTGACGGAAAAAACGGAAAGTCCAGTAGGGAAAAACTGCCCGCAGTTACAGCTGCCACAGCAGGGGTGGCATTTCTTCTTTTTGGAGTCCTGTCTGCCAAACTGCCGTGGGCGAAGAATGTATTTGATGTAGGTGCTGAATTCTTATACAAGACAGATAATTTCTTTACCCGTGGTGAATATATGTACAAACATGTTACCAAAGAACGTGACGACCAGGCATTGTTCGAAGCTAATCTGGGTTCTATCGACTCCTGGGGTTCACTCGAAGCATGGCAGAAAGGTAATCCGCTTGGTGAGAACTCTTTCCACGGAGCTTATATCGAAGCCGGTTACAAAATCTTCGGCGATCCGTATCAATACAGCAATTCCGATGCTTTGTTGAAAGGCTTGAACGGAAAAGCGCTTGAAGTGGTTGCCCGTTATAGTTATACCGGTCTGAATGACCTCGTTGAAGGCGAGAAATATATTCCCGGACGCGACCAATACTATCCCAACGGTATATTGGCAGACTACCCGGCTACATCATTAAGTGTCGGTGGCGGTAACATGCACTCCGCTACTTTGGGTGTAAACTACTCTTTCAACAAGTTTGCCCAAGTAATGTTGAGCTACACTTACAATCGTCTTGACCGTGACAAGTTCCAATATGACAAGAACTTCCACGTGCTCCAGGCCCGTCTGATGTTCCAATTCTGATTGTGTGCATTTGTTTATAATAATGGTTAGTGAGCCTCTGTAATGAGGTAAAAACAAGAAAGGGGATGCAGTGAAAAGCATCCTCTTTTTTGTTGTACAGAGGTGTAGGTGCAGATATTTCCCGGTATGGGCGGCATAATAAACGAAAAAGTTATAACTTTGATTGCATTTTTAATTCAGACTAAAATAAGTAGACTTATGAAAGTATTCTTTGCGGGCATTTGCCTGTTCTTCTCCACTCTCTTCTCATGTCAGCAGAAAGGAGAGGATTTCGAATCCGTCTCGGCAGACGAGTTTGCCACATTGATAGCAGATTCCGACATTCAGCGATTGGATGTACGTACGGTTGCCGAATATTCGGAAGAGCATATTCCGGGCAGTATCAATATCAATGTGCTGGACGAACAGTTTGCTGCCATTGCGGATTCTACACTTCAAAAAGATAAACCGATAGCTCTTTATTGCCGCAGCGGAAAGCGTAGTAAGAAAGCCGCCGCTATTTTGAGCCGGAAAGGGTATAAGGTTTATGAGCTCGACAAGGGCTTTATCGGGTGGAAAGAGGCCGGAAAGGAAACGGAGAAATAGTTTCTTTTAATTCTGATTCTGTCCCCCTTGCCGGCACATAGCACTGACCGAGCTGTCGTTTTGCAGAAAGGAGTTTGCGTGAGTGCTGGCAAATATAAAGAACAGTGCTGGCAAATCCTTGACCGGTATGCTGTGTTTTATTCTTCGGGCACATGTAAAATGTTGTTATGCTTATAGTAAAACTTCGTTTTGCAGTTGCGGGCTGCCCGGTTGCCAATTGCGGGCCCGACAGCCCGCAGCTGGAAACTATTCGTCCCACAATTGCGGGACGAAAAAAAACATAAGGCATAATAAGATTTTGTATCGTATATAAGCGTATTATCTATGAGAAATACGGAGATTACGATAAAATGGTATTTATAACCCTTCTATCAGGCGTTTCAACACGACTGTCGCAGAAATCTCTCGGTTGGCAGCTTCCGGTATTACGATGGATTGCGGGCTTTCAATCACGTCGTCCGTTACAATCATGTTGCGTCGTACCGGCAGACAGTGCATGAAATAGGCATTGTTGGTTACTGCCATTTGGCGGTCGCTCACGGTCCAGTCGCGGTCTTTGCTCAGTATTTGTCCGTAGTTGTCGCCGGTATAGGCAGCCCAGTTCTTGGCATATACGAAGTCCGCACCTTCAAAGGCTTTCATCTGGTCGTATTCCACACGGGCATTGCCCACGAATTTCGGGTCGAGCTCATAACCTTCAGGGTGGGTAATGACAAAGTCGTAATCCGTGGCGTTCATCCATTCCGCGAAGGAATTGGGAACAGCCTGCGGCAACGGACGGGGATGCGGAGCCCATGTCATGACGACTTTGGGACGTGCCGTTTTCTTATATTCCTCAATAGTAATGAGGTCTGCAAAACTTTGCAGCGGGTGGCGCGTGGCGGCTTCCATGGAGAATACCGGCCGGCCGGAGTATTTGATAAACTGGTTCAGTATTACTTCGTTGTAATCGTATTCGCGGTCTTCGAAGCGGGCGAAGGAACGCACACCGATTACGTCGCAGTAGCAACCCATTACGGGGATAGCTTCCAGCAGATGTTCAGGCTTGTCGCCATCCATGATGACGCCGCGTTCGGTTTCCAGCTTCCATGCTCCCTGGTTGATGTCCAATACAATGACATTCATGCCCAGGTTCAGAGCGGCTTTTTGAGTGCTGAGGCGGGTACGCAGACTTGAGTTGAAGAATATCATCATCAGTGTCTTATTACGTCCCAGCTCTACATATTTGAAACGGTCTTTTTTGATTTCGAATGCTTCGTCCAGTGCAGTTTTCAGATTGCCGATATCCTGCACACAAGTAAAGTTCTTCATATTTTTTTAGCGATTAGTGATTAGCGATTAAGCGTTAATTTACTTTCTTATCTGTCCTTCTCCTTCAATAATCCACTTGTACGTGGTGATTTCCTCTAAAGCCATAGGACCGCGGGCATGCAACTTCTGTGTACTGATGCCGATTTCTGCACCCAGTCCGAACTGTGCGCCGTCTGTAAAGGAAGTCGGGGCGTTGACGTAGACGCAGGCGGCATCTACTTCGCGGCAGAACCAGTCGGCATGTTCTTTGTCTTCGGTTACGATACATTCGCTGTGTTTGGAACCATACTGCTGTATGTGTGCTATGGCGCTGTCTATGCCTTCAACGACTTTTACAGCCAATTTGTAGTCCAGAAATTCCGTACCGAAATCCTCTTCCGTGGCTTCTTTCAGCAGTTCTGCCGGATAGTGGCCTTGCAAAGAGGCGTATGCAAGCGTATCTGCGTAGATAATCACATTGCTTTCCTGCAGCGGTGCACAGAGGGCGGGCAGGTCTTTCATGCAGTCGCCGTCTACGAGCAGGCAGTCCAAAGCATTGCATACGCTGACGCGGCGCGTCTTGGCGTTGTTGACGATGGCGGCTCCTTTCTTTACATCTCCGTAACGGTCGAAGAAGGTGTGGCATATGCCTGCACCGGTTTCTATCACCGGGATGGTGGCATTCTGACGGACAAAGTTAATGAGGTTGCTGCTGCCGCGCGGGATAATCAAATCGACATAACCGTTGGCATGCAGTAATGCTGCGGTGGCTTCACGGTTGGAAGGAAGCAGCTCCACAACGTGCAGGTCTACTTCAAACTGTTTCAGTACGTCGTGTATCACGCTGATAATGGCGCGGTTGGAAGCGTCTGCGTCACTTCCGCCTTTTAATATGCAGGCGTTGCCGCTCTTTAGGCAGAGCGAGAATACATCGAAACTGACGTTGGGGCGTGCTTCGTAGATGATGCCGATTACTCCGAAAGGAACGCTTACACGTTTTATCTTCAGTCCGTTGGGCATTACTGCCTGCTTTTGTACGCGCCCTACCGGTGAGGGTAGCTTGGCTACCTTGCGGATATCGTCTGCAATTCCCTTCAGGCGGTCTGCCGTCAGCTTCAAGCGGTCGTACTTCGGATTAGAGATGTCCATGCGGTCCAGGTCTTTCCGGTTCTCGGCAAGGATAAAGTCTTTCCGGTTCTCGGCTGCATCTGCAACGGCCAGTAATATCTGGTTAATCTTTTCATCGTTCAGCGCCAAAAGCTTGCGACTGGCATACTGTACGGCGGAAAAGGTCTTGTTTAAATCCATTTTCAGTGATTTATTAATTGATACTTCTGCAAATGTAGTGATTATAATCGGTATTAACCGGACTTATTCTATATAAAGATAGTCATAGTGCACCACAGGTTTCTTGCCGTGCTTTCCCATAGCCTCGCGAGCCTGCTCCGAACTGCAATTGGCTTTGCCTACACCTATCGGATTTCCTTCAAAGTCTATGATGCGCACAATGTCGTCCTTCTCGAACTCACCCCGCACATCGGTGATGCCTATGGGAAGAATGCTGACTGCCTTGTCGGATGCAAGTACTTTTGTGGCGCAATCGTCGATGTGCAGTTCGCCTTTGGCAAACCCTTCACTGTGGGCTATCCACTTCTTTACGCTGGATACAGGCTGGGGAGCGGGAATGAAGCGGGTGTAAGTTAGTTGAGAATCGAAAGCAGAGGATTGAACATCGGGGAACAGGGCGGGGAGCTCCTGATGCAGCAGGTCTACCAGGATATTGTCGCGCTTGCCGTTGGCGATGATAACGGTAATTCCCTCGTCGGCCACTTTACGGGCAATATTGGTTTTGGTGAGCATGCCTCCGCGTCCGAAACTGGATTTGGAAGTCTGTATGTAAGAGGATAGGTCTTTGCCGTGCTCTATCTTACGGATGACTTCCGATGCAGGGTCGGCAGGCGAGCCGTTGTAGATGCCGTCGATATTGCTGAGGATAATCAGGACTTGCGCATCCATCATGGAAGCTATCAGTCCGGAGAGCTCGTCATTATCGGTGAACATCAGTTCGCTGACGGAAATAGTATCGTTCTCGTTGACAATGGGAATTACTCCGTTTTCCAGCATTACGGTCATGCAGTTTTTCTGGTTGAGATAGTGGCGGCGGGTAGCAAAGTTCTCTTTCATGGTGAGCACCTGCCCCACAGGGATACCGTGTTCACGGAATAGTTCGTAATAACGGTTGATGAGTTTGGCTTGCCCCACGGCAGAGAACAGTTGGCGCTGGTCTACGCTATCCAGCTTCTTGGCGGGGTGTATCTCGCTTCTTCCCGAAGCAACGGCTCCGGAAGAAACGAGAATGATTTCCACGCCTGCTTTATGCAGCTCCGCCACTTGGTCTACAAGGGCGGACATGCGGGTTACGTCCAATGTGCCGTCACGGCGTGTCAATACATTACTGCCTATTTTGACAGCAATTCTCGTTAGTTGTTGTTCCATATTTGTGTGTTTCCCGATGCGGGAAGATTTAATCTCCGTCTTCTTTCTTTTCGTATGAGCGAACCACTTCCATGGCTGCTTCATAATTCGCTTCATTGACGAGTACTGCTACATCGACTGCTGTCTCGGGTAGGACAATGTTTACTACCATCCCGTCTTTCAAGGTTGATTCGATGCCATTGTTTTCCAGCAAACTTTTTACAAGTTCGGCTTCCCAAAGCGATCCGTTGAATACTTCGACGAGCTTGCTTTTATCTTCTTCTTTCATAGCGGTATGAATTTAGAGTTCTTGTCCTACAAATATAACAAGTTTTTTCGATTTAATGTTTAATGCCGGACAATTTATGCCTATAGCTCGATGCGCTGCACCGTTACCGCTTCATTCAGGAAGATAGAGGCGGATTCGGTGAATTTGTCTTCCGCTTCGGTGGTATAGTAACTGCATTTGCCGTTCCGGGTACATTGGGCGTCTATTTCGGGATGGCGGTGGAGATAGTCTTTCAAACTGTCGGCCACTAATTTGCCTTGTGATACTATCGTGATACTTTCCGGCATATATTTCCGGATTTTGGGTAGCAGTATCGGATAGTGCGTACAACCCAAGATGGCGGTGTCTATCTCCCGGTCTTTGGCAAGTAGTTCATTTATGTATTTGCGGACGAAGTAATCCGTTCCGTCGCCTTGTGCTTCATTGTTCTCTACAAGTGACACCCATAGCGGACAGGCTTCTCCGCTGACTTTGATGTCGGGGAACAGTTTATGTATCTCCAACGGATAGGATTCGGACTTGATGGTTCCGCCTGTAGCAAGGACTCCGACGTGGCGGCTGCGGGTTATATTGCCGATGCATTCCACGGTAGGGCGGATAACGCCTAATACACGGCGTGCCGGGTCAAGGTGCGGCAGGTCGTTTATCTGTATGCTGCGCAGAGCTTTGGCGGATGCTGTATTGCAGGCAAGGATTACAAGGTGGCAACCCATCTCGAACAGTTTGGTAACTGCCTGCAATGTAAACTCGTAGACGACTTCAAAAGAACGCGTTCCGTAAGGGGCGCGGGCATTATCGCCCAAATAGATATAGTCGTATTCCGGTAAGGCTTCCCGTATTTTACTTAAAATAGTAAGCCCGCCGTATCCAGAATCGAATACACCGATAGGACCGGGAGTGGAAGGTAGTTTTTGTTTCATACAATCTTTCTGACGCTAAGAGTATAGTGTGCAGCAAAGATAATGTAAATTGTGAGGATAGGGCACGGATTGTGCAAATATTGTGATACCGTAATTCTACCTTTTGCTTTTTACCTTTCATTTATAGCTTTATTTAATAACTTCTTTATAAAGTATCCCCATTACATAAATATGTGGAATGAGGATACTTTAATTTAGTTTACAATTTTAGAATTCAACTTGTAGTCTCATTTGTAATGTATGTAAATTTTTATCATATCTGAAAGCGTCATTGTATTGTTGGTCCAAATGCGCATAAGAATAATTGACTTTCATGACGATGTTATGCGTGAAATAGTAGTTCAATCCTACTGTTAAGGTATTGGCTACACCACCTACTACAGAAGTATTAGCCATGCCCCAACTTGCCATCATCTCATTAGAGTAGAATTTGCCGTTCATGAAGATACTGCCCGGTTCGATATAGTTGAGGTCTGTGTGGTTGTAACGGGCAATCAACTCGAAAGAATTTTTGCCGGGACGATTCATTAAGGCTTCTACCTTGTTGTAATGATAGTTGCCGCCACGGATCAGCCAACCTGCCTGTACCTGATAACCACTGAATTCGGCATTAGTATCAGGACCGAAGAATGATTTATAGATTTCGGGGGTAGGAGTGAAGGTGCCCATGAGTGTGCCGAGTGAGGTTTGGAAATTATAGTCCCAATCTCTTTCACGCACATATTTCCCATGTGTATATTCGCCTGTCAGATAGAGATTTCTCCAAGTTGCCAATCCCTCGATGTTATATTTGAGGGTCTGTTTTACATTATTGACTTTAGAATAAAGCATACTTGTTTTATCAATGGCGGATTCAAGTGAAGATGCAAGTGTTACAGAGCGGTTATAGTCATCATTACCATTGGTAAATCCATTGGCATCAGGAATACGATAACTGAAAGCGCCACCGGCATGAACTGCCCAATTTTCACCTGTGTAACGAGCCAGTAAACGGGCTGTTACGCCCCAACCCATATCACCATTAGAATGGGACTTGCCTATTTTCTGAGAAAAAATACCACCTTCACCCCATAGATAGTTACTGTAATGACGGTAGGAAACTCCCAAAGCACGTCCGGGTGCAAAGGCTTCATTGGTGGCGGATTTGTTAATAAAGTTATAATCGAATGTACTGGCTATATTTTCAGCAGAAAACGGTTCGGCAAAGTGACCGACACGTAAAAAGCCGGCACGGTCTGTATGCCAACGCAAATAAGCGTCTTTAATAGATACGCCGGAAGCGAAATCAATATCAAACTTTACATCGAGTTTACTACCCAGTTTGGAGAAAATGCGGATACGGGCTGACGACAGGTCAGCTCCAGAACTGCGGTCGGTGTAGTCATCGATGTAATATGCGCCGTCCACCGCTAATCGTCCGCCTACGCGGAAACTATACTGTCCGTCCTGAGATTTGAATGTCACCAAACCGTCATCCATATAAGCATTGAGTTCTGTCTGTGCCTCAGTGGGCTTCGTTTGTCCCCAGCTCTGTGTACTCAGCAGAGCGAAAGCCAGTAACGGGAAAATATATTTCTTCATGATTGTCTTTATTATAATTGATTGATTATTTAGTAACCTAACTCATCAAGCACTTGCTGTGCAGTCTTGGTGCCTTTACCGGCATGTCTGTTACGAGTCTGATCGCGGAAATAGTTCTTGCCTGCATCCTTGTATTTTTGCATTGTATCGTTATAGTATCGGATACATAAGTCTGTCAAATTGGTAAATGACATATCCAAATAGTTTTTGTCTGCACCGCCTTCTCCTTTTGGATCGCTCCAAGGACCTGTATAGGCCAGGTATTGTTCGTTGGTGTTGAATGACCATGCATGAATATCCATACCTGCCCGACGTATCATTTCTCCTTGCCATATCTTCAGGCTACTCGGATAACCGGTAACATAGTCGATATTGGGAGCCATAATAGTGGCGCCGTTCTCAATGGCAAAATTAATGAGACGTGCATAAGTAGCAGGGGTGGACTCCAAATCTGCATAGAGGTATGCGTAGGGAATCGTGCGCTTGAATACAGTATTGAAGCTTTTAAGGCTGGGGTCGGAGAATGTCTGCAAAATGATGCGTGCCGGTGTATTGGCTATATCAACCAGACCCGGTGTGTTGTTTTTGTAAGGAACTCGTTTCAATTGGTTAATATCATCATGATACCAACCATACTCTACGAAAATATCATGTAAGTCTTGTTCAACTCCACTGAAAAGTACCGGTGATTTGGTTTCTACATAGATACCCGGACGGTTGCCGTTATCCGCTTCGTCTTCTACATACTTAAAATCATATTTAACTTTTCCGTCGGGAAGTTCTATCCTGTCATATATGCGTTCGCCATAGCGATGGCCGTCTAATACACCATTAGTGTCTTGTCCCCAACGTTTGAAACGATAACCTTCCGCAATCTTAATAACGTCTTGTACGGTAATTATCTCAAGTCCTCTGAATGATTCTCGCCACTGTTCAGGATTAGCATCTTTAAACCATGAGCCGATGTCAAGTTTCAACAGTTCTTCGTATGTAAAAGCACTTACATAATCGTTCTTACGATTGGGATAGATAACCTCTACATCGGTTGTACGAAGCAGGCTTTCATCGTGAAGAGCGAGTACAACTCCGTCTTTAGTGCGCTGTACATCGCATTCAAGATAGTCTGCCCCCATATTGCGTGCCCAACGCATAGCTGCTTCACTTTCTTCAGGTGCCCAAAATTCAGTACCGCGGTGAGCGATGATACAGTCTTTTGGCAGATAGGCCAGAATTTCTTTTTGTACATTGCTCAAAGGCAGCAGTTCTGGGATGTCATTGGTTGAAAATCCATCTGTCCGTATATCATCGGAACAGGATACAGAAATCAAACCTACCATGGAAACAAATGCTATTTTGGCAAAGTGTTTCCCAAAGTGTGTGTAAAAGTGTTTTTTCATACTTTTTTCGATAGTGATTCATTGACAGAATTGGCTTGGCGCATGTACCAATTCTGTCAATCAACCTGTGGTTAATTAATATTATATAGCAAACGCGCCATGCCTGCTATTAGGGAGCTTTTCGATATTCTAATGTTTGTTTTTTTCTGCAAGCAATGCCTTTTCGTCCTTATAGGTAAAGGACATCAGAATAATTGACAGGGCGCAAGCTATAAGCAGCAGTATGAACGTCCAGTCCCAGCCTGCCATTTCGGCTACGTAACCGAGAACGACGTTGGCAAGAATGGCGGTTCCGAAGAAGTACCCGAAGAACTTGGTACAAAATAAGAGGAGCAGAGGGGATATAAAAAAAAGGTTAAGCCGTTGATGGCTTAACCTTTTCGATGAATTCCTCGTTTAGAGGTATGCGGTTTGTTTGATACCGGTGTTATTTAATGCCGAGTTGCGTTTTAACTTTGGCAGTTACATCTACACTCTGTGCACCTACATAAGGTATCGGAGTACGGGCCAGGTCGAAGATATATACTACACCCTCAGCCTTACCTACAGCCTGGATAGCTTCGTCCAGCTTTTTGTAGATAGGAGTCATGGCATCCTGCTGTGCCTTTTGCATAGACTGATATGCTTCCTGCTGGAACTGTTCTTGGCGTTGTGCCATGTCCTGCAGTTCTTTCTGACGTCTTTCTGCAATGTTTTTCGGAAGTGAGTCGGCTTGTGCCAAGAATTCCTGATATTTCTTATTGAACTCTTCCTGGGTACGTTGCATTTCTGTTTGGTACTCTTTAGACATAGCATCCAGGTCGGCTTGTGCTTTTGTGTATTCCGGCATGGTGACAATTACTTCTTGAGAGTTCATGTGAGCGAATTTAGTTTGCGCCATAGCTCCCAGGGGGAGGGCAAACATAACTACGAGCAGTGCGATTTTTTTAAGCATAATATTTACTATTTATTTTGAATGATAATTCTTTGTATAGGCTGCAAATGTATGAAATTAATTTGAATATCCTAATTTTGCAAGCACTTCATTACTTATGTCAATATTCGGAGAGGCAAAGATGATGCTTGATGCGGATGCGCGATCCACTACTACCGCGTAACCTTTCTGTGTGGAGATTTCCTTTACAGCTTCATAGATTTCATCTTGGATGGGCTGCATCAGCGCTTCACGCTTTTTGAAAAGTTCGCCTTCCGGACCGAAGTATTTAC
>OHAQ01002750.1_pt1 | contig 12563 bp, 8 predicted proteins | sample 1577111 | NCBI WGS metagenome assembly OHAQ01 (sample SAMEA3541549, study PRJEB24748) | human gut metagenome | biome: human gut; feature: human-associated habitat; material: faeces | place: China | collected 2012 | reverse complement strand
TGGCTGCCGAAGGAAAAGCCATCGCAAAAGTAAACGACCTGGTGATTTTTGTTCCCTATGTAGTGCCGGGTGATGTCGTAGACCTGCAAATCAAGCGTAAAAAGAATAAATATGCCGAAGCTGAAGCGGTGAAGTTTCACGAGCTGTCGCCCAATCGCGCTGTTCCTTTCTGCCAACACTATGGCGTATGCGGTGGCTGCAAGTGGCAAGTGCTCCCCTATTCGGAGCAGATCAGATATAAGCAAAAGCAAGTGGAAGATAATTTGAGACGTATCGGGAAAATCGAACTTCCCGAAATTTCTCCAATTCTCGGTTCTGACAAGACGGAATTCTACAGGAACAAACTGGAATTCACCTTCTCAAATAAACGCTGGTTGACAAACGAAGAAGTTCGTCAGGATGTGAAGTATGACCAGATGAATGCGGTGGGTTTCCACATTCCGGGAGCCTTTGACAAGGTGCTGGCTATTGAGAAATGCTGGTTACAGGATGATATATCCAACCGTATCCGCAACGCTGTACGTGACTACGCTTACGAACACGATTACTCTTTCATCAATCTGCGCACACAGGAAGGTATGCTGCGGAATATGATTGTACGCACCTCTTCAACTGGCGAACTGATGGTAATCGTCATTTGCAAGATTACAGAAGATCACGAAATGGAACTGTTCAAGCAGTTACTCCAGTTCGTAGCGGACTCTTTCCCTGAAATCACTTCTCTTCTATACATTATTAATAATAAGTGCAACGACACAATCAATGATTTGGATGTGCATGTATTTAAAGGGAAAGATCACATCTTTGAAGAAATGGAGGGACTGTGTTTCAAAGTAGGACCGAAATCATTCTATCAGACCAACTCGGAACAGGCTTATAACTTATATAAAGTAGCCCGTGAATTTGCCGGATTAACAGGCAACGAACTGGTATATGACCTCTATACAGGAACGGGAACAATCGCCAACTTCGTATCACGCCAGGCTCGCCAGGTAATCGGTATCGAATATGTGCCGGAAGCTATCGAAGACGCAAAGGTAAATGCAGAAATCAATGATATCAAGAATGCATTGTTTTATGCCGGTGATATGAAGGATATACTGACGCAGGATTTCATCAATCAGCATGGACGCCCGGATGTAATCATTACTGATCCTCCTCGTGCCGGTATGCACCAGGATGTAGTTGATGTCATCTTGTTTGCCGAACCGAAACGGATTGTGTATGTAAGTTGTAATCCTGCTACTCAAGCACGGGATTTGCAATTACTCGATGAGAAATACAAGGTGAAAGCCATTCAACCGGTAGATATGTTCCCTCACACCCACCACGTAGAAAATGTGGTGTTGCTGGAACTTCGATAATCCGTGATGATAATAGAATTTCAAAAGAAAAAAGAAATGGGAAAAAGACCTAGAAGAACTCCTGCTGAAAAAGCACGTGCTCAATATACCAATTATGCAGTGAAAGAACCCATGGAACTAATGGAGTTTCTGGCTGCCAAAATGCCGGATGCGAGTCGCACAAAATTAAAATCATTATTAAGTAAGCGGGTTGTATTTGTTGATAATGTGATAACCACACAATTCAACTTTCCCCTTGAAGCGGGCATGAAAGTGCAAATCAGCAAACAAAAGGGAAAAAAAGAATTTAATAACAGACTGCTGAAAATCGTGTATGAAGACGCATATATCATTGTTGTCGAAAAGATGCAAGGACTTTTATCAGTCAATACAGAAAGACAGAAAGAGCGCACAGCCTATACAATACTTAACGAATACGTGCAACGTTCCGGACGTCAATTCCGTGTGTTTATCGTTCACCGCCTGGACAGGGACACTTCCGGCCTGATGATGTTTGCTAAAGACGAAAAAACACAGCGGACACTACGTGATAACTGGCACGATATCGTGACTGACCGTCGATATGTAGCTGTGGTGGAGGGAAGTATGGAAAAAGATTATGATACAGTCGTTTCCTGGCTGACTGATAAAACGCTTTATGTAAGTTCCAGTGAATATGATGACGGTGGATCAAAATCTATTACCCACTATAAGACCATCAAACGTGCCAACGGATATTCTCTGTTGGAACTCGATCTGGAAACCGGCCGAAAGAATCAGATTCGTGTACACATGCAAGATTTAGGACATCCTATTATCGGTGATGGAAGATATGGAAGAGAAGATGCTCCCAACCCTATCGGACGACTGGCACTCCATGCTTTCAAACTTTGTTTCTATCATCCGGTAACGGGAGATTTGATGGAGTTCGAGACGCCTTATCCGGCGGAGTTTAAGAAGTTGTTTCTGAAAAAATAAATTCCCATATTCAAAAATAAAGCCAGAATCATAATCGACTCTGGCTTTATTTTTAATCTTCATTATTATTTTATTGACGCCTCATATAAAATGGCTGTCCATCTATTCTATCTCTAAAATCCTGCCAATTATTATACCATGTTCCACTAAATGTCCTGCCGGTAGCTTCTGCACCCCAAATATAGGCATAAGTGCGGTCACCGTAGAAAAATAATTCCATTGAATTATATCCTCCATCAATCCATCTCCACTCAAAAACCAGATAATTTGGATCACCAGCAGAACCAATCGTTCCTTGATTTCTCGCATTAAATGTCATGAGCGTACCTCTTCCCCAGGTATATGCCGATGTATGTGATGCGGGGAGCGATGCCGATTCGCTCGATGGCGCACTATATGGACTGTTGGTGGCTGAAATACGGTGTCCGGATGTTCGGAAAATGGATGATTCCGTCCGTGCCTTTTGAGGAGGCTTATTTCCTGAAAGACGCCTTAAAGTTCCGGGAAGCTCTTCCGGAAGCTCCCTTGATTTATGTTGGCGGACTCGTTGCCCGTCAGAAGATAGATGAAGTGCTCGATGCGGGCTTTGAAGCTGTGCAGATGGGACGTGCCTTACTCAACGAACCTGGATTTGTGAACCGGATGAAGCAGGAGGAGCAGGCCCGTTGCAACTGTGGACACAGTAATTACTGCATAGGCCGTATGTATTCGATAGAAATGGCCTGCCATCAACATTTAAAAGAAACGTTACCTCCTTGTCTGCAAAAGGAGATTGAAAAATTGGAAAAGAAATGAATGATATAAAATGGGCTATCATTACCGGTGCGGACGGAGGGATGGGGACGGAAATCACACGTGCCGTTGCCAAAGCTGGTTATCAGGTAATAATGGCTTGTTACAACCCCCAAAAGGCGGAGACTGTCCGCGCTTGTTTGATTGAAGAAACCGGAAACCCGAATCTGGAAGTTATGGCTCTTGATTTGGCTTCCATGCAATCCGTAGCTTCTTTTGCCGACCGGATATTAGAACGTAACCTTCCTGTTTCTCTGCTGATGAATAATGCGGGAACGATGGAAACGGGACTTCATATTACCGTAGATGGGTTTGAGCGAACGGTTAGCGTGAATTATGTAGGACCTTATCTGCTTACCCGGAAACTGATTCCTGCGATGGTGCGCGGTGCGCGAATTGTAAACATGGTGTCTTGCACTTATGCGATCGGGCGTATTGAACTTCCCGATTTCTTTCACAGAGGCAAGGTCGGAGAATTTTGGAGAATTCCCGTTTACAGCAATACGAAACTGGCTTTATTGTTGTTTACCATTGAACTGTCCAAGCTACTCCGTGATAAAGGAATTACCGTCAATGCTGCCGATCCGGGCATTGTCTCTACTAATATTATTACTATGCATAAGTGGTTTGACCCGCTGACGGACATTTTTTTCCGGCCTTTTATTCGCAAGCCCGCACAAGGGGCTTCCACCGCTATCGGTTTGTTGTTGGATGAAAAAGAAGCCGGAGTGACGGGGCAACTGTATGCTAGTAATCGTCGGAAAGAATTATCGGATAAATACGTTCATCACGTGCAGAGGGAGCTACTGTGGGAAGTCACGGAACGTTCGTTGGCACGATGGATTTCTTCCTAAGAGGAAAAAAGGAAACGCGGATTAACGCGGATTTGCGCAAAGAAAGATTAAATTCTATTTGCGTTATCCGCGTTAATCCGCGTTTTATTTATTATTCCGAACCTTAGATAGAAAGCTCTTTCAATACATTCACAAGATCTTTTTTTATCGGCTTGTCATTTTTAATCGCTTTGCTGAACGGTACGTAAACAATTTCGTCATGTTCGATACCGATCATTACGTTACGTTGGTCTTCCATGATAGCGTCGATAGCGGCAGCCCCAAGTCGGCTTGCCAAAATACGGTCGTGGGCAGTCGGGCTACCTCCGCGTTGCAAGTGTCCCAAAATCGTTACACGTACGTCGTATTGCGGGTATTCATTCTTTACACGTTCGGCATAGTGCATCGCTCCTCCGGTCAGTTCGCTTTCCGCCACTAGTACGATACTACTATTCTTCGATTTGCGGAATCCGTTCTTGATAAACTCTTCCAATTGGTCGACTTCCGTACTGAACTCCGGAATGATGGCGGCTTCGGCTCCCGAAGCGATTGCTCCGTTCAGCGCAAGGAAACCTGCGTCTCGTCCCATTACTTCGACGAAGAAAAGACGGTCATGCGAGGTTGCCGTATCACGGATCTTGTCTACACATTCGATGATTGTATTCATGGCTGTGTCATAACCGATAGTGCTGTCTGTTCCATATAAGTCATTGTCGATAGTACCCGGAAGTCCGATACAAGGGATATTAAATTCTTCGCCGAAGATACGTGCTCCAGTTAAAGAACCGTCTCCACCGATAACGACCAAAGCGTCGATTCCTTCTTTCTGCATATTTTCGAATGCTTTCTGTCTTCCTTCGGGAGTTTTGAACTCTTTAGAACGGGCGGTTTTCAGTATAGTACCACCTTGCTGTATGATGTTGCTGACATTTTGAGTCTTAAAGTCTTCTATTTCTCCGGTTATAAGTCCTTCATAACCGCGATATATACCTTTTACCTGAAAACCGTTGTAGATAGCTGATCTGGTTACAGCACGGATGGCGGCGTTCATGCCGGGAGCATCTCCTCCTGAAGTTAAAATACCAATACATTTTACCGTTCCCATAATAACTCTTTTTGTTTTGATTATGGCTGCAAAGTTAAAAAAAACTCGGATAAGTTGTTCCGGTTCAGAAATAATATAGTCAGGGTACTAATAAAGAACGTTAATGTATTTCTTCGTCACTTATCGCGATTTGTTTTTTAATGTATCTTGATATTTCTTCCATTAACCATTTCGGGGTAGAGGTGGCTCCGCAGATACCTATAGAGCTGATACCATTTAATAACTTATTGTCTATTTCTTCCCGGCTGTCAATGAGATATGAATTCGGATTTACTTTCAGGCATTCTCCGAAAAGAACTTTTCCATTGGAGCTTTTCTTACCGCTGACGAAGAAAATGAGGTCATGTGCTGCCGCAAATTTACGGATGTTGGGCATACGGTTGGCTACTTGTCTGCAAATAGTATCGTAAAACTCAAAGGTTGCTTCGGGAGAAATATGTTCTTTTATATATGCTACAATCTCCTGAAAGCCTTCTAAGGACTTTGTTGTCTGTGAGTAAAGGCGTATATCACGGTTAAAATCCAGCTTTTTGACTTCGTCCAGCTTCTGGTCCGGCAGGTGGGCGGGAATCACCGTCTTGGATATACCGTTTTTATACTTGTCGTCATAGGTATAAAACTCTGCGCCGGCCAAAATCTCGCCGGGGCGGGTGGTGCGCACTTCCTGCGGGTTATCCGGGTTGCCAATGGCGGCACATTCCACTTCCTGCCCATCAATAAACTCTTCAAACACCACTTTGTCATCTTCCCGCAGGGCGGTGTCAATGGCGGTGTTCAGCTCTTCACGGTTGTGGGCCTTGGTGATGCCCACGCTGGAACCCGCATTGGCCGGTTTGACAAAGATCGGGTAGGGCAGGCGGTTTTCCACGCGGGTCAACAGGGCGCTGCGCTGGGTTTCCGCTTCGGCTCGGACGGCGCTGCACCAGTGGCAGTGGGGCACATGATAGGCGTCCATGATGGTATTGGCAACGGCTTTGTCCATGCAGGCAGCGGATGCCAGAACGCCGCAGCCCACATAGGGGATGGCAGCCAGCTCCAGCAGGCCCTGAATCGTGCCGTCCTCGCCGTTTTTGCCGTGCAGGATGGGGGCGACCACATCCACCGGCAGCAGTTCATAGCCGTTGGCGCTGTGCACCAGCAGGCCATGGTCGCTGCGGTCCGGGCTGAGCACGCAGGGCACGCAGGAAGCATCCTGCTCCCAGCTGCCGCTGCGCATGCCCTCGGTAGAGCCGCTGTATTTCAGCCAGCGGCCCTGTTTGGTAATGCCCACCAGAATCACTTCATATCGGTCCGGCATGGTGGCAAGGGCATCCGCCCATGCCGCAGCCGAAACACAGCTGACCTCATGCTCGCTTGAACAGCTGCCAAACAGCAGGGCCACGCGGATCTTGTTTGCTTGTTGTTTCATATTGTCAGGTATGCTCCCTTTTTGTTTTCGGCCGGTTCCGGGGCAGTTTGCCGCCGGAACCTGGCTGTATGGCATAACACTACACTTTAATACTATATCATATTTATGCGGTTTATGCCAGTGGTTGTCCGCTATTTCCGGGATTTTTTGCGCAAAACAAAATCCCCGCTTTTGGTTGCGTAGGGAGTGGAATCCGAACTGTACGAATATGGATGAGCAGCGTCCCCGTATCATTTATTTGTCTAATTGCAAGAATGTTCAGATAGAAGGAATCAGTATTGCCAATTCTCCGTTTTGGACTACTCATTACTATAAATGCAGTTACGTGAAACTATTGAATCTTCATATAACGTCTCCCCGCAAGCCGATGGAGGCCCCGAGTACGGACGCTGTTGATCTGGATGTCTGTAACAATGTGTTGATAAAGAATTGTTATATGTCAGTGTGCGATGATGCGGTGGCATTAAAGGGAGGCAAAGGTCCTTGGGCGGACAAAGATGTCAATAATGGCGGCAACTATGATATTGTTATTGAAGATTGCCGATATGGTTATTGTCACAGTGCTTTGACCTGCGGGAGTGAGTCAATACATAACCGCAATGTAATATTCCGTCGCAGTACGATGGATCAGGCACGTATTCTTCTGCATTTAAAGATGCGTCCCGATACTCCGCAGAAATACGAATATATCTTGGTGGAAGATATAAAAGGAAATGCCGGAGATTTTATCTATGTGGCGCCGTGGACTCAGTTCTATAATTTAGGAGACCGGAAAGATATCCCTATCTCATATTCTAATAATATTACTATGTGTAATATCGATCTGGATTGTACTACTTTCTTCAATGTGAAAAAGTCTGACCAATATCGGTTGTCCGATTTTTGTTTTGAGGATCTGAATATCCGGGCGAAGAAAGGCCAGTTTGATAAGGATATTGTTGACCGTTTTGTAGTTAAGAATGTAAAGGTCAATTCGCAAGAGGTACGCTAACGGGGTGGATGGAAATTCAAAAGTAAAACGCTGATTAACGCAAATTATCGCAGAAATAATGTTATAAGTCGTTGATTAATAACTGAAATAATACGATAATTTGCGTTAATCCTGCGTTTTTTTATCACCCTCCTTCTTGTTTATTTAAGATAAACTTTGATTGCTTCTCCGAAAGGATTAAAATCGAATATGAATTTATCGCCAATTTTATGAACTGCCAGTTTTTTCTTTCCTTGTCTGGCTGTCATCTTTCTGACACCTTCTTTTTGAATGACCATTGTAAGCGGTTCTGTGAAAATCTCTTTATCCAGATCCAGTTGCGGGGTTATGATGAGTCCTTTCTTTTGTTGGCGAATGTCCAGGCGCGTATGTTTCTGTTCTTCGGTATAAGCTGCCACTTCCCGGAAAGTACCTACCCAGATCTTATCTTCCATAGCTTTTACTTTGTCCCAATGATCCCATAAACGTTGTGGATTCGGGAAGGCATCGTAACCATACGTCAAACCATGTGTCATACCCACTCCCCAATCATTTGTGGCAATTAATGTCGCCACCCATTTTTCCAAGTCTCGTGGAGTGGATTTTCTTCCTATGGAACGTTGTTTGGTCCTTGTTCCTACCCGGTTCTGTACGGCAATTCGTTTGCCTTCTTCTTTTTTGTTATTATTGGGATAAAAGAAAGTACGGGGCATGACGCCGGTATTGGCTAATATGGCACTATCATTCTTTACTATATCTTCCCGGATTTCCTCTAAGGGAAAACGGGAGAAATTCTTATGTGCCCATCCGTGATTTGTGATTTCATGACCTTTGTCGGACATTTCTTTTAACTGTGTCCAGGTCACTCGTGTGGTATCTGTGATGTGTTTGTTGTCTTTGTTGACTTTGGCGCCATTCACACAGAAAGTTCCCCGAAATCCCCGTTTCTCCAATTGGGGAGCAGCCAATGTATATTGTTCTGCTAATCCGTCATCAAAGGTATAACTGATGGAACAAGCTTTGTCTCCTTTATATCGGGCGACGTAAATGCTATCTGAACTGAAAGCATAGTTTGAAAAGAGTCCTAAAGTAAAAAGGTAAAAAAGAAATTTCTTCATGATATTTGAGTTTATTATATTAACTATGCAAAAGTAGGAAATATGATTTAGCATTTCTATGGATATATGTGCGGATTTCATGAAAAATAGTACATGAGGAAGTTGTAAGTGTATTATTTTATATGTATTCGGTAGAATTTATATAGGGATAGATGATTTTCCGGTTTATCTTTGTTGGGTGAATGATAATTATATGGATCATCCGTACAATTATTTAAGAATAATACTAAGAAAACAATCTAAGATGAAAAATTTTATTCTATTATCCTTTTTAGTACTGCAATCAGTGTTAGTCTTTGCGCAAGAACAGCCGCGTGTATCGCAATTATTTAATTTTGACTGGAAGTTTCGGGCCGGTGATTTGAAAGAAGCTCAATTGGTAACTTATGATGATGATGATTGGCGTGTGCTGGATTTGCCTCATGATTTCCAGATAGAGCAAACGTGGGATGAGTCCGCCGGAGGGGCACGTGGCTTTAAAGCTATGGGGACAGGTTGGTATCGTAAACATTTTAAGGCAAATCCTGCATGGAAGGGTAAACGTATCTTGCTTGACTTTGAAGGCATTATGCTTGTTGGAGATGTTTGGGTAAATGGCAGGAAGGTAGGGAGTACCGATTATGGTTATCTTGGTTTTGAAACGGATATTACTGATTTGCTTAAATATGATGAGGATAATGTAGTGGCTGTCTGGGCCTCAACGGGCAAAAAAGACGGATCGCGTTGGTATACGGGCGGTGGTTTGTTTCGGGATGTTCATTTGGTCATCAAGAATCCCATTGCCATTGCAAGACATGGCGTATTTGTCTCAACTCCTAAAATCACGGAGCAAAGGGCGGAAGTCAGTGTACAAGTAGAGTTGGAAGGAATTCGCAATAAAAGTCTGGATATTGAAATCAATGCCCGAATATTGGCTCCTGACGGAAAAACGGTTGCCGATACGAAAGGGAAGGCTCCTCAAAAATCGAAATTACAAACAGTTGAGGTTTCTCTTCCGATAGTAACGGTAGACAGTCCCGGGTTATGGTCTTGTGAGACCCCTAATCTTTATACTGCTGAAGTTTCTTTGGTGCAGGATGGTAAAGTTATTGATTGTGTGACGGAGACATTCGGCATTCGTACGTTAGAGTTCTCTCCTGATTTCGGATTTAAACTGAACGGCAAAAAATTGTTCCTAAAAGGTATTTCCAACCATCATGATTTGGGAGCTGTAGGAGTTGCCGCTTTTGACAGAGCTATCGAGCGGCAGTTTCAGCTAATGAAGCGGTTCGGTTATAATCACATTCGTTCGTCTCACAACCCTTATTCCGAGTCGTTCTTGAAACTGGCTGATAAATATGGTATTTTGGTAGTGGATGAGCTGATTGATAAATGGAGCGACAATAGCTATTGGGGTGGTAGAGTGCCTTTCACACAACTATGGTATCAGATGATTCCCGAATGGATCAAACGCGACCGCAATCATCCGTCTGTTATATTATGGAGTTTGGGAAATGAATTGCAGATGCGGGAAGACTTAGCCGGATTTCCTACCGGTGATTGGGGTGTCACCACTTACCGTATCTTCGATGTGCTTGTCAAACGTTATGATAAGACTCGTAAAACGACTGTGGCTATGTTTCCGGCACGTGCCGGAGCTATCGGAAAGAATGAACCGGAATTTAACACCAAAGTATATCCTCCCGAGCTGGCAACTGTAACAGAAGTGTCAAGTTTCAATTATCGTTATCTGAACTATGCCCAATATCTGGAAAAGTGTCCGCACATGACCGTATATCAGAGCGAAGCTACAACGAATGAGCTTGCTGCTCCTTTCTTTGGCATGGATCATGATAAGATGGTGGGACTCGCCTATTGGGGAGCTATCGAGTATTGGGGGGAATCGAACGGATGGCCGAAGAAAGGCTGGAACTTTTCTTTCTTCAATCATTGTCTGGAACCTTATCCGCAAGCCTATCTGATAAAGAGTGCTTTCTGCGAAGAGCCTTTGGTGCATATCGGAGTGATGGATAATGGTAAGGAAGCCATTGAATGGAATGATATTATGGTGGGAAGTTTATCTTTGGCTTCTCATTGGAACTGGACAACGGGCTGTATGCAGAACTTATATACATATACCAACGCTGATGAAGTGGAATTGCTGGTTAATGGCAAATCTATGGGGATACGTAAGAATGACCGGACGGATATCACCCGGCGCAATATCATTTATTGGGAAAACATACCATACGGTAAAGGAGGAAATATCATAGCAGTTGCCCGGAATAACGGAAAAGAGGTGGCACGTCATAGGTTGGAAACGACCGGTAAGGCGACTGCTTTGAAAATGGTGGTAGAGAATCCGGAGGATTGGAAAGCGGATGGGATGGACTTACAATATGTAAAGGTATATGCGGTGGATAATAAAGGAAGGGTAGTACCTGATACTAAAGACGAGGTTACTTTTAAGGTTTCGGGGGCTGCAAGGCTGATTGCTGTGGACAATGGGGATCATTTTACAGATGAGTTATTTACCGGAAATACGAAGAAGTTACATAAAGGATTCATCATGGCGATCTTACGTTCGGACCGTTCCGGTGGCGAGGTAGTAATAACTGCATCCTCCAAAGGATTGAAGGATGCAGTAAAGAAGTTGGTTACAAAGTAGTTATCGGAATCAGTTTCACACCTCCATTGAGGCCTGAAGGAAGGACTTCCCAACTGTCGTATTTATTCTTTTTGTAGTTGAGTCCTACAAAGTTGATTTCTTTAAACTTGCGCCAGGGAACGTTTTGTCTGTCCAATTCTGCAATACGGTTAGCGGGAAGATTGGTCACCTCAATCTCAATCAGATTCTTGCCCGGTTGCAGATATTTGCCGACCTTTAACCGGAAAGGTGCGGCCCAGACAGTTCCCGCTTCTTTACCGTTAATGCGTATGCGGGCGCTTTCCCGCAAATCTCCCAGATCGAGAATCCAATCATCAGCGTTCAGTGCAGGCAGAACTGTCTCAAGACTGTATAACCCTGTGCCCATATTGATTTTTGCGTTCGGATGGTTGATTTCTGTCCATGAAGTCGGGCTATCGATAGCGAAAGTTCCTTCGATAGCGGGGGTACTTTGTACAAAACGCAACGTCCAGTCATGGTCGAGGCTGAGGCTGACAGGTTGCTCTTGGATATATTTCCATGCTTGAGTCTCAACCGGATGATCGAATGTTTGAATAATCACACTTTCGCCGGACTGTAATTGCAGATATACTTGTAACTTTCCGTCCTTTATCCGGGTTTGCGCTTTTCCTTTTTCTCCGGTCATCGGATCAAACAGCATGGCTGTTGGTTCATTAACACTGAGAGTAATCCAATTATCTACTCCTTTGTCTTGCAAAGAAGAGATGAAATAATGGTGTCCGGTGCTGTGTTGGCGGCGGATATATTGCAGACCAAAGTTCGTCTTCATCTCTTCAGGCATTACCTTACATTTACCTAATGTCGCAGCATAATCCGTACCGGTTATGATATGTCCTTTTCCGAATGAACTGCTAATGCTTTGGTTAAAATCGCTGATGTCGGGAAGTTGTTTTTGAACTTTTGTGAAAGCATTTCTGCGACTTTCCAGATTACCGAATCCGGGAACATCTTTAGGATAATTCTCCATGAATACAATTGTTGCTCCTTGTTTTGCCAATGAGACTAGATGTGCCAATATTTTCTCCGGCATATATTTTACAGCGGGCACGATTATTGCTTTATAGTTACTGCCTCCTTCTGTACGGAGATTTCCTCCCTCGTAGCGGGTATTCTGGAGGTACTTGTCCGAAATATAGTCTACATCGTAACCATTGGAGGTTATCTGGTGGATGGTTTTTATAAACTTCGGAGCACGCTTGGCCATTTGGTGGATGTCGAATAAGAGAAGCCGTCCCGGTTGTTCTTCCCACATATCATATACCGGAAGATAAACAAGGAAGTCATTATCAGGCTTACCCATTTGCAGGAAACTCTGGCAACGGGTGATGTATTGGAAAAAAGCCGGGGC
>OHAQ01002749.1_pt1 | contig 12566 bp, 8 predicted proteins | sample 1577111 | NCBI WGS metagenome assembly OHAQ01 (sample SAMEA3541549, study PRJEB24748) | human gut metagenome | biome: human gut; feature: human-associated habitat; material: faeces | place: China | collected 2012 | reverse complement strand
GGAAAGGTATCAATAGGGAGGCGGCTTGATATGTAATAACGCAGCCTACTGTTCATCTCTTTTAGAAACAGGTCTTTTTTTAATATCTTTAGGATAACAAGATATTCCGCATGTCATCATCAGGAGTGGTTAAAAACAGACAATTATCAAAGAAAGTGATGAATATCTGCGGTTGTTGCGCATGCAATATTAAAATGGAATGTTATTCATGCATATCTTGCATTTTGGTTACTCAGACATAAACCGTTACAATTAAAAAAAGTTGATAATGCAGAGAGAGTGGCGCTTATTAATGAGGAATTTGTAACACAATTAATTAGAAGTTATTTGTTTAGTGATCCTGATAGTTATCCTATTTTAAATAATCAGAAAGAAGTTGTTGATAATTTTGTAGAAACGATGTGGTGAAGGCCAGAAACTTCCCGCGCCAGTCCGGGCGGACACCGCTGGCGGCATCCTGCGAGAAATCGCGGACGCTCACCTCCCAGACCACCCGTTTCTGGGGCGGGATGTCCGGCCGCCGGTCGTCCTGCCACCCGGCGGGCGCGGCGGCATCCAGGTCCAGGACCATGCTGCGCAGGCCGTTCACACCCGCTGCCACGGCATAGGGGTCGCCGGTCTCCTGCGTTTTGCCGTCGATCTGCACCGTGTAGGTGTAGTAGCGGCCGTTCTGGTCGCCGGGCAGGGTGATGCTCCACACGCCCTGCGCATCCCGCTCCATGGGGTGCACCTCGGGGCGGCCGCCGCTGTTTCCGTGGGGATAAAGATCGACCGACACGGCCTCGGCAAGCGGCGTCCAGAGCCGGAAGGTGGTCGCCTCCGGGGTGTAGGCAGCGCCAAGGGGGCCGGAGCAGGCGGTCTCGCGGGCAAAGGCCTCGCTTTCATAGCGCTGCATCCATTCTACAGGGATCTTATGCTTCATCATTTCGTTCCTTTTTGGTGACGGGCTCTGCCCGGGGAATGCGTTTTTTGGCCTGCGGCCGCCGCGGGGCCTTGCCGCAGGAGGAGCGCACGATCAGCTCCGTGTGCAGCTGGATCAGGCTGATGGAAACATCGTGCAGCTGGCTGGACAGCGCAAAATAGGCGCTCTTGCCCAGCTCTGCACGGTTCTGGCGGATGGTGGTCAGGGGCGGCGGCGTGAACCGGCACAGCGGCAGGTCGTCGAAGCCCAGGATGCTCAGGTCTTCCGGCACGCGGATGCCCCGCTCCTGGCAGTCGATGAGGACGCTGTTGGCAAGGCGGTCGTGGCTGCAGACGATGGCCGTGCAGCCCTGCTCCAGCAGTGCGGGCAGGTGCTCCGACAGGCAGACCGAGGTGAAGAAATCGCATTTGCCCAGGCTTTCGCTGCAGGGCAGGCCGTTTGCCTGCACGGCCCGGAAAAACGCCTGGTAGCGCTGCTGGTAAACGTAGGACCCCAGCGCGTGGCTCAGGTAGCCGATCTTCTTGTGGCCCAGGCTTTTCAGGTAGCGGACGGCCTGGTCCATGGCCTCGGCATTGTCCACGCTGATGCTGGTGACCCGGAGGTTCCCCGGCACACAGTTGTCGTAAAGCACGGCAGGGGTCTTGCAGGTCTTGAAGTCCTCCAGCCAGGGGTCGTTGAGCGAAAGGCCCAGAAACAGGCCGCCGAGGTAGTTGTGCTGCATCATGTAGGCGTCGTAGGGGACGCTGTTTTCCAATGCACAGCTCAGCGGCACGACCACCACCTGGTAGCCGTCCGGCTCGGCCAGCTTCCGGAACCCCGCCAGGATGTCGTAGCCGAAGTCCTCCGGCTTTGCGTAATCCATGTTGGTGATGAAAACTGCGATGCGGCGCGATGCGTCCTTCCGGCAGATGCGGGAATAGCCCAGCTCCACGGCGGTCTCGACCACCGATTTGCGCATGGCATCGCTGACGCCGCCTGCACCGCTCAGCGCCTTGGAAACAGTACCTTTTGAAACGCCCAGCGTGCGGGCGATATCTTCCAAAGTTGCCATCGGATCCCTCCCTTTGCGTTTGTTTCGCAAGTTTCGTGGGATATCTTACCACAGCAGCCGGGTCAAAACAACCCGAAAGGGCATGGTTTCACACGGAAAAGTTTCGTAATGTTTCTGTTGAGATAATTGGAACATAGATCACAGGAAAAAGCAAGAGAAATCTTGCATAAAAATCTTCAAAATAATTTTGCGGATAGGGAGAATTTTGGTGAACCTTGCAAAAAGAATTGACGGAACACCCAAACGGTACTATACTTTGCAGTGACGAAACTCTGCGAAACATTTGAAAACGGTCACCACACGAGGGAACGAGAATGCGGTTTGTTTACGGAAAACAGGAGCTGTGCACAAGGCAGCGTGCAGAAGACGTCAGTGTCCTGCTGACGAACGGTCTGGGCGGCTATCTGTCCACGACGGCAGCGTTCTCGGCACCGCGGTGCGATCAGGGACTTCTGGCGGCAGCCGTGCAGGCCCCCAACCGCCGCGTGATGCTGGTGCACCGGCTGAAAGAAGTGCTGCGCATCGGGCAGAAGGAGACCTTCCTCTCGACCCAGAGTTTTGCCGAAGAAGCGGCAGAGGACGGCTGGAAAAACCTCAGCAGCTTTACCTATCAATATACGCCCTGCTGGCGGTATCACGTCGGCGGCGTGATGGTGGAGCGGAAGCTCGCCCTGGGCTGGGAGGAAAACACCGCCGCCGCTCTCTACACCGTGGAGAACCGTTCGGGCCGGCCCTGTACACTCGAGATCGTGCCGCAGCTGAAGTTCGCCCCCAAAGAGGACGCGCTGAAAAAGCCGGACAAGACCTTCCGCTTTGAAAACGGCAAGGTCACTTCCGGCGGCGAAACGATGCACGTCTTCACGGACGCCGCGCTGGCCGCGCGCCCGGTGCAGTGGGAAAAGCTGCACTACACGGCAGACGAAAAGGACGGCCGCCCCGCATTTGGCTATGCGGCATCCTGTTTTTCCATCACCCGCACCGTGGAGGCGGGCGAGACGGCTCAGTTCGAGGTGGTGTTCTTCACCGGCGAAACGGCGGCTTCGGGCACAGAGCTCCTGCGCCAGCAGGAAATGCGCCTGGCTGCGCTGGAGAAGAAGGCGGGCTTCGCAGACCCGGCCGCTTCGCAGCTGGCTGCGGCGGCCGATGCCTTTATCGCACGGCGGGCCTCCACCAACGGCAAGACCATTCTGGCGGGCTACCCGCTGTTCAGCGACTGGGGCCGCGACACGATGATCGCCTTGCCCGGCTGCTGCCTGGAGACCGGCCGCTATGAGGATGCAAAAAGCATTCTGCGCACCTTCCTGGCCTACGAGAAAGACGGCCTTGTGCCGAACCTTTTCCCGGAGGGCGCACAGAAGCCGATGTACAACACTGTGGACGCGGCGCTCCTCCTCATAGAAGGGGTGTGGCTGTACATTCAGCGCAGCGGCGACCACGCATTCCTGCACGAAGCCTACCCGGTGATGGAACGCATCATCGCGGCTTACCGGAAGGGGACCCACCACGGCATCCGGATGGATGCGGATGGGCTCATCACCGCCGGTGAGGGACTGGACCAGGTGACCTGGATGGATGTGTGTGTGAACGGCATCCTGCCGACGCCCCGCCACGGCAAGCCGGTGGAGGTCAACGCTTACTGGTACAACGCCCTTGCGATCATGGCGGCGTTTGCCAGGCAGCTGGGAAAAGAAGCCGACTACGAGCAGCTGGCCGAAAAGGTGAAGCGCTCTTTCGCAGAAAAATTCTACATGCCGGAGAAGGGATACCTGAAGGACGTGCTCTCGGGCACGGACGCCGACGAGCAGATCCGCTGCAACCAGATCTGGGCGGTGTCGATGTCCTTCTCCGCGCTGTCTCCCGAACAGGAAAAGAACGTGGTGGAGACGGTCTACCGGCAGCTCTACACGCCCTGCGGGCTGCGGACGCTCTCGCCGGAAGACCCGCAGTACCACGGCAGCTACGGCGGCGAACAGCTTGCGCGTGACCTGGCGTATCACCAGGGAACGGTTTGGGTGTTCCCGCTGGGTGCCTATTATCGGGCTTATTTAAAGGTACACAACAACACCCCGGAAGCGGCTGCACAGGTCCGCCGGGAGCTGGATGCGGTGCTTCCCATGCTGCGGGAAGGCTGCATCGGCCAGCTGCCCGAGATCTACAGCGGCGACTTCCCGGCGGAAAGCAAAGGCTGCTTTGCGCAGGCATGGAGCGTCGGCGAGATGCTGCGGGTCTATGCGGCGCTGGAAAGGATCGAAGGTGCAGGAGGAAAACATGGAACGAGTGGTACTTGATAAGAGCCGCTGCGGCTGGTGGAAATCGGCCGTGTTCTATGAACTGTATCCCAAGAGCTTTCAGGATACGACCGGCAGCGGCACCGGCGATCTGCGGGGCATCCTCTCGCATCTGGATTACCTCGAAACGCTGGGTGTGGACGCCATCTGGCTGTGCCCCATCTGCGCATCGCCGCAGGTGGACAATGGCTACGATATCTCGGACTTCTGCGCCATCGAGCCGAGCTTCGGCACCATGGCGGACATGGACGAGCTCATTGCCGAGAGCAAAAAGCGGGGCATCGGCATCCTCATCGACCTGACCCTGAACCACTGTTCGGACCAGCACCGCTGGTTCCGGGCGGCAAAAAGCTCCCGCGAGAACCCCTATCACGATTACTTCCTCTGGCGGGACGGCACGCCGGACTGCCCGCCCAGCGGGATGCGCAGCGTCTTCGGCGGTTCGGCATGGACCTATGTGCCGGAGATCGGCCAGTGGTACTTCCACCAGTTCGCGCCGGAACAGCCGGATATGAACTGGGAAAACCCGAAACTGCGGCAAGAACTTTACGATGTGATGAAGTTCTGGGTCAAGAAAGGCGTGGCAGGCTTCCGCCTGGACGTCATTGACCAGATCGCGAAAGAGCCGGACAAGGATATCACCATCAACGGCCCGCGGCTGCATGAATATCTGCGCGGCATTTCCGAGAACGTTCTCACCGACGAAGGTCTGGTGACGGTGGGCGAAGCGTGGGGTGCAGACACCGAACGCGCCAAGCGCTACAGCGCGCCGGACGGCAGCGAGCTGAGCATGGTGTTCCAGTTCGAGCACATCGGCCTCGACCAGGAGCCGGGCAAGGACAAGTGGGATATGATCCCGCTGGAGCTGCCCCGCCTGAAGGAATGCCTGCGCCGCTGGCAGCAGGAGCTGTACGGCTGCGGCTGGAACAGCCTGTTCTTCAACAACCACGATCTGCCCCGCATCGTTTCCCGCTGGGGCAACGACAAAGAGTACCGCGTGGAGTCGGCCAAAATGCTGGCCACCATGCTTTACGGCCTGCAGGGCACGCCCTACATCTACCAGGGCGAGGAGCTCGGCATGACGAACATCCGCCTGCCGCTGGAACAGTATCAGGATCTGGAGATCCACAACATGTATAAAGAGCGGACAGAGCGCGGCGACTCGCCCGAGAGCGTCATGCAGTCCATCTGGGCGCGGGGCCGCGACAACGCCCGCACCCCCATGCAGTGGACGGCAGGGGAGAACGCAGGTTTCACCACCGGCACGCCCTGGCTGCCCGTGAACGAGAACCACACCGTCATCAATGCCGCGGCTGCTCTGGCCGACCCGGATTCCATCTTCTACTATTACAAAAAGCTCATTGCCCTGCGCAAGGAGCTGCCGGTCTTCCGGGATGGGCGGTTCACGCTGCTGTGCCCCGAGGACGAGCAGCTGTTTGCCTACACCCGCGACACCGAAACGGAGCACCTGCTGGTGGTCTGCAACTTCTCCGGGCGCGAAGCTTCCTTCGACTTCCCGGCGGAATACCGCGGCGCGGAGTGCCTTGTCTCCAACTACAAAGAACCGTCTGTCCAGACCATTCGCCCCTATGAGGCATGGATGCTGATCAAAAAGGAGTGCTGACCCAATGAACCGTTATGCAGGTGTTCTGATGTCCGTCACCAGCCTGCCGTCTCCCTACGGCATCGGCTGCTTTGACGGCGCGGCCTATGCGTTTGTGGATTGGCTGGCAAAGGCCGGGCAGCGCTACTGGCAGATCCTTCCGCTGGGCGCAACGGCTTACGGCCTGCCGGACAACTCCCCCTATCAGGCCTACTCCGCCTTTGCGGGCAGCCCCTACCTCATCAGCCTGGAGACCCTCATCGGGGAAGGCGTGCTGACCCGCGAGGAGTGCGATGCCGTGGATTTCGGCAGCGACCCCGCGAAGATCGACTTCGACAAGCTCCACGAGAACCGTCTCGCGTTGCTGCACAAGGCCTATGAGCGGAGCAATATCGCGCAGGACGGCGGGTTCCACGCATTCTGTGCAGACAACGCCTGGTGGCTGGACGATTATGCACTGTTCATGGCGCTGAAGACCTTCTTCCGGGAAGCACCGTTCCAGAGCTGGCCGAAAGATATCCGCATGCACTGGGACTTCGCCGTGGATTACTACAACCGTGAACTCTACTTTGATGTGGAGTTCCACAAATATCTGCAGTACAAGTTCGCCCAGCAGTGGTCGCAGCTGAAGGCTTATGCCAACGCACGGCACATCCGGATCGTGGGCGACATCCCCATCTATGTTTCGCCGGACGGCGCAGACGTTTGGGCACACCCGGACCTGTTCCAGCTGAACAGCGAAAACCAGCCGACGGCCATTGCAGGCTGCCCGCCGGATGCCTTTGCTGCCGACGGCCAGGTCTGGGGCAACCCGCTCTACCGCTGGGAGCGCCACCGGGAGACCGGCTACGCCTGGTGGATGAGCCGGATGTGGTACAGCTTCAAACTGTACGACATCGTGCGCATCGATCACTTCCGCGGCTTCGACGAGTATTTCTCGATCCCGGCCGATGCCGCCAACGCGAGGGCGGGCCACTGGGAAAAGGGCCCGGGCATGGAGCTGTTCGACACCATGCACTGGCAGCTGGGCGAGGTGAACGTCATCGCCGAGGACCTGGGCCTGCTGACCGACAGCGTCCGCGCGCTGGTGCGGGCCAGCGGCTGCCCCAACATGAAGGTGCTGCAGTTCGCCATCGACCCGGAGGACACCACCGCGTCTAACGACTACTGGCCCCACAACTATAACACCCACTGCGTGGTCTACACGGGCACGCATGATAACCCCACTCTGGCAGGCTGGTACGCCGGGCTGGACGAGGCTTCCCGCCGCCAGGTGCGGGACTATCTGGGCGATGCATTCACCCCGGATGCGCAGATGTACAAGGTGCTCATCCGGCTGGCGCTGCGCAGCGTCGCAAAGGACTGCATCATCCCCATTCAGGACTACCTGGGCCTGGGCAACGAGGCCCGCATGAACCAGCCGGGCACCGTGGGCTTCAACTGGCGCTGGCGCCTTGCGCCCGGTCAGGTGACCGACGCCCTTGCCGACGAGCTGATGGCGCTGACGAAGCGCACCGGCCGCGTCAACTGGGATATCCTGAACGGATAAACTTTGTTTCGAACAGCAACCGCTGTATTGAATAACATTTATTTTATGGAGGAGAAAAATTATGAAAAAGATCTCGCGTCGTTCGTTCCTGGCCGTTTGCGGCACTCTGGCCGCAGCAACTGCTCTGACCGCCTGCGGCGGCAGCAGCTCCAGCACTGCTTCTTCTGCAGCAGCCGGCAGCTCCGAGGCTGCTTCCGTTGAGGTGCAGGACGTTGCCCTGAAGGTCTGGGGCCCCCAGGAAGATCAGGTGGATTCCAGCAGCTGGCTGCCCACCATGTGCGAGCAGTTCAACGATGCACACCCCGAGTGGAACATCACCTTCACCTATGAGGTCTGCTCCGAGGGCGACGCAAGCAAGAACGTCACCCAGGACGTCTCCGCAGCTGCCGACGTCTACATGTTCGCAAACGACCAGCTGGGCACCCTGGTGCAGGCAAACGCCATTGCACAGCTGGGCGGCAGCTACCTGGATGAGGTCCTGAACGACAACCCCGATACCATGATCGACTCTGTCACCAGCACCGACGGCGGCGTGTACGGCGTGCCTTTCACCGGCAACACCTGGTTCATGTACTATGACACCTCCGTCTTCAGCGAGGACGACGTGAAGTCTCTGGACACCATGCTGGAGAAGGGCAAGGTCGCATTCCCCCTGACCGACTCCTGGTACATCGCATCTTTCTACTACGCAAACGGCTGCACCATCTTCGGTGAGAGCGGCATGGATGCCGCCGCCGGCTTCGACTTCGGCGGCGACAAGGCCGTTGCAGTTACCAAGTATCTGGTGAACCTGTACAACAACGCAAACTTCTCTGTGGACGCCGACGGTTCCGGCCTGTCCGGCCTGCGTGAGGGCACCGTCAACGCCATCTTCTCCGGCACCTGGAATGCCGAGCCTGTCAAGGAAGCTCTGGGCGACAACTTCGGTGCGACCCAGCTGCCCACCATCACCATCGACGGCGAAGCAAAGCAGATGCGTTCCTTCGCAGGCTCCAAGGCCATCGGTGTCAACCCCAACTGCCAGAACATGCAGGCTGCTATTGCTCTGGCCGTCTACCTGGGTTCTGCTGAGGCTCAGAAGGCTCACTATGAGATGCGCGGCATCGTGCCCACCTCCAAAGCTCTGAGCAACGACGCAACCGTTTCTGCCGATATCGTTGCAATGGCACAGGCCAACACCATCGCCAACACCTCCGTGCTGCAGGCTACTCTGCCGGAGATGGGCAGCTACTGGACTCCTTCCGAGAACATGGGCAAGGCCATCGTCAGCGGCGAGGTCACTCTGGACAACGCAGCTGAGAAGACCGAGGCTTACAATAATGCTCTGAACAACGCCAGCATGTAACCCATGAATTTGGCTGAAGGAGATGATCATGTGCCAAAAACATTGACGAACACCGAACCCCAGCGCAAACCGAAGATCCCGGATTCTTTGTCCATTGCGCTGAAAAACGGTGGGCCGGTGGTGTGGGCTTCCTGCCTCATCATGGGCCTGGCCAATATCCTGAACGGCCAGCTGATTATGGGTCTGATCTATCTGGCGGTTGAGATCGGCGTGATCGTTTTTCTGGCAGTCCCCAATGGTGGCCTGTATTGGATCTCGATGCTGCCCAGCCTTGGCTGGCGCGAGCAGCAGAAGGTGTTCAACGAAAAGACCTTCGTCTACGAGTACGTTGCAGGCGACCAGTCCCAGCTGATCCTGCTGTACGGCATCGCTTCGCTGTGCGTCGTGGTGCTGCTGGTCCTGGTCTGGCAGTCCTCTGTCCGCAGCGGCTACCGCGCCGCCGCTCTGAAGAAGATGGGCGAACATGTGCCCAACTTCAAAGAGCAGCTGCGCAGTCTGCTGGACGAAAACGTCCACATGCTGCTGATGACCCCGCCGATGGCCTGCCTTGTGATCTTCATCATCCTGCCGCTGCTCTACATGATGAGCATGGCGTTCACCAACTACTCCAAAGAGGGCGATCACCTGGTCCTGTTCGACTGGGTGGGCCTGAAGAACTTCATGGCCATTTTTGACTCCTCGTCGGTCATCGGCAAGCAGTTCGGCAGCGTGCTGCTCTGGACGCTGATCTGGGCGTTCTTTGCAACCTTCCTGAACTTCTTCCTTGGCACGATCGTGGCGCTTATCATCAACCGCCCGACCATCAAGTTCAAGGGCTTCTGGCGCGGCTGCCTGTCCATGACGATCGCTGTGCCGCAGTTCGTTTCCCTGATGGTCGTCCGCTCGATGGTGCAGCCCGAAGGCATCGTGAACAAGATGCTGCTCAATGCGGGCTGGATCAGCCAGCGCCTGCCCTTCCTGGAGAATGTGACCTGGGCCCGCGTGCTGGTCATCGTCGTCAACCTGTGGGTCGGCATCCCGTATACCATCATGCAGGTCACGGGCATTCTGCAGAACATCCCCGCCGACCAGTATGAGTCTGCCCGCATCGACGGTGCAAACGCCTTCCAGCAGTTCACCAACATCACGCTGCCCTACATGCTGTTCGTCATGACGCCCTACCTCATCACCCAGTTCACGGGCAACATCAACAACTTCAACGTCATCTACCTGCTGACCCGCGGCGAGCCGATGTATGTCGGCAACTCTGCAGGCGGGACCGATCTGCTTGTCACCTGGCTGTACAAGCTGTCGGTCGATCAGCAGAAGTACAATCTGGCAGCTGTCATTGGCATCTTCACCTTTGTGGTGCTGTCCATCGTGTCTCTGGTCACCTATCGTTCCAGCGGCTCGTACAAGGATGAGGAGGGATTCAAGTAATGTCGAACAAAATCAAAGACGGCGGAATGCACGCCAAGCGCGTGACGGGCGATATTATTACGTATATCTTCCTGATCGTGCTGAGCGTCATCTGGCTGATCCCGTTCTTCTGGCTGGTGATGCAGTCCTTCCGTGACGGCAAGGGCCAGTTCATCTCGACCTTCCTGCCCAAGGCCTACACCGTGAACAACTACAAGGCGCTGTTCACGCAGTTTGACGTCATGAACTTCCCCCGGATGTTCATGAACACCTTCTTCATCGCCTGCTGCACCTGCGTCATCTCCACCTTCTTCGTGCTGAGTGTGGCGTACTGCACCAGCCGCCTGAAGTGGAAGATGCGCAAGCCTTACATGAACATGGCGATGATCCTGAACCTGTTCCCGGGCTTCATGACCATGATCGCCGTCTACTTCATCCTGAAGGCGCTGGGCATGACCGAGGGCAACCGCATCCCGCTGGCACTGATCATCTGCTTCTCGTCGGGTTCCGGTACCGGCTTCTTCGTGATGAAGGGCTTTATGGATACCATCCCGAAGGCGCTGGATGAGGCCGCCACCCTGGACGGCTGCACCCGCTGGCAGATCTTCACCAAGATCACGCTGCCGCTGAGCAAGCCCATGATCGTGTATCAGATCATCACCTCGTTCATGGCACCCTGGGTGGACTTCGTGTTCGCAAAGGTCATCTGCCGTACCAATTCGCAGTACTTCACGGTCTCCATCGGCCTGTGGAGCATGCTGGAAAAGGAATACGTCGATACCTGGTTCGTCCGCTTCTGCGCAGGCGCGGTGCTGGTGTCCATCCCCATTGCGATCCTGTTCATGATCACCCAGAAATTCTATCAGGAGGCAATGAGCGGCGCAGTCAAGGGCTGATGCCCGGGCTGCCCCGTCCGATGCACCCGGAAAGGAGAACACCCCTATGGAAACTGCCAGGAAACGATCTTCCGGCATCAGCAGCAATGGGCTGCGGACATGGGGGATGTTCTTTCTTCTGGCCGGGATGCTGGGCAAAAGCATCCTGCAGAACGGTCTGCTGAACCTGGGCGCTGTCAGTTTCGGGCAGCTGCTGGAGCAGATGCAGACCTCCCGCGCAGCGATGCTGTATGCAACGCTGGCGCTGCTCCTGCAGGCCATGGAGACCTGTGCTGTGCCCATCTTCGCCTTTTTGCTGGTGGAAGGGGTAGAGCACACGTCCAGCCTGCGGAATTATGCGCTGCGTGTTGCAGGCCTGGCGGTTCTGAGCGAACTGCCGTATAACCTGGCGACCAGTGGGAAACTGCTGGACACGACCTCCCGCAACCCGGTGTTCGGGCTGGTGGTCTGTCTGGTGATGGTCTACCTGTACCAGAAATTCCCGGAGAAGAATGCACCGCATCTGCTGCTCCGGGTCCTGGTAACGGCTGCAGCAGTCATCTGGTGTTTCATGCTGTCCATCCGGTATGGAAACAGCACGGTGGTCCTTTTCGCCGCGCTGTGGGCGTTCCGGGGCAAAGGCTCCTTCCAGAGCCTTGTGGGCTCGGCAGTGTCCATCCTGTGCTGCATCTTCTCGCTGTTCTTCATGGCTGCGCCGATGGGCTTTCTGGCCATTCACTTTTACAACGGTGAAAAAGGCCCGGAAAACCGCATCGTCGATTATCTGGCGTATCCGGCATTGCTGCTGGTCGTCGGCGCAGCAGGGCGGCTTTTGTTCTGAACCAGTCCCGCGTTTCCAGAGCTGACCTCATACCCATATTTATTTTCTCCTTCATCACGCCCATCGCTTCATCCCGATGGAGAATACAGAAAAGCAGCGGCAGCAGCAGATCTGATTGACTGGAAGCGTGTCCGTAACGCAGGGATGCTGATGAATGTCAGTGATATTTATGAAAAAACAAAAGAGTATCAGAAGAGCTATGATGTGATGAATCTTGCATATCGCCGTTCTGAAGGAAGCCGCAAGGTGATCTATAAGTTATGTTCTCTTGCAATTAAGACAAAGAATATAGATGAAGCAATTGACTATTATGACGAATTTATCCAGATTGCACCGAAAGATCCGAACAGGCATATCCTTAGATATCAGATCTTAAGAGCGCAGAGAGCGCCGATCGAACAGCAGATCGAGGCTCTGGAGGAATTTAAGAAGGCAGAATATATTGAAGAGTGGGCTTATGAACTGGCGAAGCTTTATCGCGAAGCAGGGATGATGACAGAATGTCTGGAAGAGTGTGATGATCTGATCCTCTGGTTCAGCGAGGGTAAGTATGTTTATAAGGCAATGGAACTGAAGATGCAGTATAAGCCATTGTCACCATCGCAGCAGCAGAAATATGATCACAGATATGAGAAGCTTTCTTCAGAGACAGAAGAAATACCGGATCTGGCTTCCTATTTAGGAGAAGACGAGG
>OHAQ01002747.1_pt1 | contig 12570 bp, 10 predicted proteins | sample 1577111 | NCBI WGS metagenome assembly OHAQ01 (sample SAMEA3541549, study PRJEB24748) | human gut metagenome | biome: human gut; feature: human-associated habitat; material: faeces | place: China | collected 2012 | reverse complement strand
AGGCGGGCTATGCCATTCTGGGGGCCGACGACCGGTTGGAGCCGGTCTATGCGGTCGTCGATGAAGGAAGCCTCACGACCGAAGAGTTCCGGTATGCCGTAACGGTTACTCCCGAACAGGCCGAAGCGGACGGTGAGTTGGTATTCCCCCTGCAAATGGTTGCACAGGCCGCGATCGGAGGTGTCGATACCGGCGGTGGCGGAAACGGCATCGTCGGAGGCCCTATTACCGATATAGAACATTGGTGGCCGGAAGGACAACAACCTGTCGGTATTGACTATGAACCTTGGGAAACCAAAGAACAATCAGGCATTCTCCTCAAAACCCGATGGAACCAAACCAAACCATATAATTATTTATGCCCAATTGAAAATGGCAAAAACTGTTTTGCCGGATGTGTCCCGGTAGCAGTTGCACAAATTTTAGTTTTCAACGCTTTAAATTATAATAAAAAATTTTATCAAATAGGAGATCAGCTTTTGAATGAAGCCATGTGGCTTAATATCGAAGAAGCGGTAACACATCCCCAGTTAGTGAAACCTGTTGTAAGTGGGGAATCCATGAATGCCCAAACATGGGCTGTAGCCTATTTCATCAATAAAATGGGAGAGGCAGTTGGTGTGAAATACCACAGTGACGACGGAGGTTCTCCCGCCCCAACGAAAAACGTAGTGAAGTTACTCCAATATTTGGGTGACATAGGATTAGGCTATTCAAATATAGCTTTATCGCCTATAACTACCGACAAAGTTCGGGATATGATTTTCGTGAAAAAACTTCCATTTTATTATTCCGGGAAGAGCAGTACTAATAGTCACGCATGGGTATTGGACGGTTGGTTGCTCCGTGAAAGACGCGTGATAACCAGATATGCTTTTTTGCCTACTCAATACCACACAGAGTCGAAAGAATTTGTGCATGCCAATTTCGGCTGGGGAGGACAAAAAGACGGATACTATACATTCAATGCGTTCTATACAGACAGGGGACCTGTCAGCCCGCAGTCAATAGAAGACAGAGATTACGATCATGATTTTTCGGCCGTCACTTATAATTTGAGCAAATGAAAAAGTTATTGATTTATATTTTTTTGAGTAGTCTGGTTGGTTGCAACGAACCGGAGGAGTGGATTGGAAATGGATCCGGCTATTCGAAATATCTCGTTCAAAATTATGTGGACGGGAGCTATGTTTTATACGGCATGCTGGCTGAAAAACCATCGACGCTCTATTCCATGTCCGGATTTCAGGTACTTCTGGAGGATCCGGTGTACTATCAGACACCGGAACAGGAGGGGGCGCAGCATACCGACGATTTTCTTCGAATCGCAGAGCGCAATCACGATACGGAATACAACAATCTGAAGTCGCTTCCATGGTCGGATTTGACCGCATTCGCAGACAATTTCACCGGCATAAAAGTTACCAGCGACAAAGATTGGAGCGCCAAATACCCGGCAGGATCGCCGTTGAACGATAAAATGGGAGTTCGGTATGTAAGCTATGCCGAATACATAGAGAACGATTATCATTCTTATTCCGATCTTGGGAAAGAAATTCTATTTCTATACAACAAACCGTTGTCGGCTTTGCAACCCGACGATCTGCGGGTGGTCGAATACACTCTTTCCTCCTTGTCGATTTACTCGTTTATACTTTATTTTACGTCGGTTCCCGACAATCCGGGCGAAGTGCATACTTTTACGGTGGAGTTCACCACTTCGGATGGCACGGTCAAGACCGCCTCGATAACCTGCACGCCGGAGGTCGATCCTGCGTTGCAATAGCCGGCAGCACAAATTCGGGTAATTGTAAAATAGCCGATCCGCAGTGGATCGGCTATTTGTCTTGTCATATCCGTACTTTATTTCTCCCCGGTTTCGGGAACGACTTTCTGAAAAGGTAAAAAACACCCCGACCGACGAAAATGAAGCCGAAGTCGAAGCGGACTGTCTTTATAACCACTTCTTGAATCGGAAGAACCAGATCGTAAGCCCCGAACAGAGCAACATCAAGCCGATGGCAAACAGGTAGCCGTATTTCCAGTGCAGCTCGGGCATGATCGAAAAGTTCATGCCATAAATACTTGCGATCAACGTCGCGGGCATGAAAACCACAGCAGCCACCGAGAAGATCTTTACGATCTCGTTCTGCTCGATATTGATAAGACCCAGTGCCGCATCCTGGATATAGTCCAGACGCTGAAAACTGAAATCGGCATGGTTGATGAGCGAATTCACGTCCTTGATCATCAACTGCAAACGCGGGTAGATATCGTTCGGGAACCGTTCGCTGCGCAGAATGCCCGACAGCACGCGCTGGCGGTCGAAGATGTTCTCCCGCAGCAACATCGTACTCTCCTGCAAGGTATTGATGCGACGCAGCACCTCCTTGTCGATTGAATCCTCGCCATTGATATTGCGGCTCAACGACGACACCTGACGGGCGATCAGCTCGACCATGTCGGCATCGTAGTCGATCCGCACTTCGAGCAACGTGATAAAAATATGATAGCCCGTTGGATAGTTGCGGTAGTTGATCTGGAGCCGCTTCTCCGTCTCCTGAAACGTCCGCGACTCGGCCTGGCGCACCGAAACCAGCACACCTTCGTTCGAAATGATGAACGACACGGGTTCGATGACGAAACTCTCGCCCGTCGGCACGAAAAAGTTGGCGTTCGAAATGATCGCATTCTCGGTTTCGGAATATTTCGAGGTCGATTCGATCTCTTCGACCTGCTGCTTGGTCTGGAGGTTGATCTCCATGAAATTCTCGACCGCTTTCTGCTCCTTGATCGTGGGTTGCAGCATATCGATCCACAAGATATCGTCGTAACCCAACTCCTCGAAGAGCCCGGTATCGGCGTTTCGGATGATCTTGTTGTATTGCTTGAGGTAAATCGTAATCATAAAGCACCCTGTATTAATCCGGTTCCCCGGGTTGCTTTCTGCGTGAACTGGTCAAGACAGGGGGCCGCCCGGCGGCATGAGCCCTGCCTACTCCCTTCAGCCGGGATTTACACGGGGCGACACCTTGAGTCCCGAATCCCAGAACTTCTGAAGGGCCCGGCGCTTTTGATTATCGAAGATATAGTCGATATTACGCGTCAAATATTCATAGGCATCGTACGGCTTTTTGTCGAATCCCGCTTCGAGGATCGCTTCGTAGGTATGTTCCAAACCGAACGTGAGGGCATGCTGCAACGATTCGATGACTTCGTAGGGCGTTCCCTTGCGAGCCACCCAGACAGCAAAGGCGAAGGGCAGTTTGGTCGCGGCCTGCCATTCGGCAGCCAAATCGTATTTATAGCGGAACTTCTCCTCGTGATCGAACACCTTGTCCCCGATCAACAGGAAAGCGTCCCCCTCCTGCGCATGACGAAGCTGTTCGTAGTCATCCAGAGAGTACCATTCGGGAGCGATTTTCCAACGATGGGCGGCCAGATAACCGACCAGTTGCACGGAGGTCTGGGAGTGGGGATCGAGAAAGACGCGCCGAACCTCGGAAACCGGGCCGTCGCTCAACAGCACGACGGTTCGCACGGGGCCGACGGCTCCGATGCAATATTCGGTAATCACATCCGTCGATTTGAGCGAGGGAACGGCGGCAGCCGGAAGCAGCGCCAGATCGGCACGCCCTTCGACGTAGTTTTTCGTACACTCGGAAGGAGGGGACAACAACAGATCGGCACGAAAGTTACCTTCGTGGCGGATACCGTAGATGAATGGTATCGTATTGAGATACGACACTGCCGCTATGCTTGGAACCGACACCATCATCCATATCGTTGAATTTTTCGTTGAACTTCGCTCTTCGCCGCCGTGGAAGATACGGATATTTTCCACTTTTCGGCCGGAAGACTCCGGCTTCACGAAGATATTACGGAGCAAAAGTAGCTATTATATTTCAAATATCCAATTTTCAAGGCCAAATTAGACCGCTGCGACCGTCACCGCAACAGATTGAACCCCAGTCCGAACAAATTATCCACCGACTTTATTTGCCGCAGATCGAAATTATTCCGGGTCGAATCTCTTGACAAGGGGTATTCGGATTGTTTATATTTGTCCCGACAAATCCGCTTTTCAACAGACGGCCTCAGGATATTTCCGACCTTTTCAACAATCGCAACAATTCTGTTGTCAGGAAATTATCCAGACTTTTCAATATCTGTAAACATTTTATCAAAACTTTTTCAACATGAACCGCACCTATCTCACCCGTGCGATCCGGGAGCTCGCAGGCGTGTATGGCTACACGATCCACACCGATACCGACGACCGCACCCCGCGCGAGATCGTCCTGCTGCCCGCAGCCTGGCTTCCACCCATCCGGCTCAAGGAGGTCGAAGGCCGTCTGCACGGACGTGCGACCTACAGCGTCGAACTGCGGCTGCTGCACCCCGGGGCAAAGCTCTCGTCCGAACGGCGCAACGAGGTATGGAGCCAAACGGAACTGCAACTCTTCGATCTCTTCACCCAGTTAAGCACCGACCCGAAGGTCATAGCCGTCGAAAACCTCACCGTCCAACCCGGATCGGGAGCCTACACCCCGCACGGAGAAATCTCCCAAACGGCCAAAGCCGACGTCATCATCTGTTTTTAGGCACCCGGACACCCCGCACAGCAGCCATCGGCCTTTCCGATGCCGCCTCCGCATCTTTCGAAAAAAACGAAGGGCACGACTCCGCCCACAGCCCCGACACCGGCGACCGCACGGTATCTCGGACCGCACACAATCATCCACTTCCAAACCCGTTTTCACATGACATTCACCTCTCTGCCGGAGATGTTTTCCTCCGTATTCGGCCCGCTCGCCTACACGTTCTCCAACGCGGCGGAAACGGAACTGTTTCTGGAAATACTCAGCACCAGGGACGGCTCCAGGATCGGCTCCAAACGGTTTTACAACACCCCGACCGGCACCCTGAACATCGCCCCGATGGTCCGGAAAAACATTCGCTTCGTCCCCTCGTCCGGCATGACCGGATTCTGCAATTCGGAAAGCCGGAGCGCTTCGGTGCAACTGGCCGTCGGAACGACCTACTCCGAAGTCCGGACCTTCGTCGCGGCACACGACTCCGTGAAACCGTCCCGGATTCTGACGACGATGCCTTCGCACCGCATCATCGCCTACGGCGAAAGCGACGAAATCACCTGCTGCATCCCGGGCCAGCACACCGTAACGGTCACGAGCGACATTACGGCAGAAGCTCTTACGTACAATGCGATCGGAGGGGAGGAGCTGACCCTCTTCCGGCTCAACACCCGAAGTTTTCTGCCCTCGGTCGGCACGATCACCGTCCGGATCGCCACCGCCGGGCAGACCGTAGCGGAAATCGGCTACACGGTCGTTCCGAAATGCGACGAAGGATGCCGTATCGCCTGGCGAAGCCGTGCAGGTTCGATCGAACACTACACTTTTCCGGTGGTGAAAAGCGTCGTCCAGAAAATCCGCAAGGAACAGGTACTCACCGACGACGCGGGCTACGAAGATATCAGTATCCGCGACGAACGGACGACGACCCTCGCCTCGGCCTTCGAACCCGCCGCCGTTATCGAAGCGCTGGCCGAAATCGCCGCATCGCCCCAAGTCTGGAAGATCGACGGCGACAAATACGAAGAGGTGGACATCCTGACCCGGGAGCAGACGATCGGCCGGCACGGCTCCCTGGGCTGTATCGAAATCAGCCTGCGTCCCCGACAAGAAACCCGCTGCCTATGAAACTCACTATCGACCAAATTCCCTGCGACCTCGACCCGTCGCAGCGCATCGCCCTCGACTACGATGCCCAGGATCTCGCCGACGTGCGAAGCGGAAACAAAGGGCACGCCCTCCGACTGCGGCTGCCGGCAACCCGGACCAACGACCGCATTTTCGGATTCGCCGCCGAGCCTTACACGGGCCAGCGCTTCAATGCCGCGCAGCACACGGCCGTTTTGAGCGACGGAGAGGCCAAACTGCTGCAAGGCTCCGTCCGGCTGCTCTCGGCAGCGTACGACTCCGACCCGGAGGGGTATCTGATAGAGATCCGCAGCGGCACCTCCGAATGGGCCCGGCAAGCCGCTGCGGAGATGTTCAACACCCTCGGCATCTCCTTCTCGGGACGGCTCACGCCCACGATGATCCGCCAGACCTGGACCAACAACACCCCGGTCAAATTCTTCCCGGTATGCCGCGACGAATACACCCCCGAACTGTCGTCGGTCGAACTGATTCCCGTAGAACGATTCCTCTCCGTGGACGACTACCACCCGTTCATTTCGGCTGCAACCGTCGTGCAGACACTCTTTTCCGAAGCGGGCTACACCCTTGAAAGCGATTTTCTGAACGGCGAATTTTTCCGCTCGCTCTACCTGAGCGGCGCCTATTCCTCGCGCGACACGAACGCCCTGCGGAACCACATGGATTTCCTGGCCCGGCGTACGACGACGGCGGCGACGACGGCGAACAGCGACGGCCGTGTGTACGCCAACCCCTACAAGTCGATCAACTCGGTAGGCAATTTCGTCGAAACGGTCAATCCGAACGACCAAAACGATCTGGGAGAAACCCTCACCGATGTCTTTTCGAACAACCACTGCTTCACCGTCGAAGACGGGGAGATCGTCTTCAGGCCCATGACCTCGGTGACGGTAGCCTTCGAATACCACATCCGCTACATCACCGACCACCGCATCCTCGACCGCAACCGCCTCAAAGGAATCGACTCCTTCTACCTGGGCGACGGCACCGAGGTACAGGGCGCCCTCGCAAACCGCTACGCCGACCGCAGAAACTCGACCAAACCCGCCTTCCAGTACCGTGCCATCGTGTTCAACCACACCGAAGGAAACTCCTACCGCCTCACCTGCACCGTCAACGGCACGGCCGGGCACGCAATCGGAGAGTTCGATTCGCGGTCGGCTCTGGTCACGACCCCTTCCGGCTCGACCGTCACGGCCCCGGTACTGCTCTGCAAAGCCGCCGGAAGCACGACCTACACGACCTACACCGGAGATTGGGCACTCTACGACGGCTACATCGGAGAAACCGGACAGACCGAAGTGGAAATGACCGTCCGTACCAACCCGGTAACTGTCACGCCGACCTCGCCCAAAACCTTCTCGACCATCTATTTCTACGGTGCGGAACCGGGGATGAAATTCTCCCTGAGCCGCCAATGCACCCTGCGCCCCGACTTCACCGGCGCACCCGGTCTGAACACCCCGATCTCTTTCGAGGACGTCGCCCGGCACCGCGTCCGCAAATGGGTCGTACTCGACGCCCTGCGGCACCTGTTCAATCTGCGCTTTTACACCGACGAGGAAACCCGCACGGTTTACGTCGAACCGGCCGACGACTTCTACCGCCTCGGCCAGACCTTCGACTGGAGCTCCCGGATCGACCGCTCGCAGCCGATCCTGCTGGGCGATGCGGCACAGGATGCGGAACGTGTCCGCATCTACAAGTACCGGGAGGCGGACGGTGCGGTGACCCGGCTGAACGCGACCCTGGAAGAGCCCTTCGGCCAGTGGCGTCTGGTCAATGACTCGGCGGCGGCGATCGACCGGGAAAGAAACCTCGCCAACCCCTTCTTCTCGCCGACGGTCAGCGAAACGGAATGTTATGCGGATGCACCTTCGGCCCTCGTCCTGCGGGTCGGCGACCGCGACGCCCCGGACACCACCGACCGGAACAGTTTCACGCCCCGCATCGTCCGCTACTGCGGCATGCAGCCCCTGCCCGCCGGCGAGCGCTGGGGCTATCCTTCCACCGGAGACAGCTACCCCCTGGCCGCATTCCACCGTAACGATCCCGACAACGGGTTCACGCTCTGCTTCGAAGACCGGGACGGACAACAGGGACTGCACCGCTTCTACGACACCCAGGCCGAACAGGAGAAACTCTGCCAGCACCTCACGCTCCACCTGCGGCTCGAACCGTGCGACATCGAACGGCTCTTTCAGATACAGCGCCTCGCCCCCTGCATCGCCTCGACGTTCCTGTTCCGCATCGGCGGCGAAGAGATCCGCTGCACGCTCCGCCGCATCGAGGGTTACGACCCCTCGGCCGCCTCGACCCGCTGCACCTTCACCCGTCTGCCCAACGGATAGCCCTTCGACCGTCCTTCATCCGCGCGGACCGCAGCCGTACGACTCCCCGCACTCTCACGGGATGCACTCCTCGAAAATCCGCCCAACCCTCCTGCCGGAGCGGGGACGCCGCGAAACCGCAACGATCCCGCCCACAGCCAACCCCATTCCGAACGCCGGCGAGCGAGCCGGCAAAAAACAACTTTCCATGCAATCCGACATTCAAATCACCAACCGCAACGACACCTGCTTCGTGGACATCGAAGGGGTGATCGGCGTCCCCGAGGAGTGGCAGTTCGACCAACCCTCGTCGCGCGTAGCCACCTACGAAAAATTCCGGGACAGCCTCGACCGGCTGCGCGAAATCGACGCCCCGGAAATCGTCGTCAATATCCGCTCGACGGGCGGCGACGTAAACGACGCCCTGCTGATCTACGAGGCCCTCTCGTCGCTCGACGGACACATCGTCACCCGCTGCTACGGCTATACGGCTTCGGCGGCCACAGTCATCGCACAGGCCGCATCGGAGGGATGCCGCGAAATATCGGCCCACGCCCTCTACCTGATCCACAATTCGATCTGCACCGCCGAAGGCAATGCCGAAGAGCTTGCGACCCGCATCGACCTGCTCCGCAAAACCGACGCACGCCTGGCGGAGGTCTATGCCGCCCGTTCTGGCCGCACTCCGGAGGAGTTCACCCTCCTGATGGCCGAAAACAACGGCTCCGGCCGCTGGCTCTCTCCGCAGGAGGCACTCGCCGCCGGACTCGTCGATCGGATCATCGAACCCGCCGCTACGGAAAAAACGCCTGCGGCACAGGCGACGCCGGCCGGACAATGGCGCAAGCTGCTCGGCAAGCTGGGACTCGTCCGTCCGGCAGACGCCCTTCCCCCCGACCGCAACATCCTCCATTTCGGCGACCCGGAAAAAGGGTCCGGCCCCCGCACTTCGGAACTCGCCCTGCACGAAGGCCAGCAATTCGCGGCTCCGACCCGCACGCTCCCCCGCGAAGATCCGTCGATCGGAGAAACGACTCCCTCGGCCAACCAGCGAGCCTATGCCGAAGATGCAAAGCAACTGATCCGGTAAAACCCGCCCGCTGAGGATCCGGCGCCCCGCCTTCGGACACCCTCCGCAAAACTGCTACACCCGAACCGATTCCATTCGTTCGAACAACCCATTCAATCACCAAAAATCAAATTATCTTATGAGCGCACTCGAAAATGCCAAAACCTACACCGGCAAAAACCTCGAAACGATCTTTTTCCGCCCGATGCTGAGCGGTCCTTCGGCCATCGACCTGGGCGTCCGCGTCCTTTACAACATGCCCGTACCGACGACGGTGCAGATGTGGGAGCCCAAAACCGACATCCTGCAAAAATTCACCGCAGCAGGCTGGAGCGGCGGCGCCGGCTCGAAAAAACTCCAGAAAACCATCCCTCTCAACCGCGTGAAAGCCGAACTGGGCTACTCGGCCGCAGACTACTTCTCGCTGGTCTATGAGCTGATTACCAACCGTCCCGAGGTCAATATGGAGGATCTCACGGGCACCGAACTCGAAGAGGCCGAAACCACGCTCTTCAAACAGGCCATCGCCGAAAGCATCCGCTCGACGATGTGGGTGGGCGACACGTCGGCCGAAAGCGGCGCGAACACCTTCGACGGCTTTCTCAAAACCATCGCCACCTACTCGAACAACAACAAGGTCTATACCTACAATTACGAAACGGACGCCATGAACACACCGGCCAACTCGGTCGCCATGTTCGACGATCTCTGGAAAAATGCGGACGAACGCCTGAAAGACCTTAAAGCCGAGGGGCAACTGGCCTTCTTCGTTTCGTCGGACGTTTACAGCGCCTACGAGAAGCACCTCGACAGCATGAGCACGGACGGTGCCTACACCGACTATATCAACGGCCGTCAAAACCTGCTGTATCACGGCATTCCCGTCGTGGATCTGCGCATCTCGTCCTACCTGGCCAAACTGAGTTCTTCGTCGCCCGTACCCAAGTCGTTCTGCATCCTGACCGACCGCCGCAACCTGGTGCTGGCCGTCAATACGGCCGACTTCCCCGGCAACGAAATCCGCATGTGGTACAACCCCGACGAAATGGAGAACCGCCAGCGCGCCGTCTTCATGGCCGGCTGCGACGTGCTCGACGAAGGACTGGTCGCATTCGCATCGCGCATCTGACCATGTCCGGAACCACTCCCTACGCCCGGCCCCTAAAGCCTGCGGGAGGCATCGAAGCCGTCTGGCTGATCCCGGCCTCCGACATCGTATCGGCCACCTACGGCGACGGCTGCTGCACAGGGCTGACGCTGCGAGCGGGGGCATCGGCCGATCAATGGCTGATCCTGGAACAGTCCTCGTCGTTCCGGGAAGAGAACCTGAATCCGGACGGACCTCCGCGCTTCCGCCATACGCTCACGCTGGTCGCCGATCCCGAAGAAATCCGGGACCGCCTCGGCGAACGACAGCTCGCACGGCTCGCGACCGAAGGCACGGTCGCCCGCATCGAAACCGCATCGGGCGTCTTCCTGCTGGCGGGAAGGTCGGAAAAATTCGGAGCCGAGCAACCCCTGCGGCTCACGGAGATCCGGTACGAATCCCAAACGAAATTCGCCGCACGTCCCGTCCTCGTCCTGACGCTGGCCGGCGAGGATACGGCCCCGGCACCGCCCATCCGGGAACAATAACCGACAGAGGCTGTCCGGCAACCCGTCCGGCAGCCTCTGTTTTTCAAACCAATACCCATGAACACGAAACAGAAACTCAAGAAAACGGCGCTGATGAAGGCCGTCCGCCGCGACGACCCCTACCTCACGCTCGGCGCCGCACGGGTCGAAAGCGACAAATTCTGGCGCTGGGGCGACGACAACCTCTTCCCCACAGCCCTGGCCCTTATGTCGCGCCGCTCGACCACGCACCGCCGCATCATCAACGACAAGGCCGACTACATCTCCGGCAAAGGCTTCACGTTCGATCCGGAAGTCCCCCTGCTGGGCGCCTTCGTCGCGCAAGTCAATGGATCGGGCGAATCCCTGCGGCAGGTATGCAGCAAGCTGTCCTTCGACAAGTCGCTCTTCGGCAACGCCTTCCTGGAAGTCGTCACCGACGAAAAGCACTCGTTCCTGGCCCTCTACCATCAGGACGCCTCGCGCTGCCGCGTAGCCAAAGACTCACGGCACATCCTGCTCCACCACGACTGGTCCCGTTTCTCGGCTGCGGACGCCCGCACGCTGCCCCTCTACCCGCTTTTCGAACGGCAGGACGACGGCACGCTCCGCGCGATCGTCCACTACAAGGACTACGAACCGATGTTCGAGCACTACGGCGTACCGCCCTACATCGCCGGGTTCGGCGTGTCGGCCATCGCCTACAAGACCGACCGCTGGAATATCTCGCGGCTCGACAACTCGTTCCAACTCTCGGGCGTGATGATGCTCGACAGCACGATGGACGACGAGGCGCAGGCCGAACGGATCATGCGCACGGCCGAGGAGAAATTCGCCGGCAACCCCGGGCAGGTGATGTTCGTACTGCGCTTTCCGCTCAATTTTACGCATGGGAATATAACTACGGCAGGAAGGATCGTTTGCTCCTTTTCCGCAACGGCCTGGAAAACGACCTGGAAGGAGAAGAATTTCCCCCGGACAAGTTCCTGATTGGGCTGAATAAGGCCGACGTGTTCCACCCTATTTTTGGCGCCAAGCTCCGGTGTCTTGTGGGATGGTTCGGAGCCGCCTGTTACGGGTTGCCCTGGCTGATGACGTTTTGCGAGCTTTTCGGCATCCCTTTCCGGACGGCTAAAGTCAGGGGTAACGAAAAAGCAAAAACGGAGGCGGCGGAAATGCTGCAAAACCTTGGTTCCGGGGGATGGGCCGTCACAACGCAGAATATGGAGTTTCAGCTTCATGACGCCGTAAAGGGAGCCAACGGGCTGCCCCAGGCGGATTTGATCAAACTGGCGGACGAACAATGCGACAACCTGATCCTGGGACAAACGTTGACCAGTTCCAAAGGGGACGGAGGGGCGTATGCCCTCGGCAAAGTGCATGCCGGTATCCGCAAAGAGATCATTGAAGACGCGGGGCAGGCCGTGGCGAATATTCTCAATTCCCAACTCATTCCTGCCATCATCCACTTGAATTACGGGCATGTTCCTTCCCGTCTCCCTCAATTTGTTCCCTCTATCCGCGGCATTGACGCAGAAGCCCTGGAAACGGTTGCCAAAGCGGCGGAAATCATGGATGTAGGAGAAGAATTCGCCCGCACCATCGTCAAGATACCCAAGCCGCGTTCCGGCGAGCCTGTCTTGAGAAAAGCCCCGTCTATCGGTTCCGCTCCGGGCCAATACGGGGATGCCATTGAAGCCGCTGCCTCCGAGGGAAAAAACTAGCTCCGCTCGCCCTGGCCGTCGAGTTGGAGCAGGACGCGGAAAAGGCCGCAGAAGAAATTTTACAGGCGTGGGCCGAGCCATGCGCTGAT
>OHAQ01002736.1_pt1 | contig 12612 bp, 8 predicted proteins | sample 1577111 | NCBI WGS metagenome assembly OHAQ01 (sample SAMEA3541549, study PRJEB24748) | human gut metagenome | biome: human gut; feature: human-associated habitat; material: faeces | place: China | collected 2012 | reverse complement strand
TGATACAGTTTCCTTCCTTTGTTATGAAAAGAGTGTATCAGAAAAATATAGTTGCTGACAGATACGGATGATTACGTACTTACATCATATCAACACGATAGATGCAAAGACTTGGTTAATAAAATTACAGTCAGAGGATGGAAAGAGTTATAGCAGTGTCCATACAATACGTGGAGTAGTAAGACCAGCTTTTCAGATGGCTTATGAGGCAGACCTAATCAGAAAAAATCCTTTTGATTTTGAACTGCATAATTTTCTAATTGATGATTCAGTAAAAAGAGATGCAGTAACATCAAAACAAGAAAAGGAGTTTTTAAAGTTTGTTCAACAGGATGAACATTTCAGTGAGTGCTACGATGGGATGTTTATATTATTTAGAACAGGCTTGAGAATAGGCGAGTTTTGCGGACTTACGTTAAAGGATATAGACTTGGAGAAAAGAACAATCAACGTGAATCATCAATTACAGTATGTTGGCAATAGGGGAAAGTACATAGAAAAAACAAAAACTGAAGCTGGGACACGAGTATTGCCAATGTCGGATGAAGTTTATGCAGCATTCAAGAGGGTAGTACAGAATAGAAAGAAACCTAAAGTCGAGGAAATGATAGATGGTTATACAGGTTTTCTGTTCTTGGATAAGCGTGGAAAACCAATGATGCCCTATCAATGGGAAAAACGCTTTCAGCATGTGGTTGAGAAGTACAATAGAATTTATCGAGTGCAACTTCCAAAGATAACACCACATGTGTGCCGTCATACATTTTGTACGAATGCGGCAAAGCGAGGAATATCTGTAGAAACATTGAAATATTTAATGGGACATACAGATATAAGTGTTACCTCAAATGTGTATACACACCTTAAGTTGGAAGATGCACAGAGAGAAATGGAGAGGCTTGAAAGGATAGAAAAAGAAATGAAAAAGTGTGCCAAGTAAGGAAATAAAGGGCATAGGGAAAAAGTACTGATGAGTACGAATCGGGTTTATACCTAGATTTGTACTCATTTTACTTACCGAGATATGGTAAAATATGCGATTTTATGCTAGGATAAGACCATTGGGTTAGATGTCGTGAAAGTGCGATAAAACCTAGGAAAAATAAGGATATACAAGGAAAAACGAAGATATGCAAAGAAAAATTAAAGTACTCTTTATCTGCCACGGCAACATCTGCCGTTCCCCAATGGCCGAATTTATATTAAAAGATATGGTATCAAAGCGTGGTATAGCCGACCAATTTGAGATCGCTTCCGCTGCCACAAGCACCGAAGAAATCTGGAACGGCACCGGCAACCCGATCTATCCGCCGGCACAGGCGGAGTTGAGGAAACATGGGATTGGAAAAACGGTATATACAAACTTTTCTGAAAAACGAGCAAGGCAGGTAACAAAAGAAGATTACAGATATTATGATTATCTGCTCTGTGCAGATGCAAACAACATCAAAAACACCATACGCATCACGGGACCGGATGTCGATGGCAAGATAAAACTGCTTTTGGACTTTTCGGCAGATCTAGAAAGAAAAGGAAAATCCATTTCAGATCCATGGTATTCCGGCAGGTTTGACGAGACCTACAGAGATGTTGTTTCCGGTTGTGAGGGACTGCTCGCATACCTTAAAGAAACAGGACGGATTTCATAAAAACACAGGGAAAAAAATGAAAAAACAGTGTCAATGGTATCAGAATATCATCGACACTGTTTTTTCGTTCATGACAATAGGTTTAGTCACCTCACAACGCGTACTTTCTATCACTGATAATAATTTCGTATATTTTCGTGAAAAGTCAATACCCGAATAATATATAAATATACATATAAAAAATTAGTGAAAAAGACGAAAAAAGACAAACAACACAAAAATATCTTGTTTGAAATGCCGGAAAAATGTATGATGTCAATGTACGAAATAACACGAAAATTTTAAGAGGGGAGAAAAGTATGTATAAGACCGGTTAGAAAACGCAGTCGTTGGCTACGGATATGTGGAGAAATCAAAAATGGGGGAATTAAAAAAATGAAAAATAAGAACATTTTGAAGAAGACCGCTAAGAAGTCAATTAGCTGGCTTTTAATTTTAGGAATGCTGATAACGTTACCACAGACACCGGGAGCGGTATCTGCAGCGGCAGCAGGACTGAAAACAGAGACCGAAACAGTGCATGCAGAAGAGGTGGAGACAGAGACCGGAGTTATGAATGCCAACGAGGCAGAAACAGAGACCGAAGAGGTGGAGACAGAGACCGAGACAGTGCATGCAGAAGAGGCGGAGACAGAGAATGCAACAGTGCATGCGGAAAATGCTGTGACAAAGACAGATCTGACGGTTCACTTCAAAAATGAAAATAACTGGGATAAAGTATATGTAAAATTTGGTGCAGGCGACAGCTGGGCAGCTGTTAAAAATTTTGAGTACTGCAAAAATTATGACTATGGCGGCCTGTTAAAAGAAAACAGTAAGAATAAAGGCTGGTATAGCTTTAAGGTTGAAAAAGATGATGCGTTGGATCTGAATGGATTATTTAATGCTGGTGCATGGGGTGACAATAATCAGACAGAAAACTTCAAGATCGAAATTACATCCGAAACTATGGAAGTATGGATCACAGGCAAGACTGTCAGTGAAGAAAAACCAGAAAGCTGGGCTACTGGTGAGACAGTCAGTGCACCGGTTGATGTGACTCCTGTATCAGGTGTAGAGAGCCCTGTGCTTGGAAAAGACAGTTCTGTGACGTTTAATTATGAGATATCTGCAGATAAGCTAGGAACAGAAAAGCTTTATCTTATGGGTTCACTTACAGACTGGACAGATGGATATGAGATGACAGATGAAGATAAAGATGGTATTTATTCCATTACCGTTTCAGATAAGCCTGCTGGAATTTATGAATATAAATTCAAGTATGGCAGTAACTGGGTGACAGATCCGGCAAATAAGAATTATAGTAACGGAAACAGTAAGGTGGTAATACCGGGACTTGGTAGCGATACGTTAGAAGCTAAGGTCGGTGTCACAACTGCATTGCCAGATACACTTAAGTATTACACAGCAGATGGGACAGTTGCGGATGTGAAACCGGAGTATACTTTAGAAACATCAATGGATGGTGTTTCAATTGATGAAGGAAAATTAACACTTTCAGATGATGTGACTGCAACCGACATTCTGGTAATTGCGTCATATAAAGTAGGAGATGATGTTTATAAAAGCACAGTGTATGTGAATGTTGTCATGGCACAGTATAATTACCATATTTACTATTATGCAGACAATGAGGATCGTGTGACAGCAGATTCTGCGGCATTATGGCTTTATGGTGATGGGGTAAATGGAACACTTCATGATTTTACGGATACGACAGAGATTGATGGATATACATGGTTAACGTACACATGGACGACAAGTTTAGACAATATCAGTATTATTGCAAAGAATCCGGGAAGTGAATGGACATGGCAGGCAGCTACAGTAAATTATAAAAATGCAGATGCTGCGGAAGATGTAGATGTTTATGTGATTCACGGAGATACAACAGCATACACAACGATACCGGATATTAAGGAAGCTACGCAGAAACATTATGTGCTTGTGGAATATAGAAGAAACAATGCAGATTATGATGGATGGAATATTTACACATGGGACAGTGGATATGATGATACGGTAAAATTTGTTGAGAATCAGGGCAGCTGGATTGCTCCGGTACGTGTTTCATCATCAAAAGAATCTATCTCTTTTTGCATGCGTCACAGTACGGATGATAATGAATGGGAGAGTAAAGATGGCGGCGATCATATGGTAAAGATCGCAGCCGGACAGCGAATGACAAAAGTTGTTTTTGAGGAAGGAAAAGGAATTGTATCTTACTATCCGGACAATCAGGGTTATGAACTTGATACAAAGAATGGAAAAGTAAATCTTTACTATCGAGATGATGATCTTTACGCTGAAAATAAGGCGGGAGAGATTGCATCCGTAAAGGTTGTCTATGATGATAATGAATATGAGATGACTTATAATGCCAATACGCAGAGATGGGAGAAAACAGATGTCGTATTGACAGAGGGAGAGCATCATTATTATTACAAAGTAAAAGCAGCAAAAGATAGCGAAGAAGTAATAAAATTAGACCTGTTTAATGCGAATAAGGAAGCTGGCGATAATCCCGGATACAGCATTTTTGAATACTATAAATTTAATGCCACAGTAAGTGGAACAATGTCTGGGAAGACAATGGATTATGGTGACAATAATGTATTGACGGTTTCTGTCAATGCAGACAAGATCAATGGAGATACCGCGTTTAAGGCATCCGCAGTAACGGCAGATCTGACAGCTCTTGGCGGCAAGAAAGATTTTAAACTCGATCCGGCATTGATGGAGGGAAGCATTGCGGTAAAAGAGGGAATTCAGGCGGGAACCTATGAACTTCCGGTTACCGTAAAAGATCAGTATGAAAATGAGTATACAGGAAAAGTCTCAGTTGAAGTAACAGAGCGGAACAAGGGAACGGATTTTGACTGGGATGAGGCAGTTATTTATTTTGCAGTGACAGACCGTTTTTATGATGGAAATACCACAAATAATGATGCATATGGAACAGGTGATTACAACAAAGATCCTGCTACTGGTTCGTTGAGTTATCATGGCGGCGATTTTGCAGGTCTGACACAGAAGCTGGATTATTTATCAGATCTTGGAGTTAATACGATCTGGATCACTCCTATCGTTGCAAATGAGATGAAAAAAGGGCTCGCTACAGATCTTCCGGGAACGCTTTCTTATGGTTACCATGGTTACTGGGCAAGTGATTTTACGACCTTAAACAAACATCTTGGAACAGAAGAAGAGTTTAAGACCTTACTTGATTCGGCACACAAAAAAGGCATGAAAGTGATGGTGGATGTTGTATTAAATCATGCCGGATATGATACAGAAAATTATTTTAACTCTATGCTGAATGGAAAAAATATGATCCGGAGTGGAGCGGATCTGATTGAGGGAGATACCAAAAAAGGACCTTTGTCTAACCTGCCAGACTTTATGACAGAAGATCCGGATGTGCGTAATCTGTTGGTAGAGTGGCAGTCTGCATGGGTAAGCAAATATGACATTGATTATTACAGAGTAGATACTGTAAAGCATGTGGACGATACAACATGGGCTGCATTTAAAAATGCACTGACCAGGATTGATCCGGACTTTAAAATGATTGGAGAATACGCTGGTGCAGGCTATGCAAGTGATACCGGAACCTTAAGAAGCGGTGAAATGGATTCACTTTTGGATTTTGATTTCAATGACCAGGCACTTGCTTTTGTAAAAGGTGATATTGATGGTGTTGAGATTTTTATGGAAAAGAGAAACGCAGCAATTGATAATACAGCGACACTTGGAGCATTTACAAGTAGTCATGATGAAGATGGCCTGATGCAGAAAATCATTGATGAAGGATATACAAAGGATCAGGCATACAACATGTTTAAAGCTGCCACAGTTCTGCAGATGACGGCAAAAGGACAGGTCATTGTATATTATGGCGAAGAGATCGGACAGTATGGAAAAGACAATTATCCATATCAGACCAATCGATATGATTTTGACTGGAGCCAGGCACAGAATGCAGACGGAAGTTTAAATACAGACAATGAGATGCTTGTCCACTATCAGAAACTTTTGACTGCGAGAAATAAATATTCAGAGATTCTTGCAAAGGGAGATCGGACAAAGGTTGCAGGTGGCAGCAAAGAAGGATATCTGGTATTTGAAAAATCATATCAGGGAAAAAATGTTTATGTAGGAATTAATCTGACAGATACGCCGGTTGTGGTAGATAAACTTGCGGTAACAGGAAAAGGCTATAAGGATGCTTATGCAGATTCAAAGGTAACGGAAGCAGATGGAACAGTATCATTTACAATTCCTGCACTGAAAGCAGGTGGAACAATTATTCTTGGAGTACAAGAAGAAACAATAGAGCCGGACAAAGATATTGAAGCAAACGCTATCACCTTAAACAAAACGGACTTAACCTTGAAAAAAGGGAAATCTTACACCTTAAAAGCAACCGTAACACCGGAAAATAGTGTAGATAAGACCGTGACTTTCAAATCTTCCAAGTCTTCCGTGGCAAAAGTAGATGCAAACGGAAAAGTAACTGCAAAGAAAGCAGGAACCGCTACAATTACAGCTACCACAAAGAATGGTTTAAAGGCAACCTGTAAGATCACGGTTACAGATCCGGCAACCAAAGTATATCTGACACCGGCAATGAGTATCAAAAAGGGAAGTTCGGTAAAATTGACAGCATCTGTATTCCCGAAGACAACGACAGATAAACTTACATGGTCTACTTCCAACAAAAAGGTAGTGACAGTAACAAAGCGTGGAAAAATCAAAGGCATCAAGACAGGAACAGCTACGATCACGGTAAAGACGTCGAGTGGAAAGAAAGCAACCTGTAAAGTGACCGTTGTAAAGAGTAATAAGAAGTCAGCAGGTATTAAACTGAGTGCAAAGAAACTGACATTAAAGCAAAATGCAACAAAACAGCTGAAAGCTACTCTTGATAAGAATGCAACGGACAAAGTGACATGGAGCAGTTCTAACAAGAAAGTAGCTACAGTCGATAAAAATGGTGTTGTAATGGCTGTAAAGAAAGGTACTGTAACGATTACCGCAAAGACATCAGGTGGAAAGAAAGCAACCTGTAAAGTGACGGTAAAAGTACCGGCAACCAAGGTAAAATTAAACAAAACCAAGGCGACTGTTGCAAAGGGCAGGACTCTGACCTTAAAAGCGACTATGACACCTTCTTCCTCAACAGATAAACTTACCTGGACGAGTTCCAACAAAAAAGTGGCAACAGTTGATAAGAATGGTAAAGTAAAGGCGCTGAAAAAAGGCACTGTAACAATTACAGTAAAATCTGCAAGCGGAAAGAAAGCAACTTGCAAAATTATTGTAAAATAAAAAATAATGAAAAGATATCGCACAGATAAACCCAATATCTGCGCGGTATCTTTTTATGGTTTCAAAAATAATGAAGTGTAAAATAAAAAAAATTGCAAAAAAATATTGCAAAGAAGAAATCTATGTGGTATAAATGTTACAACGTTAAAACAGTAAAGCGATGAAAGAGACTCTGATCTTTAGACATCGACAGGAATACAGCGTCACCGACTGAGAGCGCTGTTTGAAAGAGAAGGTCAAGGGAACACTCTGGAGCAGACTGATTGAACAGGAATTTGCACGAGCGGTTGATCTTAAAAACAGCGGCAGTGGATCGAAAGTAGGTCAGTACGTGGGTGCGCGTTAAGCACAGAGAGCGGAAAGATGATGAGAACGACATCATTTTTCAATGCGGGTGGTACCGCGGGATACTAAGAGATTTCGCCCCGGAAAAGCATATGCTTTTCCGGGGTTTTTTGTATTCATGATAATAGAATGTTCGCGGAGCGTGCATTCTATTATTTGTTGAAAATCTGAAAGACAGAGTTTTGTTTTTCAAAAAGGTTCCCGTCCCGCACCTTATCATATCTAAAGGAGTGTACAGAATATGGAATTCATGACAGGTGTAAACAAAAAGGAAACCTTAGAGATCGGTGATTTACTGACCGGCAGCTATGAGGGAAAAAGTGTAAAAGTAAACGGAGCAGTGCATACCATCCGTGATATGGGTGAAGTTGCATTTATTGTCTTAAGAAAGAGAGAAGGACTGCTCCAGTGTGTTTACGAAGAAGGAAAAACACAGTTTGACTTAAAAGATTTAAAAGAGGCAGCAACGATTGAGGTGGAGGGAACCGTAAAACCGGAGGAACGTGCACCACACGGATTTGAGATCCGTCTGGATAAAATCAATGTATTGTCCGAACCGGCTGCACCGATGCCGCTTGCAATCTCAAAATGGAAATTAAATACCTCCTTGGAGGCGAATTTAAACAACCGTGCGATCGCCCTTCGAAATGTCAGGGAGCGTGCAAAATTCCGTATTCAGGAAGGTGTGGTACGGGGATTTCGTGATTTCTTATACAGTCAGGGGTTTACAGAGATCCATACACCAAAGATCGGTGCAAAAAGTGCAGAGGGTGGAGCAAACCTGTTCCGTCTCGAATATTTCCACAGACCGGCTGTACTGCAGCAGAGTCCACAGTTTTACAAGCAGATGATGGTAGGTGTCTTTGACCGTGTATTTGAGACAGCACCGGTATTTCGAGCAGAAAAGCATAATACAAAGCGCCATTTAAACGAATATACCAGTCTTGATTTTGAGATGGGATATATTGATGGATTCGAAGATATCATGGCGATGGAAACCGGATTTTTACAGTATATGATCGCATTATTAAAGAAAGATTATGCGGAAGAACTGAGATTACTGGGTGTTACATTGCCGAATGTCGATAAGATCCCGACCGTGCGGTTTGATGAGGCAAAAGAAAAAGTAGCGGAAAAATATCACCGTCAGATCAGAAATCCATACGATCTTGAACCGGAGGAGGAAGCACTGATCGGACAGTATTTTAAAGAAGAATATGATGCAGATTTCGTATTTGTTACGCATTACCCATCCAAGAAACGTCCGTTTTATGCCATGGATGATCCGGCAGATCCGACGTATACGTTAAGTTTTGACCTTTTATATCAGGGACTTGAGATCACGACCGGCGGACAGCGTATCCACGATTATAACAGGCTGATGGAGAAAATTGAAAAACGTGGTATGGAGTCTGAGGGAATGGAACAGTACTTATCCGTATTTAAACATGGCATGCCGCCACATGGTGGACTTGGAATCGGATTAGAGCGTCTGACCATGAAATTAGTCGGTGAGGACAATGTTCGTGAAACTACTTTATTCCCTCGTGATTTAAGCAGATTAGAGCCGTAATCAGGTTAGAACAGATGCAAAGAATCCAAAACAAAATAATTTTAGATCCATATCAGGTTCAAAATTGAATGTAAATTGAGCTTTGCAAACAGGGATCATATGAATGAAAAAGGAGAACAGCCGTGAAACATTTGGGAACAAAAACAATCGAAACAAGACGTCTTGTTTTAAGACGATTTACACTTGCCGATGCAGAACCGATGTACCGTAACTGGGCATCGGATCCGGAAGTGACAAGATATCTGCTGTGGCCTGCACATGAGAGTGAAGAAGAGACGAAAGGCATTTTAAAAGGCTGGATCGCTGCATACGATAAAACGGAAAAATATGAATGGTGTATCGAATTAAAAGAGATCGGTGAGGCAATCGGCAGCATTGGTGTCGTAGCTGTCAATGAAAAAGTGCAGTCCATGGAAGTCGGTTATTGTTTAAGCTGTGACTACTGGAATAAAGGAATCATGTCAGAAGCATTAGAGGCAGTGGTAGAATACTTGACTAACGAAGTTGGGGCACGCAGGATCGCGGCGCGATGTGATACCAGAAATCCGTACTCAGCCAAAGTGATGGAAAAGTGTGGCCTTAAATATGAAGGAACAACGATTCAGGCTGAGTGGAACAATTCCGGAGCCGGGGATGTTGCTTATTATGGTCTGGTGGTTGGACCTGTGATCGTAGAAGAACCGGAAGAAGCTGAAGAACCCCAATGGCCTGATTTTGGGTACTCCCGGCTCTGGCAAAAGTTTCTCGGCAAAGCGTGAAATCGCAAACGCTTTTTTGGTGACGGACGATGATATTATTGTGAACGATCCAGAGGGAGAGTATTCTCCTCTGGTGAATCGGCTGAAAGGTCAGGTCATCAAAATCAGCCCCAACAGCACCCAGTTCATCAATCCCATGGACATTAACGCCAACTATTCGGAGGAAGATAATCCGCTTTCCCTGAAAGCTGACTTTATTCTTTCTTTGTGTGAACTGGTGGTGGGCGGCAAAGAAGGGCTGCTGCCGGTGGAGAAAACCGTCATCGACCGCTGTGTGCATCTGATTTACCGCAAATATTTTGCGAACCCCTGCCCGGAGAATATGCCCATCCTTGAGGACTTGTACAATGCCCTGCTCCAACAGGACGAAAAAGAAGCCCACCATGTTGCCACGGCTCTGGAAATCTACGTCAAGGGCAGTCTGAACCTGTTCAACCATCGCACCAACGTGAACGTCAATAACCGCATCGTCTGCTATGACATCAAGGAACTGGGCAAGCAGATGAAAAAGCTGGGAATGCTCATTGTGCAGGATCAAGTGTGGGGGCGTGTCACGGCAAACCGCAGCAGCGGCAAGTCCACCCGGTATTATATGGATGAGATGCACCTCCTCCTAAAAGAGGAGCAGACTGCCGCTTATTCCGTCGAGATCTGGAAGCGTTTCCGCATCGAAATAGCCAATTGGGGAAGAGTTATTCATCAGGAGTGTCTACTGTCATTGCAGTGTGTAAGAATAGACAATCTAACAATGACTGCCAAAGAAAGGTATCAAATGCTTCTGAAAACATTTCCAGATATTTGCCAAAGGGTCAATTTAGGATATATTGCATCTTTTCTTGGCATTTCAATATCTACCTTAAGCAGAATCAGAGCAGGAAAATAAGTATTTAAAAGAATTTTGACCTATGTCAAAAAATGTATTTTTCATTGTGGCTACTTTTGTATCAAAAAAATATGAAAGTTGCATCAATTGAAAAAGATAACAAGCGTATTATATGGCTTGATTTTGTAAAGTTTATCGCTATCTCCATGATGATAGCGGTACATTGTACTGATAATGTTACTCCAACAGAACGATCTGAAGCATGGTATAACCTCTGGGGAAGTTTTTATGGTTCATTTATGCGTCCTGCCATACCTTTGTTTGTAATGGTTACAGGAGCATTGCTTCTGCCTGTAAAAGAGAATATTTCTACATTTTATACCAAACGTCTGACAAGACTCGTTATTCCTTTTATCGTCTGGTCAGTTCTTTATAATCTATTTCCCTGGATTACCGGATTGTTGGGACTTTCTCCTACAATCATTAATGACTTCTTTGCCTGGGCAGAACCAGATCAGTCTTTTTCTGGAGCGTTACATAATATACTGATGATACCTTTCAATTTTTCGATGCTGGCTGTACAGATGTGGTATGTTTATCTTTTAATAGGACTATATCTTTATATGCCATTTTTTTCGGCATGGGTCAAACAAGCATCGGTTAAAGAACAAAAAATATTTCTTACTCTGTGGTTCATTTCTCTTTTTATTCCTTATCTGAGGGAATACCTGACAAAAGACCTTTGGGGTACATGTTCCTGGAATGAATTTGGACTTTTATATTATTTTGCCGGTTTTAATGGATATCTGCTATTAGGTTATTATATCAAAAACAATGATATAAATTTTAGCTGGGGGAAACTTGCCGTTATTGGAATACCTTCATTTATCATTGGTTATTGTATTACTTTTCTAGGATTTAAATCTATTACAGCAATTCCCGGACAACCGGCAGAACTTGTTGAACTATTCTTTACATATTGCTCTCCCAATGTATTGCTAATGACGCTTCCTATCTTTCTTGTTATCAAAAAAATCATTTTAAATCTGTAACTATCAGACGATTTGCTATTAATATTTCTACATGCACATTGGGAATCTGGATGTCTCACTATCTGTTTCTTGGTCCTTGTTATATGCTTGTAGAGTTTTTACCCTTGCATACGATGCTAAAAATGATTGTATGTACAATATTGTTGTTATCTATAACTTGGGGATTTGTTTATGTAATCAGAAAATCAGGTAAAATAGGTAAATGGATAATGGGATAACAAGAAAAATTCCATTCAGAGATACCGTAAAGCTGTTTCTTTCCGGCACAAAGTAACCCTACTCAATCTTCATGCTCTGCATCTGCTCTTTGGTTGTTCCAAAACGCTTGCCGTACCGTATCCAGTAACGTGTGGAAGCCCAGATAAACAAACGCTTATTCAGCGGCATGGTAGCTTGTATGTTACAATATTTACCGTTACCGACAGATTTTGCCAGTTTCCTGATTGCCCTCACAGCTATGTAACGGAACGGAGTGCCGAGTATCGCCTCTCCACTTCCCAAAGCCAACACAGATCCTGTGCGATAACCGTTTTTCTGACAAAAGAAACGGAGCATTTCCAAGGCAATATCGTTTTGGTGGTATTCCAGAAAACCGCAATTTATCAGAACTGATACAACAGGCTTCCGCTCCGGTGGGTTGGCTTCCAGATACTTCAGGAAATTCAGTAACCCCACTGGAAGCGAATCGGCATAAAGCGGAAAAACCAACAGTACATCGGAATACTCTGACATTTTCTGACACAGTGCGGCATGGTTGGTCTTCGATATATTGAAATAATCCGACGGTAACTTACAAGCGGTGGAGAATATTTCAGCATATCGTCTGGAATTGGATTTCGGAGCTCGCGGACTACCGTTAAGAATCAGTACTTTTCCCATCTTTCTACAATTTCTTTTACCACATCGTTCAACATGGCTTCGGTTGTAAACCTTACTTCATAACTCTCAAAGTTCATATTGGCTGCATTGCGGGCAACCAGCTTTCTGAATAGCTCCTTTTCTTCGGACGAAATATCGCCGTAAGCATGTGTAAGGTCAGTATGCATCTGCTGAACGTCTGCATCAACATCCTGCTCCAGCT
>OHAQ01002733.1_pt1 | contig 12617 bp, 13 predicted proteins | sample 1577111 | NCBI WGS metagenome assembly OHAQ01 (sample SAMEA3541549, study PRJEB24748) | human gut metagenome | biome: human gut; feature: human-associated habitat; material: faeces | place: China | collected 2012 | reverse complement strand
CGCGCATAATGTACTCGGCGCAGGGCAGCGCGATAGCATTTCCCAGCGCCCGGTAGCGGTGGGCGGGCAGGATTTCCTCACCATCCGCGCCGTACTTTGTCCAGCCCTCCGGCAGCCCCATGAGCCGCTCACATTCCGTTTCCGTGGGAAAACGGACACAGCCCCCGGCAGGATCGTCCTCATACCAAAAGGCAAAGGGACTGACCGCGCTGGCTAACAGAGTGGGAAAAGGGTCAGTTGGCAATCCGAAGCTGTTTCGGAACGCCTCCGTTGTCCGCTCCTTTGCCGATGCCCGCATACGGTAACATTGAAAGGGTCTGGTGATCGGTACACGCCGCCCTGCTTCAATAAAAGAGCCTCGATCTCCGCAGGCGGCGGACAGCCAGCAATCTCCGCCAGACGCAGAAATTGACTGCACTGTGCGGGGCTTAAAAAGTATTTCGTGGGAACATTGTCCTCCAAAGTCTGCCACAACAAAGACGCGCTGCCGTCGTGCCAGTCGGGGGCTTGCCCAATGCTGGGCGTCCATGAGCCGCCAGCAGAGGTCAGGCGTTCGCCCTCGCACCATTCCGGCTCCTGCCCATCTTCCAGAAGCAGGCATTGAAATGTCGGCGGCTGTGAACGCGGAGAGCACGGCTCTAAAGTCCATCCGGTCATTTGAAAAAAACGCTCCCATGACGTTCTCCCAAACAGCGATTGCTGGAAATATACCATTTGTCGCCTCCCTCATTTCACGGATAATACGGATCGCATGAAAGAACAGACTGGATTTTTCCCCGGCAAGACCGGCCCTGTTGCCAATCTGTGAGAGGTTCTGGCAGGGTGAGCCAAAGGTGATGATGTGGACAGGTGGAATGTCGCCGCCGTTTAGCTTTGTCACATCTCCTAAATGCGCCATACCGGGAAAGTGGCGTTTCGTGATGGAGATAGGCGCTTTTTCGATCTCGCTGGCCCATGCAGGCACGATACCGCAGCGCACCGCCGCCAGCGGGAACACGCCGATCCCGTCAAACAGGCTCCCCAGCCGGATCTCGTTCATATCAGCGGCGGCCCTGACGCTTTACGGTCAGGATGCCGTCCAGCGTGGTTGCCGTGATCCCCAGCCGCTGAGCAACAGCCACATCGTTTTTCATGCTTTCCGTGGAGATACTGCCGCACACCACCAGCACATGAGAGCGGCGAAGCAGGTCACGGCCCATGTCGATGCCGCTCTTATGCTCCTCGGGAACGGCGTCGTTCAGGAAAAGGGGCTGATAGAGCGTGGGGCAGATGGGCGAAAAGCCCGCCTCATAGACAGCGCGGCAATACTTGGCGGCCTGCTCCGTCGCCTCGCAGGGATCGCCGCTCCACGCGGCGGTGATATACGCAAGGGGTCGTTTCATTTTGAAAACCTCCATTTTTATAATTTTTATAATGTAATGGGTCAACCTTTTTCCCCCGCCCTTTTCCAATCTTGGAAAAGGGGGCGGCTCTGGAGGATATACCCCCGCCGCTTGCCGGAGAAAAAGCACAGCCGGGGCAGGCGGTCAAGGGCAAGGCCGCCGCACACGGCGGGGCGAAGCCCCCTTGACAGCCCACTCCCGCCTGTGCTCGATTACGGGCGGCGACGGGGGATATAACCGCAAGAGCCACATCGTCGGCACAAACTTCATATCCCTCACTTTTGCCGGATGGCAAAAGCTCGATCATTCCGTTGCGCCTCCTCTCCCCACAAAGTCTTGCGACTTTGCGGGGCACCCCGGATAGGGCAGCAAAAAGCCTCTGGTCATGGTGGCCAGAGGTCGTTACTTCTCCATATCCATTTTCTTGTCGGGCTTGGCAAGCTCGGGCGGCTGCCGCTCTTTCCAGTCCTCCAGCAGCGTCATGATCTGGTCTTTCATCTGCCGGGGCGTGGCCTCCTTACCAAAAAACTTTTCCAGTTCAGCGCCAGTAATGATCACGTCACGATCCTCCTTTTTCTTTTCTTCACACAAAATACCGTCGATCACGTCCGGGGAGAGCTTGTTTTCCTTGTCCAGCTCACGGAGCCGCTTTGCCTGACCCTTGGAGGGCGAAGCCTGCTGGCCCTCAATGGACACGGCGATATACTTCTGGTGCTTGGGCCGCACACGGGAAATTTCCACAGCCGGGGTGAAAGACAGCTTTCCGTCATCCATCGTCTGCTTCAATTCCGGCACAAGATCATTGAGCCAGATATACCGCTGAACGGTTTTCACACTCATGCCGTTGCGCTGGCCCACGCTTTCAAGAGAGAGCTTTCCGGCCTCGGCGCTGTCGCCGCGCGCCCCCTGATGCTTGATGGCCTCATACTGCATTTTCAGGGACATGGCTTTTTCGCTGGGCAAAATCGTTTCACGCTGACGGAGGTTGTCATCCGTCATAGCGAGAATGGCCTCGTCATCCGTCATATTGCGGACGATACAGGGCATATTGCGATACCCGGCAAGCTGGCTGGCCATCTGGCGGCGGTGGCCCGCGATGATCTCATAGCCGCCGCCCTCACGGGGACGCACCAGCGCGGGCTGGTTGACGCCGCCGTTGCGGACGCTCTCCACCAGAGATTTCATTTCCGCATCGTCACGGACACCGAAAGGATGATCCTTGAACGGGTGCAGGTCGGAAAGGTCAAGATAGACGATTTCCTCTTTCTCGGCGCGGGTAGCGTCACGGGGCGTAGGCGGCACTTCCGGGGCCGGGGGCGCTGCCTTTTCCTCGGGTGCCGCATGGGTCTTGCCAGCTTTGGGCGGCTTGCCCTGCTCCGGGGCCACTTTTTCTGCCTTGGGTGGGCGGCCACGGCGGGGCTTTTCTGCCTTTGCCTCTTTCTTGGTCCCCGGCTCGGTAGGCGCAGCTTTTTCGGATTTTGCGGGGCGGCCCCGTTTGGGCTTGGTTTTCTCCGGCTCCGGCATGGGCTTTTTCCATTCCTGCTTGCTGTACTCGGTGACGGAAACAGGCTGGGCTTCCGGCTCCTTGGGGATGTCCGTCGGAGCATCCTTTTCCGGCGTGGAACGCACAGCGGAAAGGTCGATCACCTTTGCGGACGGAGCGGGGCCGGCGCCCACATCAGGGATCTCGGCCTGCTCCTTTTCCGGGGCTTTTCCCGGCATTTCAGGCGGGGTCTGTTCCTCCGTGGTAGGGGGATGCTTGTTTTCTTCTGCCATGACACGAATAACCTCCTTGACAAGAATTTAGGCCATGCCGCACGGCTGGCCCATATCGGCACACAGAGAAAACGCTGTCTGCATACAAAAACACCGCCTATGTCCTGTTAGGCGGTGCATTGTGTAAGGCTTGGCAGCTCATTTTCAGTTGTTTTTCTCTGTGTGCCCTTGTCAAGCGATGTTTTCAAAGCTCAATTACCCCTCCTACCAAACTTACGGCTGGCAAGCCACGACCGGCTCGGAGGAAGCGCGCCAGCAGGCCCAATTTGTCAGCAGGTTTTTTGATATTTACGAGAATAGCTTTAAATAAGATGAAACCATTACTATGGGATAAACGATTTAGCGGAATCCTCTGGGCCGTCGTGCTGGGCGCAGCATTTCTCATGTTATCGATGCTCATCGTGAATTTTGTGTCTGGCATTCCATGGTATCTGCTCAGCAGTATGCTGCGTGCCGCTTTCGGAGTCATCATCCTGATGCTCAGAACACGGTTATACGGGAAAACGACAAGGGAAATTCTAAGCCTTCATAACAGCAAGATCGCCATGTAAGCGGGTCTCGGTTTTCTCGTATTTCTGCTGTGCTACGTGGCCGCCGTCTATGTCGGATGCAGGGGAATTTCAGGCCTCACCGCAGGGCTGTTTTTCGCAAGGATCCTATTGCAGCAGCTCACGACTGCCCTTTATGAGGAACTGAATTACCGCTTCCTCATTTTGGAAGGATATTTCCACGGGAATAAAAGCGTTTGGAGCCGTCTGCTCTATGCCTTTGTCAGTTTTCTTGTCTTTGGGGCGGCTCATGTGGTGACCGGTTGGAGCACCTCCGCTTTCTTTCTGTCAGGGGCCATCGGATTTACCTTTGCGGTCATCTATCTCAAGTCAGGCAGCATCGTCATTCCCATGCTGCTGCATTTCATTTATGATATCCCCACAAATATGACATCCTACATCGAGTGGAAGGATGCCTCCCTGCTCGCAAGTATGAATTCCGTGCTCGAGATCGCATTGGCGATCATGTTCCTTGTGTCCCTTGTTATCCTGATCATTGACAAGAGCACAGTGGAGACGAAGCACACCGCTTCATAACCTCAAAATAGCAAAAACCGCCACAGCAGTTTCCTGCTGTGGCGGTCCGTTACTTTATACGGTTTTCAGACGCTTAGTCGTCCTTCTCTTCCTCGTCTTCCACAAGGTCGGCGGGGTCGAACTCGAGGGTCGCGCCGCAGTTGGGGCACTCGACCTTGCCGTCTTCGAGGACGGAATCGTCGAAGAAGATCTCTTCCTCGCACTCGGGGCAGGTCGTGGCGTAGCACTCCTCTTCGTCGTCCTCATCGTCTTCCTCATCCTCGTAGTCGTCCTCGTCTTCATCATAGACGATATCTTCCACGTCGCCGAGGTCGTCGCTGATGACGTCCAGGCCGTCGCCGAGCTCCATGACCTCGTCAGTCAGGTCTTCGACTTCGAGAGCGATCTCGTCAAGAACGTCGGCGATTGCGAGGAACAGCTTGCCCTCGTTGGAATCCGCGTTCAGGTTCATGCCCTCCATCAGGCCCTTGAGATACGCGACTTTTTCAGAAATACCCATCGTAAAACTCCTTTCTGTTACCGGAACTACGATTTTCCTGTTGCTGCTTACTTAATGTCTATTACTTGGCGCGGCCGATATACTCGCCCGTGCGGGTGTCGATCTGGATCTTGTCGCCGATATTGATGAAGAGCGGCACCTTGATCTCCGCGCCGGTCTCGAGCGTTGCGGGCTTGAGAGTGTTGGTTGCGGTGTTGCCAGCAAGGCCCGGCTCGGTCTCGGTGACCTCAAGGTCAACGAAGTTGGGGGGCTCGACGCCGAAGACATTGCCCTTGATGGACAGGATCATGCACATCGTGTTCTCCTTGACGAAGCGGAACGCATCGCCGAGCATATCGCGGTTCAGGGGAACCGTATCATAGGTCTCCTGATCCATGAAGTAGTACAGATCGCCGTCGTTGTAGCTGTACTCCATGTTCTTGCGCTCAATGGCCACTTCCTCGAACTTCGCGGTGGGGTTGAAAGAAGTTTCGGTCACGCCGCCGGTGACGACGTTCTTCATCTTGGTGCGCACGAAAGCCGCGCCCTTACCGGGCTTGACATGCTGGAACTCGACGACCTGATAGTACTTGCCTTCCATTTCGAATACTTTACCGTTTCTGAACTCACCAGCGGTAATCGTTGCCATAACTATTTCCTCCTGTATTACCGAGGATATCATCGCTATCCTCAAATTCACAAAGTATCGGTTCTAAACCTATGGTATTTTACCGCATATAGTGCGGCAATGCAAGTGTTTTTCTTGATGTTGTGGGTGAAATTTGCAAATTTCAGTGCTTTTTCCGCTCGTCGTGCGCGCTTGCGGCCTTGAACGGCCGCTGCAAGGCATGCAGCACGTGGTTCCACGCACCCACCGCGCCGCCGCGCGGCTCGACCATCAGCATCAGAACGCCGCTGCGCCGAGCGCCGAGCGTGTCGGTGAGCAGCTTGTCACCGAGCATTGCCGTCTCCCCCGCGTTCACGCCGTAGCGCGCCATCGCCTCGTGAAAGCCGCGCGTGCCGGGCTTGCCCGCGTGGCCGACGTAGCCGACTTTAAGCGGCTTGCAGAACTTTTCCACGCGCACGGGGCTTCTATTGTTCGACAAAATCGCAAACTCGATGCCCGCCTCCTTCAGCGCGCCGATCCAGCGCGTGAGCGACTCGTCCGGCTCGCTCTGGCTTTTGGGCGCGAGCGTGAAGTCGAGGTCAGCGAGGAGCAGCTTCACGCCATGCTCTTTCAAAAATTCCGGCGTCACGGCCTCGTAATTGTCAAACACCCATTGCGGGCAAAGCAATCTGAGCATATCGTTCTCCCATCGCGCATAAAAGTATTACGGTTATTATACGCGCCGAACGCGCTTTTCACAAGGGGGGATTTTTCTGCTCACCTACCTCGCCATCACGCCAAAGGCGCTCTCTGAGTATGCCTCAAGGCCCGCACTGCCGCTCGTCCACGTGGCCTATGCCGTCGGTCAGGGCGGATGCCTGACGCGCTGCGACGCAACGCCCTTCCCGCGCGGCGGACTCATGGGTCTTTCCGACCGCTGCACCGGGGCGATCCCACGCATCGACACGCTCTGCCGCACCATCGTTGCGGAATGCGTCAAGCGCGGCTTTCAGGGCGTGCTGGCGGACTTTGAGACCAATCCGTATTCTGACCGGCTTTCGTTTCTCTCGCGTCTCTCCGCCCGCCTGAGTGCGCGGGGGATGGCGCTCTACTGCCCCCTCTCGCTCCCGGCCGAGGGCGCAGCGCTCCTCGTCGGCACGGGCCTTTCCGGCGGGTCGCTGCGCGCGCTGCTAGAGGAAACCGCCTGCCGCTATGGCGCGGAGCGTCTGGCGCTCGACTTGGAACGCGTAATGATGGACTTTCCCCTCCCCTGTCCCTCCGGCTGCGGCACACCGCTCACGCGCGAAGAGCTGCTCGCCCTGCGGGAAAAGCATCCATCGTCCGTCTATTTTTCCCGCGAGCTGATGGCGAAATATTTCACCTACTCCGCGGGAAATGGCACGCACTTCGTGCTGTTTGACGATGCAGAGACCTTGCGGCAAAAGGTCAAGCTTGCGCAGAATTTAGGCATTCAAACGGCGTTTCTCATGTTTCCGGAGATATCAGATCTTTTACCGGAGCTTTGAGCGGCGCGCTGCGCCGCGGGGGGGATAGCAGCGCAGCAGGCGCTGCACGGGGCAAAGGGGGCCATTCTCTTTCACAAAAGAGAATATCCCCCCTTACACCCCCCAAGAGAAAGGGCTTTGATTGGCAGTTTCGGGCTTGAACGACTTTTATGCCTCCGGAATGGGAATGCCTACGCGCGGCGTTGCCGCGTTAGAACTGCAAGACGATTTGCCTCTGCTTCTATTATCCGCTGTTGCGCAGCCGTTGGCGGCTCTGCTGCCTTACGGATGCGGCACACCCCTTGCGGGTGCCGCTCTGCCAGTCTCGTAGAAGTGCAGCCTAATTTCCGTCTACCGCCAGTCTCATCAATGCGGTGAGCGAAGCAATGCCGCTATTTCGCACACAGTCTGCCGCCAGACTAACGTCACTCGCGTCTCACGACAGTAAGGCGCGGTTGCTGTCAGGTCGCGACTCGCAGGGATTCATGGCGAAGCCATGTACACCGCACTTACACTGCGCAGCGCGTGCAGTCATTCAAGCTACAGACTGCCAATGTCGGGGGTCGATGGGTCCTCCCCTCGCGTTCTCTTGGGGGTTTAAGGGGGCCATTCTCTCACGTGAGAGAATGGCCCCCTTTGCCGCGTCCCCACACGGTGTGGGGATAAATCCCAAAAAGTATCACTTTTTGAACTTCTTAATCGTATCAGCAATGATATTCTGCTTCAAAATCATGCTGACCAGCACGTAAATAACGCACCCCACAACGCCCGTCAGGCCGCACTTGACGACGAGCATCAGCTTGCTGTCATCCGCCGCGACAAGAAGCGAACGCCCGCCGTAGAGGACGACCGCCATCGCTGCCGTGGCGGCAAGGCCCTTGAGGAGCGGCACCAGGCGCACGATCTTCGTCCCGTGGAAGAGCTGGATCGTCATCGCGATGGCACCGATCGTCAGCGCAAGCGACGTTGCCAGCGCGACGCCGGTATCGGTGTAGAACACGCGGTTCAAAATGAGATTCAGCACCAGCACGCCGAGGTTGATGAGCAGCGGCACCAGCGTCTTTTTCATCGCGTAGTAGGCCTTGTTCAAAAGGTCGAGCACGGCGAAGGCGCTCATGCCGAGCGCGTAGCGGGCGAAGATGCTGCCCGTCATCTCGGTCGACTCAGCGGTGAAGCTGCCGCTTTCAAAGATGACGCGGATGATATCCGTGCCGAACGCGCACATCATCGCGCAGACCGGCAGGATGAAAAGCAGCGTGTTTTCCGTCACGTTCCAGATGTAGCCGAGGTACCCCTTCGAGTCCTCCTTCGTGAACTCGCGGTTGAAGCGCGGGAACATGACCGCGCTGATGCTGTAGAGCACGCTGGTCGTAAGCGGGGTGAAGAGCTTGTCGGCGTAGTAGAACGCGCTGACGGCGCTGTCGTTGAGCGCCGTGGCGGTCGCCGTGTCGATGAGATAGCAGAACAGGAAGATCGATGTCGTCAGCACCGTGACGAGCGCGGTCTTGAAGTACGTGCCGACGTAGTCCGCCTTGCGGTCGAGCATCGGTCGGTAGACATAATGTTCCTTCTTCGCATACGGGATGCTCATGGCAAGCTGCAAGAGCCACGCGCACGAACTCGCGATGACGACGCCCTTGATGCCCCACTTTGCGCCCAGCGTCACAAGGAAGATCGCAAGGAACGCGTTGTACGGGATGCTCATGCTGCCCTGCAATTCATAGTGGTCGGTCGCCTGGAAGATGGCGACGTTCAGATACGCCGCCGCCACGACCGGCAGCGCGCAGGCCATGATGCGGATATAGCTCGCAAGGCGCGGCAGCTCGGCTGCGTCAAGGTCCCAGATCGTGCCGACGAGCGGCGTCGAGGCAAAGATCTGCCACAAAACGACCGCCGCGAGCGAGCCGAGCAGCGTGATGGTCAACAGGTTGTTGGCCGCTTTCTCGCCGCGCTTGCGGTCGGCAGCAAATTCCTTCGTCAAAATCGGCACCGCCGCGATGCACAGCGCGTAGCACATCGTCGTAAAAAGATAGAGCGTCGAGTTATACGACGCGGTGTAGAGGTCCGCGTCGATGCCGGTGCCGAAGATATTGGCCTGCATCATTTCGCGCACCACGCCGAGGAGCTTGGCGAACAGCGTCAGCAGAAAGACGAAGCTGATCGCGCCCGCCGTGCGGACGCCCGATTTATCCTTCTTCTCCGTATTGTTTTGAGGGTCTTGCATGGTATGTTTCCTCGATTTCTCCATGATCGCGCAGATCATCTTCTCGTTCGTGTCGAGCTTGCGCGAAAGCTCGACCATGTGCACCTCGACGCGCTCCACCTGTTCCTTGCCCGTTTCGAGCACACGCTCGGCCTCGGGCATAAAGAGCTCCGCCGTGAAGTTCTCCTTCGTGCTCAGCTTGTCGAGCCCCACGGAGTTTAAAAACGCCGTGCACTTGGGGTCATACGAAATGCCGATGAGCGGCACGCCCATGATGGCGGCATAGATGAGCGAATGCAGGCGCACGCCGACGAGCAGGTCCATGTTGCCGATGATGGAGAGCATATCCTCGGAGAGGTACTTTTCATTCAGGCACACCGCCGTGTCATCGGGCAGCTGCGCCGCGATATGGCGGCAGACCTCGCCGTCCTCTTCATAGTGGAACGGGATGAGCACGGACTGCGCGTTGTACTTGTCCTTCATCATCTGGATGGAGCGCAAAAGCTCTTTGACAAAGCGGCTGTCTGTGTCCCGCTCACGGATGGCCCAGCCGACAGTTAGACGGCCATCCAGCGAGACACCTGCCTTTCGCAGGATCTCCGCGCCGACATCGCCATCGGGCTTTTTCATGCGGATGACGGGGTCCGCCGTGATGACGACCTTGTCGCGCGCGATGCCGATTTCCTCCAAAAGCGATGCCGACCGCTCGTCGCGCACGACGATACCGTCCGCCCGCTTGAGCGCCGCCGCCGCGGCGCGGCGGTTGCCGGGGCGGTCGATGGGGCCGATGCCCTGGGAATAGATGAAGACCTTTTTATGGAAGAATTCCGCGCAGCGGATGATGGAGAGGTAATAGTGTAAGCTCTTGCTGCTCGTCACATCCTGCAAAAGGCTGCCGCCGCCGGAAATGAGCATGTCGCACTTTTTCACCGCGCGCAGGATCGCCACCGGCGACATGCGGTCCACCGCCTCAACGCCGTATTTTTCGCGCGTGGAGGCGGGATTGTGCGAGAGCACCGTGAGCGAGCAGTCGGGAATGTGCTCGCGCAGCGACGAGACGAGCGTGCGCAGGATGGACTCGTCGCCGATGTTGTCGAAGCCGTAATAGCCCGAGATCAGAATGTTAACCATTCGTCACCCCGCAGATCCTGCGCACAAGGTGGTAAATGAGCTCCGCCACAATGACCACGGCTGTGCCGATGAGAAGTCCGAAGAGGATGCCCCAGCCGGTGCGCAGCAGGCTCAGCAAAAACGGCGTGCGGATGTGCAGGAACGTGTTGACCACGCTGACAAGGCCGATGGTCATGCCCGTGCCGAAGATCATCGGCAGGAACTTCATTCTGCGGCGCAGCGACCAGATGAAAAGCATCAGCATCGGCCAGCCGACGATCATTTCCTTCGTGCGCGGGCGGGCAATGAGCGCATTTTCCAGGAAGTTGCGGAACGCAAGCTCCCTTGCCGACGTCGTGGTCGAGTTGCCGGTGCGGTACATATAGTAGGCGAACACCAGCAGCATGAACACCGCCGCCACCGCGATGACGACGATTGCAAGGAACCAGCCGAGCTTCATCGGCGTCTGCATCAGCTCGCCGAAATAGGCGTTGAATCGCTTGACTCGGTTCTTCTCCCCGCGCTGTCCCGCGTGAGCGAGGACGGCCTCGCGCGCGCCGGTCTCCTCATAGGCGTAGACCAGAAGATAGGCGAGCATGAAGAGCGCGATGGGGATAAGCTGCATGAGCTTGACGCCGCGGTACAGGTCGATCTCGAGAATATACGAGAGCTGCGAGAGCGCAGACGATGCTAGCAGCGACCCGCAGAATGCCGTCAGAATGGTCGCGATGGCTGTGCCAAGCGTAAAGCCAAGCAGCTTGCCGAACTTGATCTGCGGCTCGCTGCGTCTCTTTTCCAGCAGCACGCGGCACAGGCCGACCGCCGCGAGCGACGGCATCACAATGCCGCCGGACATCGAAAGGATCAGGCGGAACATCGAGGGCTTCAGCACCGCGAGGCCGGCAAGGCCGAGCGCGCCGACGGCAAACAGGATCGTGCGCCAGCGCTTGCCGATAAAGAAGAATAGATCAAGCAGGATCACGATGAGCGCCGCCGTGCCGATGCCCTGCAGCACCTTGAGCGCCATGGACGGCGCTTTCAGCTCCATCGCGGGCACGGTCGCGTGCGTGTAGCCGAGGGGCTCCAAGCGCGCGTCGAGGTCCGTGAGCATCTGCTCATAGTCGGCAGGGTCGGTGATGTAGACCCACTTCTTCTCGTCAGCGTCCCAGCTGACATCGGTATCCGGCTCTAAGATCATCTTGAGGAAGATGATCTTGCAATTACGCTCGGCGATGGCTCTAAAGAACGTGTTCGTGATCTCCTCGGGGCCTTCGTAGCCGCAGTACTGATAGCGGTTCTGGATGTAGGCCCACTCGTTGAAAACGCGCACACCGCGATAGCCCGTGTTGTCGAGCAGTTCTTCAACGCCGGGCCAGACAAGGTTCTGGCTCTGGTCGTTCTGCTCCATCATGGCGACGCTCGCGCCGCTCTCGTTGAGATACTGCGTCAGAAGCTCCAGGCTCTCGTCATCCTCATAGCCGACGAGCTCGTCGCCGTTGTTCATAAAGTACGGCGCGTTGAAGTGCTTGAGCACTTCGATATAGGCCTTAGCAAATTTCGTGCCGTTCATGTTCTTTTCCGTCACAGAGCGCGGGATGATCTGGTAGCCGTGGCGCTCAAACAGCTCCACCGTGTCCGGCCAGATGCCGAGGCGCAGGTCGAGCAGCTTTTCGCCCTTCATGCCGTTTTTCTGCTGCTGGATGAAGATGAAGCCGTGCTCGCCCTCCAGATACGTCTTGGCCTCAAAGTCCTCAAAGCGGGCCTCGAAAGCGTTCAGGATCCACTCATAGCTCGCGGCGGTCTCCGTCCAGATGATCGCGTCGCTCACATCGGTGCTCTCACGCAGCCATTGCGCGACCTCGGCGGGGTACTGATCTTCCCAGCCGTAGCTCTCCGCCGCCTTTTTCACGGTCATTGCGTGCACGGGGATGGCCGCGTTGTCGTGCAGGTTGAGGGCGCTCGCCTCGCTGAGCGCGACCTTGTCGACGCCGAGCGACTTGAAGAGGTCGAGCCACTCGTCCTCTGACTGCGAGGATTGGCGCGCCATCGAGCGCATGCTGTTGTAGTCGAGGACGATGTCGTAATACTTGTTGCTCTCCTCCGCCTGCACACGCGAAATAAGCGGCACGAGCGAAGCGAGCAGGCCGATCAGTGCAATGACGGCCAGAATGCGGTTTCTTTTCAGTATGCTTTTCATTGGCAGTTCTCCTTCTGCGCTCATGCGCAGGGTGTTTTTTAGAGTGTATCGAGTGTCACCGGCGTGCCGATGGACTTGGCATACGTGTAAATTCTGGCGACGTCCTCGATGTATTCCGCGCGCAGGTACGCCTGCGCAAGGTCCTTCCCCACGGCGAGCACGCCGTGATTGGCGAGCGTGCAGCCGCCGCGGTCCTTGAGCGCGGGGATTGCGTTCGTGCCGACGGCCTCAGTCCCCGGTCGATGGTGTAGTCGATGTGCCGGTATTGCAGGTC
>OHAQ01002725.1_pt1 | contig 12643 bp, 7 predicted proteins | sample 1577111 | NCBI WGS metagenome assembly OHAQ01 (sample SAMEA3541549, study PRJEB24748) | human gut metagenome | biome: human gut; feature: human-associated habitat; material: faeces | place: China | collected 2012 | reverse complement strand
CAATCTCTTATCAAAAGGATTCGAAAAACGACTTGGTCATAGATACTTTATTTGACGGAACACGCTCGAATCCATATGAAAGGGGGAAAATCACCAACATATCTACCTCCAACTTCACTCCGGAGAATTTAATCATCGGATTTGTCAAAGGAATCAGTCAGGGGCTTTACAATTATTTCCAGCTATTACCGGAATCTCTCAAAAAGAATAAAACGATCTTAGTAGGTTCCGGCAATGGAATTAAAAAGAATTCACTTCTTTATGAAGCACTCAAAGATCGTTTCAAGCGTCCAATGCAATTATCTACCATTCAGGAAGAAGCTGCTTTTGGAGCCTGTCTGTGCTGTATGAGAGAAGGGCATTACAGCCAATAATTCATTTATTAACTTCAAAATTAGACACGATGAAGACTACTACTTTATATTATTTGTGTAACCTTGCGATTCTTTTTTCTCTCTATTCCTGCAAAAAAGCTGCTTATTCTTCCTGCAAAGATAAGATTAGTTTAGAATCATTGATGGACGAGATGATTGACACAGAAGCAGAGCCATGTTTTCCTACTCCAACCTTTACCACCAAGCATATATCCAGTTATGATCGCAGGTCAGTAATACCAGGCACTCCTTCGTGGCATGCCAATCGTGATAACACAGGATTCATTCGTTATGAAGCTAACAACGGACGGGTAGAAAAAGTATTATTTGACGAAGAAGGTCCTGGTGTACTCACCCGAATACTAACCACCGGTGGCTCCGGTGGCGCTAATCTCCGTATCTACTTTGATGGAGAAAAAGAAGCTAGCATCCTTATTCCAGCTTATGACATTTCTCTATTTCCGCTAGATATCCCCAAAGGGTTATTGTACAAGCACGAACACTATTCTACCACACAAGGAAGCAGTTTCTACTATCCCCTCCCTTATGCACAAAGCTGTAAAATAACGGTAGACAATGTGGATCGCGATTACTTCTTCCATACATCCTGCCGCACGTACCCCAAAGGGACTAAAGTTCAAACTTTTACCCTCAAGGACGGAGAGGTTCTACAAGACAAGGCACAAAAACTCAGTGAACAACTCATGTATCCCAAAGCATATACTGAAAACCCCGAAATTAAAGAAAGCATATTAACCGCCCACTCATCTCTAAACATGACACTGCCCAGTGGAGAAAAAGCCATCCGGAACCTTTCGATTCATGTATCAGAGATTGATTCCGCCAACTATTCTTCAATCATGCGTAATTTGATAGTCAAAATCTCATTTGATGGTATTCAGACAGTATGTGTACCATTAAGTGACTTGACAGGAGCTGGTATGGGAGCACCCGCCGTCCGCAGCTATTATCTGGAAGCAGATGGAAAAGAATATTCAAGACTACGCTTTGTCATGCCTTATCGACGGGAAGCCAGTATTAAAGTCGAGAATATCTCCGGAAACTCTGCCAAGATCAAGATAGAGGCTTGCATTTCTGCATGGAAATGGTATGCCAACACACTATATTTCCATGCCGGATGGAAGCAAGAAAATGGGTTGGAAACTAATCGTGGGTTGGATTATAATATGGGAACTTTGCAGGGAAGGGGCGTTTTTAAAGGCGATATGCTCTCTTTGTATAATCATTGCCCACGCTGGTATGGCGAAGGTGATGAACATATCTGGATAGATAATGAAAAGTTTCCTTCCCACTTCGGTTGTGGCACGGAGGATTACTATAATACTACTTTCGCACCTATACATCCTTATTTCAATCCCTTTGGCGGTGCTCCCCGGGAAGACGATGAGGCATCGAGAGGATACAATACCTTTGTCCGTACACGAAATCTGGATATCATCCCTTTCAATGAACGTTTACAATTCGATTTTGAATTAATCAGCTGGGACGGCGGGCAAGTAGATTATGCATCTACTCTGTTCTGGTATGGTGATTTAGAGACTAGAATGACGAATATTTCTGATAGCAAAGAGGCTTTATATCCCCTTCCTCCCGCTATCTATACAGACAAATAAACAATATATCGTTAGGAGTCACCTTTCACACCCACTTATCCATTGATGTTTGAGGAGGCAACGAAATAGCAAGTATAAAACAAACACAACGCTTATCATTCCAAAGTATACTGGCATTTGTAGTCTAATATATTAATAGATAAGTTACGCTTCATTCATAGCAAACTTACTTTGATCTAATAGTAAACTTGTTAATCCCCTGGTTCAAACTATAAACGCAAGCTCCATTTTTATAAACGAAATTTGTAATTGTAAAAACGTAACCTTCATTTATAAAAACAAAGCTTGCATTTAAAGATTGATTACTACCCAAAACAACTTTACTATTAGAGATTAATAAGTTTATTAAGCATGACGAGTAACTTTATCATTAACAGACGAGAGTTGAACTTATGTAGAATAATGAAAAAGAGATAAAGGATTGGAGAGGAGTAGTCTAGCAAAGGAGGGGGAGTGAATAGTCTGATGAAAGATAAATGAAGAGTTATCCTTCACCCTCTATCCCCCATGAATACGGAGAAGTGGAGGGTGAAGGACTTTTATAAAAACAACTTTATTCTGCCAAAGGAGACAAACGAACATTATTCACTTCCATATTTTCAGAATGGAATTGCAAACGTTCTACAGTCAGCTTCTCACGATAGGAAACCATCGTGCGTTTTCCTGCGATTTCTGTGTCCACCAAAGAACCGTCAAACTTATCGGATGCTTTCACGAGCATGCGTACAGTAAATGTTTTGTCTGTATCTATCAGATTCTCGATTGCATAATTCCGGCCTTGCTGTGGAGCACCTCCTTCGCGTAAAGAGCGTTCACGAATAGATTCACCACCAGCCAAAGTATATTGCGCACGTTTTTCTCCATTATCCAACTTCCATTCGCACGCATCTTGTATTCCCCTATCGACAGAAGGCAACAAGTTAACAGTCAGTTTACCATCAGAAGCGACAGGTGTTACATCGAAAGTCAACAAGAAAGAACCGGACGGTACTTTTTCTATTTTATCAGAACTTCCCGAGAGAGTAATGACATCCGGTGAAATGGCAGGAACCAGCTCATCCATCCACTTTGTACCAATACGTCCTCCTTCCGGCAACTGTACCATTTCGTGAATCACCAACGGACCACCCCAAGCCTTCATCCACATCCAGCCTGCCATGACAAAACGGTTGTTCGGAATCTCAGTTATAGTGGGCACACAGGAACCGTTATAAAAATCGAGACCTTCTGCCACCACATCCCGATAAACAGAATCCGGCTGCGCTGTTTGTTTAGACCATAAACGGGTAAAGCCTCCAATTATATAATCATAGCCTCCCCAATGAAAGAAGAAAGTACAATCACCACCCAAAGGGAAATTCTCGTCCAAACAACGCCAACCGCCACTGACGGAATCAGAAGCCCATGTACCCCGAGCTCCATAATTAGCCAACATTTTCAAGTCGCCTTTCGGGTCTACATAAATACTCGGGTTTTCGCAAGGATGGAACAATATGCCTGTCTTACGAAAATGAACACCGTCATCACTGACCGAATAAGAGGAACCGGCAGCCACACCGGTCATCTGATGGCGGTTGAAAGAGCCCGTGTGTCCATGTTTATCCAAGTATTGATACAATTCGGGAAGAGTAGTCTGCTCACGCGGATAAATACGGGTTGTATGATAACCATAACTGATACAAAGCTGATTATTGAAAATAAAAGGAGTGCCGGTACCAAACGTCTCCCATTGTTCTTCGATAGGTACGGCTGCTTCATGCTCTGTCCAATGACGAAAGTCCTTTGTAGAGAGATGTTCAAAGTAATGTCCTCCGCGACCAAATTTACTTTGATGTCCACGACGATCGTACAAGTAGAAAAGATGATAGGTTCCGTCATGATAAAGGCTGACTACGTCTCCTACCCATGCATTATGTCCGGTCGGGGTCCAGTACTGTATTTGCGGTTGCAATTCAGCAGTTGTTCTTTCCATCCGTTCAGGTTGTAGAGAAGGATAATAGATGGCTGCTTGTGATACAAAGTGAGAATCAATCTTCCAGTTTTTCATTTTCTCAGGGAGAGGATATCCTATTGGAAAATCATTATCCAAAAGCTTACCGTCTACATACATGGTCCAACGGACACCGGAGAAATTCAAAACGACCTCGTGTTCTCCCAAAGGTTGGTCCAGTATTGCCAATGGAATGCCGATGATCATTCGTTCCATATGTCCGTCAACAGGAGACTTCAGTTCCAATCCGGCTTCAAGAATTGGAACCGATCCGTCTGGCATTTTATAAGCAGGGTAATTCTGTTTGTTACGGTCCAGTGGATTATGTTGGCGAAGGCAAACATCCAGTATTCCCGGAATTTCGAGAATATGGCGGTCGAAAGTCGGGACTTCCAGATTCACGATAAAGGCGATGGCAAAACCTTTTTCTATCTCCTCAATGGCAGGCAATGAGTCGGCTTGCGTGACAGCACCCAGTTCTGCCTGTGCTGTTGACGGATAATTCATGTTCCATGAATTATCCAGTAACTCAATGCGGGCAGAATTTTGCATTTCCTGCCGTTCGCAAGAGGCAAATCCCCCATTCAACAGCATTCCGATAAACAGATATCCCAATAGTGTTTTTTTACTCATATATCTCATTCATTTTATATTTAAAGCATCTGGGACTGTACATTAAGCCAGTCCCATTTATATTTAGTCTTCCTTTATTTCCCTCAACAAAAATCCCTTTATGTATCTCCTTACAGGTTCCGCCTCCGGATTACTTTTATCAATATAAGAATAATCAAGAAAGAATTTCATAGACTTCGAGTTTTTTCCTAAGTCCTTTATTTCTACAATATTAGTTTCATTGTCCTTCTCTTTACTGGGCGATGCAAATTCCAGTTCAATATCAGGATTAACAGCAGACAGCGTGAGAGTACTATCACTATTGACTACCATATTAATATTGTAATATTCCTGTTCACTCGCCTTATCAAGATAAGCCGCTGTAAAGTAACAAGTATTCGGAGTAATCGTCCTCAATACTTGATCTCCTGTGATCAGCATTCCACCTTCGGAGCTATTCAATTCCAATGTCCTGCTATACTTCCCAGAATAATCATTTTTAAGGACAATATTAACTAGAGCCTTATTATAACCATTCTTGCCAATGCTATACTTGGACACCGATACAATTTCAAGAGGCAGAATATAGTTATGATACTTATTCATCTTGTCAATTCTAATTTTCACCGGAAGCAAACCATATTCCGAACCAGCCGGAATAACTACTTTATTGCTTTCCATCTCATAGCATTCTTCTGGAAGAAGCTCATAATAAGAACTCTCATCGTATCTGAACTGATCGAAATTGTATTCTTCCAGATTGGCAGGCGACACTTTCAGTTCTGCTTCCACATCTTCTTTCAGAATCGAAGTGCCACTAAGAGCTACACTTACATAAGCCGTCATTTCATCTTCTCCATTATATGGAAGCTCCCATTCATGATAGCCATTCTTGACAATAATAGCAGACTTTTCAAACTGTTCGTCAGGCAGATCATTGCATCCGGTCAGCATTGCGACCAGCAATATACATAAATATGAATTAATTTTTCTCATCGTCTTCATTTATTTTTCCCAACCGGGGTTTTGTGTCAATTTCTTATTCTTTTTCAGTTCACCTTTCGGGATAGGCCACAAATACATTTTCGGAAGAAATATCTTCGGCATTTCCGCCAGCCTTTCTTCATAGAACAGCGGTCTTTGTTCATCCGAATTATTTTTATCGACATTCAATCCCATTACCGGGGCCCCTTCTTCTATATCCGCATCTTTCCAACGCCGCAAATCGAAGTAGCGAGAAGATTCGAGGAAGAACTCTACTTGACGTTCACGTTTCAACTCTTTTTTAAATGATTCATAATCGGCATAAACCGCATCCGGCAGGTCTGGCAATCCAGCCCTGAAACGTACTCTGCTGAATCCATAACGCATGCCTCTCCCCGATTCTATTGATCCGGTTTCTCTCTTAACTTCGATCATTGTCTGATCATTATAAGAGGGTATCTGGTATGTTTGCCCCGAAACTAATTCATTCAATGCTTCAGCATACCACAACAGGACATCTGCATAACGAATCGTCGGTTCGACTTTATATTTCAACTGACCACCCGTATTCCAAGAGTCATCCGGATGATAGTACTTTTTCACCCCAATTCCTGTTCGTAAATAAAAGTCAGGTTCCGATAGTCTCTTTCCACTGGGATCATTCTTATAATAAAAATATTGCAATCCTATTTTCTGTGTTTCCGTTGTACTTCCGTTCTCCCATACACAACCGTTATATGCCAACGATGCATACAAACGAGGTTCCCGATAAGCATAGCGCAAAGAAACATTCGCACCGATATACGGATAATCCGAATTGGAGAGAGAGAATTCTTTTGGCCGATAAGGATATTCTGCACTTGGCGAAGTGATTGGATTTCCGTCACACATCAAATAAGCTTTTTCCTGTTTGAGGGTAGCAGCTATCGTATTCCATCCGTTCATTTGTCTCGGTGCAGCATGTTTCGCAATATCATTTAAATCACTACCGGTATAACTTTGACGTGTAAATATAAATTCAGGATTCTTAGATGCCGTAATTTCTCCGTTGAAACACTGCTGATAGGACTTAAAAGGGTCTATTCCGCCACTTCCATTGGGATAAGGAATGGTAGATGAAGGTATATTCGGTGGAGGCAGAACGGTTGTTTCATCCGCTTTCACTGTCAGAAGTTCATACATTCCCAGGTCTATTACGTCTTTAGCGGCAGCGGCAGCTTTCGCCCATTTTTCCTCACTAGTCGTTTGGGCAATCAGTTCGCGTCCCTGATCATCTGTGAGAGATTTTAAATCGGTATTTCCATTATACAACGGACTGGCCGCATATAAAAGGACTTTAGCTTTCGCCGCAAGTGCAGCCCCTCTTGTAGCTTGTCCCCATCGGGAGGCATTGCGGGTGACAGGAAGCACACGGGCAGCTTGTGTCATTTCCCGGCAAATAAAATCAACACACTCATCATACGTATTCCTCGCTACGGCAAGAGCATCGTAACTCAAACTGACATCCTGCCCTTCTTCGGGCATAATAGGAACTGGGCCATACTGCTTAATCAGCAGCCAATAAAAATAAGCACGCAAAAAACGAGCCTGAGCTTTCATGTCTTCTATTTCGCTATTCCCCAATTCGGGACAACCTTCTACTCTGTCTATAAAAATAGAAGCTCTTCGTATTCCTTGATATAAATGCCCCCAACGATCTTCATAACCATCATTTGCCGTATACTCACAATTCTGATAGATACGACACCTGGGCCACCAGTCTCCAAAGATCGCTTCGTCCGAAGCAAAGCTAAAGCAGTTTGTTCCTTTATTTGCTATTTCCGCTCCGGCATTATTGAGATAACTGTAGGTATTCCACAACCACTCTTCCGTATAGTTCTTTCTCAAAAACACGGTATCCAGAGTAAGCATATCATTCACATATTTATCGATGGATAAATAATCGCTACAGGAACTAGTCATCCCCAATGTTACGATTGTGACAAGAATTATATATATCTTTTTCATTTGTTATATCTATTAGAAGTTAAGAGTCAATCCAAGTGTAAAGTTCTTCTGGATAGGGTATCTGGCACCATTGTCAGATGCCAGTTCAGGATCCCACCAACCAAAACTATCCCATACGGCAAGGTTATTACCCAAAAAATAAATGCGTGCCCCCTCCATTAATAATTTACGGGAGATTTTCTTTGGAATGGTATAACCAATAGTGAGATTCTTCAAGCGCAAATAACGTCCGTTGCGTAACCAATGAGTAGAAGCTCTGTTGTTATTCTGGCTGTTACCATAAGTAAGACGCGGAAAAATAGCATTGGGGTTTTCTGTATCAGGCGTGCCCGATATCTCTCTGGAAATCCAACGGTCAGCAGGATTCGAAGCCACTTTCATAATATTTCCCGCCTCTCCTTCCTGGAATGGATATACGCCCCAGCCGCCAACAAAGAAATCGCAACTGCCAGCACCTTGAAACAAAACACTGAAATCGAATCCTTTCCATTCTACACTCAATCCCATACCGTAAATCAACCCTGGATTATGCGTATAGCCGATGGGGACAACATCATCATCATTAACTACTCCGTCGCCATTTACATCTTTGTATTTAATATCACCCGGTTTCACCGGACCAAACGAATGAACAGGACTATTCTCTATATCAGCTTCATCCTTGAATAACCCCAAAGCTATCAGTCCTCTGGTCTGGCTCCAACGGTATCCTTTGGTCATTTTATAGTTCAGTTCATTTGCTGCTTCATCATAGTCAATCACATTTGTATTGGAATAAGTAATGTTTCCACGCAATGTATAACTCACATCTCCTATCTTATCAGAATAAGCCATCGTTCCGTCAAAACCCATATTCTCCATTTTACCAACGTTTGCCCAAGGTATCTGTCCACCACTCAACCCGACAGTACCCGGTATATGGTCACGTTTCATAAAGATATTCTTTCGCGTATCTTTAAACATATCTACTGTCAACGTGAATTTACTGAAGAGCCCGATGTCGACACCTATATTATGTTTAGTGGCTGTTTCCCATGTCAGATTAGGAGTACCGATCGTTTTAATGGCAACTCCACCCACACCAGTCTGCCCGATCTCACCAAAGTTGTATCCTCCTTCTCCGTCGACCACTGAAATATAAGGAAAACGAGTATCACCCGCCAGACGGTCATTACCTACTTCTCCATAAGAATATCTCAATTTCAGATTATCCAACCAAGATCTGGTATTAGCCATAAAAGCCTCGTTAGAAACAACCCATCCCATAGCCACAGCAGGGAAAAAACCAAAACGTTTTCCTTTCTCAAAGTTCTCGGAGCCGGTATATCCAAAGTTGCCGCGCCCGACTATTTTATTGCGGGAACCACGGTTAGCATTGTGACCGCCGCCAAGGAGGCCAGCGCTGCGATTGCCGCGCATAACCTTGTGTTGCTGGATGGTGGCAAGGTAAAGCCCCTTGCCGCCGTGGATGGCAGCAACGCACTGAATGTGACCGGCCTGTACGGCATTGCCGCCGAGGACGCCGCCAGCGGCAAGGACGCGGTGGTTTACCTGACGGGCGAGTTTTTCGCGGAGGGGCTGGCTTTGCCTGACGGCGTTACCGCCGCAGACATTGAAGCTGCCCTGCGCAACATCGGTATCTTTTTGAAGTGAGGAGGAGCAATCAACATGGCAAATGAAGTAAACATTTATACCCCGCGCTATCTTGCGGAGGTCGTAAGACAGGCACCGCCTGTGCATACCTTTTTCCGTGACACTTTCTTTACCAATGTGAAGAAATTTACCACCGAGCGCGTGGACATTGACCTTGTGAAAGGTGATCGCCGCATGGCGGCCTTTGTCCACCCGCGCATTGGCGGCAAGGTGCTGAAATCCAGCGGCTACAAGACCGAGAACTACGCGCCCCCGCTGGTGAACCCCTACGATGTTACCACCGCTGACCGCTACATGACCCGTATGCCCGGCGAAGATCTGTATAGTAGCACGACTCCCGCCCAGCGCAGCGCACAGCAGTTGATGGAGGAGTACAGCCGCCTGAACGACGCCACCACACGCCGTGAGGAGTGGATGGCCGTGCAGGCCATTGTGACCGGGCAGATTCCCATTGTTGGTGAGGGCGTGAACGAGATCATCGACTTTGGCTTTACCAACACCGAAACCCTGACCGGCACCGCCCAGTGGGGCAAAAGCGCTGCCAAAATCAACGACAACTTGGAGGACTGGGCCGACAAGGTGCTGACCAACGGCTTTGCCAATGTGGACATGGCGATCATGGGCAAAACAGCGCTGCGCAATTTCCTTGCGGACGAGAAGATCAGCAAAATGCTGGACAACCGCCGCGTGGAAATGGGCCTTATCCACCCGCGCGACCTGCCCAACGGCGTGAAGTATGTGGGCCACCTGAACAGCCCCAACATCGACATTTACACCTACGCCGAGGTGTACTTGGACGACTGGACAAACCCCGAAGCCCCGGAAACCAAGCCCCTTGTGCCGGAGAACAAGGTTGTGCTGATCGCCAGCCACCCCGACTACATGATGGCCTACGGTGCCTGCACCTACATTGAGGACAGCACCAAGCAGTGGGTCACGGCACAGACCAATCGCCTGCTGCGCAGCTATGTGGCGCACCAGCCTGACCGCCGTATGCTGGAATTGCAGGCCCACCCGCTGCCCATCCCCGACAAGGTGGACAGTTGGTTTGTTGCCACCGTCTGTTGATATGCACCCCCTGCCCGGTGACGGGCGGGGGCTTTTTACTGTGGAGGCGAGAGTGTGGCACTGTTTGAACTAAAGCAGGACACAGGGAGCGGGGCGGCAGCACCGTGGGCACCGCCAACATTCAAAGGCTGCGTGGCGGCGGATATTGACGCGGCGTTTTTTGAGGAGAACGAACACGCAGACCGCCACACCGTTGACGGTAAGGATGTGCTGATCGTTTTAGAGGACGACGATTTGCGCGAACATTCGGCGCATTGGGAGGCCGGGGCAAAGCAGAACTTTGATACCGGCCTATACACGGCGCACACCATCCTGTATATCCGGGTGGAGGACTACGGACCGAAGCCGAAAATTGGCAAGCAGTTGGTGCTTGACAAGGGCACAAAGAGCCAGCGCACCTACACGATCAATCTTTGCCAAGAGGAAAGCGGCGTGTACCGCATGACGATGGAGAGGACACGGCAGTGAGCAATGTAACTTACAGCGCCGGAAACCTGACCATTACCGTTGCGGGGTTGGACACGGTAGAGCAGGCGCTTGGCGACCTGAAACGCAAGACCCCGGCGGCGGCCAAAGTGGCAATCAACGCCACGGCGCGGCAGGCGCGAAAGCTGATGGTTGCCAAGGCAAAGACCCGTTACGCCGTGAACGCCGCAGGCAGGCGGCACCTGAAAGACCTTGTACAGCGCAAGAAAGCCAGCAACAGCAGTTTGCTGGCAGAACTTCATGTCGCCAGTATGCGCAACGACCTTGGTTATTTTAAGACCAGCCCGGCGGTGCCGACGCACTTTACAAGTACGGGTTGGGTTCAAGGGCCGAGCGTATGGAAAGGCAAGGTGCTAAAAGCCAACGGAATGAGAGAGCTGCCCGGCAGAGGAAACCGCAGCAAGGCGTTTTTGGTGGAGTTCCACAACAAAAACGGAAACAACCACATTGGCATGGTACAGCGCGTAATTGGGTCTAAATCAGAACACACCCGGACAAAACGAGATCGCCCACGCTGGCGAAATTCTAAAGGCAATGTAGAAAAGCTGGTAACTTTGGGCAGCCCAAGTATTACAGCCATGCACCACACCATTTGGCCGGAGGTTGAGCCGAGCGTGGAAGAATACCTGCAAGAGCGGTTGCAGGCACAGGTTGAGCGAGTATTGGCGAGAGCCGGAAAGAAGTGAGCCACCATGAGAAATCACCCAACGACGGCAGCGAGGGCGGACATTGGCCGTACCCCGCAGCTTTGCCAAGACGCGCTGATTGAAATGCTGAAAGAACTGTTTGCGGGTAAACTGTTTTGCGGCCAAGAGGGGCGCAAGGCACTGAAAATCTACAAGCAGGACTTGCCCATACCGCAGAGTGATGATGCCGATGTGGACACCGACAAGGCCGAGGCACCCTACATTGTGGTGCGGATGACAGGCGGACAGATCGAGGACGACAACAGCCCGCAGACCGTGGACTTTAGCCTGATCGTGTGCGCCTATGACACGGGCCTTGACCGTGAGGGCTGGCAGGATGTGGCGAACATCAAAGAGGACATTATCCAGCGGGTATGCAAGGCACCCTACTTTGGCGGCGCGTTTACCGTTTTGAAGCCGATTACATGGGCCTTGCAGGAGGACGACACGCACCCCTATTACTTTGGAGCGTGTACCCTGACCTGCACGGCACCTGCCATGACGCAGGATGAACAGTTAAAGGAGTACCTATGACTAAGCCAGCACGCGCACCGGCTCGATGCGGTGCTCCACGCCGGTGAAGCTGCTGCCCACCAGCTGGATGGCCTCCACAGGCACCTCGCCCCAGACGGCGGCGGCAGCGGCCAGCAGGTTCTCAATGTTGTGCAGGCCCCGCAGCTTCACGTCCTTCTGGGCGAGGAAGGGGGTCACGACACCGTTCTCTGCCATGCAGAGCATCCCGTCATCCCGCAGGAACGCGCCGTTGTCCGTCTCGTGCAGGCGGGTGAACCAGACCTGCTTGCCCTTGCAGTCCTTCTGCATGGAGCGGCTGATCTCGTTCTCATAGCCCAGCACGGCACGGCAGGGCGGGGTCTGGTACAGCAGGATGTTGCGCTTGGCGTCGATGTACTCCTGCATATCCTTGTGGTGGTCGAGGTGGTTGGGGGTCACGTTGGTGACGACGGCGATGTTGGGGCTCTGGTGCATACTGATGAGCTGGAAGCTGGACAGCTCCACCACGGCCACGTCGTCGGGGCTCACCTCGGGCAGCATGGGCAGCAGGGCTGCGCCGATGTTGCCGCCCAGATGCACCCTGCGGCCTGCGGCCTCGTAGAACTTGGAGATAAGGGTGGTGGTGGTGGTCTTGCC
>OHAQ01002724.1_pt1 | contig 12643 bp, 7 predicted proteins | sample 1577111 | NCBI WGS metagenome assembly OHAQ01 (sample SAMEA3541549, study PRJEB24748) | human gut metagenome | biome: human gut; feature: human-associated habitat; material: faeces | place: China | collected 2012 | reverse complement strand
AAAGGCCTCGTGCTCGGCCTCCTTGGCCGCGAGCGAGCGGGTTTCCAGCGCTTACGTTGTTGGTGACCATATGAACTTTATCGGTATCGTGACTTTGGACGGAGCTTTAGCTGTCCGTGACGGCAAAAAGACCTTCAGTGAGGCGATCATTCGCGACGTGCCGCAGGTCAACGATCTGGATGCCCCCGTTGCAGATATCGTACCTTTGGCTGCTAATGCCAGTTTTCCGCTGGCAGTTGTGGATGAAGAAAAGGTTTTTCGCGGGATCATCACCAAGGCGTCTGTTTTGTCTTCCTTTGTGGCCTGAACAGGAAATGGTTTAAAAATAAAAGAAGAGTTGCTAAGGCAACTCTTCTTTTATTGGATTATAAGGCTATTTTGGCAAGATGATCACCATCAAGCTTATAACCGTAATTTTTGCGCGGGTCCCAATAATTGACCCGTACAATGTCGCCCTCTTGTAAAGCTTTTTCTAATTCTGTGCTGTCTAAAAGCCCCTTGCGGGTAATAAGATTTGTCAGAATAGTAAAGTTTTCCGCCTGTACTTCGATAGAATTAGCGATACAGTCTTTGCCGCTGTCACTGCCGTCACTTTTCAGCAGATCAAGATAAACACTGCGTCCTTTCAGATATTCGCTGATATCAAAGGCAAGCTTGTCAATGCCTTTGGCATCCTGGTCAAAAAGTCGTGGAGTTTTATTAAAAACGACCACGATGCCTGCGTGAGCTTTGGCTAAGATGTTGATAGGTTTTCCGCCGTGTTTGTTTGGTATAGTCAAGTGAGCTGTGGCAGCGTCATTGGCTGTATCTATTTTAATCCTGGGAATACGGGCTTGAAGAGCATTTGCAATGTAGTTAACAATCGTCTGCAAATTCAACACCTCCGTAGCATTATTATAGCATTTGTCAATAAATTGAGTAGTTTTAAAAATTTACAAAATACTTGCATAATATTCACATGTATACATGCGAAGGAAATTTACAAAAGTGATTAAATAGTGTATACTAATTGTGTGAGCAAGGGTGAACTATGTCTTGCCGCACATTTATTTTGCGTATCACTGGAACCGATAAGGCCGGTTCCCATATCTTGTACTCTAATTAAAAGAAAGAAGGGGATCAAATGACAAAAATGAAAACTATGGACGGTAATACGGCGGCGGCGTATATATCTTATGCGTTCACCGATGTGGCCGCTATCTATCCGATTACTCCGTCCTCTCCCATGGCCGAAGTTGTAGACGAATGGGCTGCGCAGGGTCAGAAAAATGTTTTTGGTCAAACTGTAAAAGTATTGGAAATGCAATCTGAAGCTGGTGCTGCCGGCGCCGTACACGGTTCTTTGCAATCCGGAGCTTTGACAACTACCTATACTGCTTCGCAAGGTCTCCTTCTGATGATTCCTAATATGTACAAAATGGCAGGCGAACTGCTGCCGGGCGTGTTCCATGTTTCTGCCCGTGCTTTAGCGGCCAGCTCACTGTCTATTTTCGGCGACCACCAGGACGTTATGGCTACCCGTCAGACCGGTTTTGCGCTGCTGGCTGAAAGCGGCGTGCAGGAAGTTATGGATCTGTCGGCAGTGGCGCATTTGGCCGCCATCAAAGGGCGCGTTCCCTTTATTAATTTCTTTGACGGTTTCCGCACTTCGCATGAAATCCAGAAAATAGAAACTCTGGCTTATGATGATCTGGCTAAACTGGTCGATTATGACGCAGTGACTGCGTTCCGTAATCGCGGCCTCAACCCTGATAATCCGGTTGTGCGCGGTACGGCTCATGCCGTATACGGCGACCCGAACAAGAATGCTCGCACTTCCGACCGTTTCATCGAACGAGGCGACTTCTTCCGCCTGAACAACTTGCAACTGGGCTACAACCTGCCTGCTACAGTTTGTGGTAAGTTGGGCATCAGCAACCTCCGTTTCTATGTAGGTGGTACACGCATCTTTACCATCACCGGTTACAGTGGCTATGACCCCTCTACCAACGGTGGTATTGACCGCATGGGTTACGACTATGCTTCATCACCTCTATGCCGCACTTTCATGGCCGGTATTAAATTCGGATTTTAATTGAACCAAAACTTTAAAAAAGATGATTATGAAATTAAAGAATATATTATTGTGCGCCTCAGTCTTAGGAGGCCTGGCACTCTCTTCATGTACCGGAAATTTCCTGGATGAAGACAGAAACCCCAACTCACTGGACCCCGAAAACTTCTGGAAGAGCGAATCCGACATCCTCAAAGGACTTACCGCAGCCTACGCTGGACTACAGCCTACCATCGAATGGGCGCAACCTTTCGAACGCTACATTGTGATAGACAACTACCGCAGCGACGAGCTGGACTACCGCCCCGACGTGACCGCCTGGATGGAACTGGCCATGTACAACAACGAATCGACCAACTACGTGCCCAACGATGAATGGACCAACCTCTATACCAGTATCAACTATTGCAACCAGTGTCTGGACAACATTCCCAATGTGCCCGACAACGATGACGAAGGCATCAAGCAGACCAAAGCGACCAGTATTGCCGAGGCACGTTTTCTGAGAGCCTTCTACTACTACCGTCTCTTCATCAACTTCGGTGAAAGACTACCAATGTTCGAGCACGAACTCGAAGGTACCGAAGAGGAATTCTATCCTCCTCAGGTAGAAGCCGGCAGACTGAAGACTTTCATCGAGACAGAACTGAGTGAATGTCAAGCCAACCTTCCCGAAAAATGGAATACAAACATGGCCGGACGCGTCACTAAATATACTGCCGCAGCACTCTTAGGCAAATACTATATGTTCATCGGCGAAAAGGCCAAAGCCAAAACAGAATTCTGGAAAGTCATTGACAGTCACAGATATGAACTGATGGAGAACTATGGCGACAACTTCAACGGACTACACGAGAACAATAAGGAATCCATCCTTGAAGTACAGTTCACCGGAAGTCTGGAAGGCGGGCACTACGAATACAATCTCTTTACCTTGCACTTGGGTCCCGACAGTGGCTGTGGCGCATACGAGGAAGCATATCCGTCCAAATGGTTATTCAATACACTGAAGAAAGACCTCACCGAAGATGGGGAATACAGCGACCGATTGTATGAGACTATCATTTTCGACGATCCCAAATCCCGTCCGTTCTATTACGAAGACGGCAAAGGATTCAGTGATTACCACCAAGAAGACAATATCTACTGGCGCAAATATGTGACTTACGACAAGTCATTGGGTGATTACTGGGATTATTCCGGTTTCAACATCCCCCTCATCCGCTATGCGGACATCCTGTTGCTCTATGCCGAGTGTCTGAACGATGAAGGAAACTCTAAAGAAGCCATCAAATACATCAACAAAGTACGTGACCGTGTACACGTAACGCCACTGTCCGACACCCTAAGTAAAGAACAAGTGCTGAAGCACCTGCAGGATGTGGAACGTCCTTGCGAACTGGCCCTCGAAGGCTCACGCTGGTATGATCTCATCCGTTGGGGCATTGTGGAAGACGCACTTAAGAGTCATGAAAAGCCTTTCGCAAGCAATTTCATATCGACCAAGCATATCAGACTCGCTATCCCTCACAAAGAATTCCTGATGAATCCTGATTGGGTGCAAAACGAAGGTTACACAAAATAACCGATAACCCTACAACTCAGTCTCTATCGGAAGCGAAATGCCGGAAACGGGATCCCATCCGATAGAGATTGCTTTTAATAGAACTCTCTGTTTCAAGACTTCATTTCATCATATACTTAATTTACCATGAGACATCCAAATAAAAACATCGCTTTGACTGGCATCGTTGCCTGCATACTGGCCTCGTGCGTCAAAGCTCCCACTTCTTCAGAACCGCTTTTATCCAAGCAAGCGGACTTCTGTAATCTTATCAACATAAAGAACACTCCCGCCGGAGCCGTAGACTGGGATGCCTACGTCTTTGCCGACAAAGGTGCTTGGATGGCATACTCACTGCCCGACAACGAAAACCGTCGCCATGCCGGTGCTTTCATGGGACCTATGGTCATGACCGGACGCGGATGGATAGCTGCCGGACTCGCCGAACCTACGCTGTGGGTGAACGGCGAACAGTATAGGATGGTGTACAATGTACAGACCACCCGATACCTCCCCGGCAAACTGATACAGGAATACAACGATGAGAACTTAAACTTCACTACCGAATTGTGCTACCTCACCTCACGTTCCGTAGCCATACGTTCAATCGTGAAGAATATGAGCCAAAAACCGGTAAAGGTCAGCTTCGACTGGAACGGAGGCGTATACGAGCCTACCTCTGTCGTAAGCAGCATAGATAAAGGTCTCTCTTTCATCCGCCCCAAAGATTCCACGAACACGGTAATCCGATTCCTCACAGCAGACAAGATTCAGGCTGTGGGGAGCGATAGCCTGCACGTCACAGAAAAAAGTGAAATGACCCTGGAACCCGGCAAGACTTATCAGTCGGAGATGACTCAAACCCTGACGCTGCGCGGTGAAGACACAGCCAAAGAACTGGCTGCCATAGCAACGCTGAATATAGACAATTGCTTTGAACTAAACGAACAGCAATGGAACGCACAAATCGCTTCGTTGCTGAGCGGAAACAGCAAGTACCTCAAGGACAACAAATACCGCAAGGTACTCGTAAAAGCAATGATGACCCTGAACAGCAACTACCGCACCCCTGCCGGTGACATCCTGCATGGCGGCAGCAACCCGTCGTACAACGGATTCATCAACGGCATCTGGTCGTGGGACTCCTGGAAGATTGCTTCGGGCAACGTACATTTCAACGAGGAGATAGCCAAAAGCGAAATGATTACCCTCTTCGACTATCAAGCCGACAACGGCATGGTACCCGACTTCATCAGCTACAACAAGAAATACAATAACTGGCGCGATGCCAAACCGCCCGTAGCCGCCTGGGGAGCCATGAACGTGTATAAAGCTACCGGCGACAAGAAATTCCTCGAAACAATGTTCGACAAGCTCTATAAGTTCCATCAGTGGTGGTATGCCGAGCGCGACCACAATCACAACGGCATCTGCGAATACGGTTCCACCGACGGCACTCTCATTGCTGCCTGTTGGGAAAGCGGCATGGACAACGGCGTACGCTTTGACGATGCCGTGATGCAGAAAAACAGCGAGAAGGCATGGTCCATGAACCAGGAGAACATCTGCCTGAACTCGTTCCTCTACGTAGACAAGACCATCCTCGCCGAAATGGCAACCCTCCTGAACAAGCCCGAACTGGCGGCACAGCTTAATGCCGAAGCCAAAGTCATCAAGGAGTTCGTACAGACAAAGATGTGGGACAAGGAAACCGGATTCTTCTACGACACCCGTATCGATACCGGCGAGCACATCAAAGTGATGGGTGCCGAATGCTGGCTGCCACTCTGGGCAGGCATCGCCACTCCCGAACAGGCCAAACAGGTGATGCAGAAGATGATGGACCCGCAGAAGTTCAACTCCACCCTTCCATTGGGTACCTTGGACATCAGCCATCCTCGCCTGCGTCCCGTGCGCGGCTACTGGCGCGGCCCGGTCTGGGTAGACCAAGTGTACTTCGGTATCACCGGCCTGCGCAACTATGGTTTCGACCGGGAAGCCGACATACTGACTGAGAAGTTCATCAACAACGCCCAAGGACTCACCACCGACGGCCCTATCCACGAGAACTACAACCCGCTGACCGGCGAAGCGCTCAATTCGCCTAACTTCGGCTGGAGTTCGGCATGTATCATCAAGATGCTGCTCGATGAGTAACTCTCACGCAAAACAACTCTCAAAAGTCTGAAAAGACAAACGATTATACATCATTAAAAGCATACGAATATGAATAAGATACATTCAATCTGCACCCTCGCACTGATGCTACCGTTATGCGCATTTGCACAGTACGACGGTACACCCATGAACAAGACGGGCGACACCAAGAAAGCGGAAACCGCCGTAAGAACCGACAAATATCCTCACTCGGACAACGATTGGGAAAACTTTGATGTGTTGCACATCAACCGTCTGCCTTCTGCCGCCACCTTCATGGCCTACACCACCAAAGAGAAAGCAGTGAAGAACGACAAGAGTCAATCGGAATATTTTCAGTCGTTGAACGGTACCTGGAAGTTTCAGTTTGTTCCCCGTTCGGACCAGCGCCCGATGGACTTCTTTGAAAAAGGCCACGATGTAAGCGGATGGGGCAACATCAAAGTGCCTGCCAACTGGGAAATGGAAGGCTATGGCCATCCTTTCTATGTAGGTGCCGGCTACGGCATCAAGCGCAACCCGCCACTCATTGCCGTGGAAAACAGTCCCGTAGGTTCCTACAAACGCACATTCAACGTCCCTGCCAACTGGAAAGGCAAGCAAATCGTCCTCCACTTCGGAGGCGTGGCCTCAGCTTTCTATGTGTGGGTCAACGGTGAAAAGGTGGGTTACTCGCAAGATTCCAAGACCCCCAGTGAGTTCGATATCACCCCCTATGCAGTAACCGGACAGAACGAGATTGCCGTGCAGGTATTCAAGTTCAGCGACGGCTACTACTTAGAGGATCAGGATTACTGGCGCTTTGCCGGTATACAACGTGATGTGTACCTTTATGCCCGTCCCAACATCCACGTGCGCGACTTTGAAGTAGTGACCGACCTCGACAACGAGTATAAGGACGCCGACTTCCACCTCTATGTGGAACTGGACAATGCCCAAAACTCCCAACGTACTCAAACGCCCAAGGTAAAAGGTGCCGAAGTGGAAGTGAGCCTGACGGACAAAGAGGGAAAAGTCATCTACACTGAACGCCAACGCGCCAAAGACAACAAGCTGCACTTCCTGAAACACATCGAAACGCCCCTACTGTGGAGTGCTGAAAAGCCCAACCTATACCAGATGATGATTACACTGCGTGCCAACGGCCAGACACAGTACATCTGCCGCAACATCGGATTCCGCAAATCGGAAATCAAACATGCACAGTTACTCGTCAACGGGCAACCCGTCTACATCAAGGGCGTAAACCGCCACGAACACGACCCTTACCACGGCCATGTAGTGGACGAAGCCTCCATGATACGCGACCTGGAACTGATGAAACAAAACAACATCAACAGCGTGCGCACCTCCCACTACCCCAACGACCCGCGCTGGTATGAACTGTGCGACATCTACGGCATGTATGTAGTGGACGAGGCCAACATCGAAAGCCACGGCATGGGCTACAAACCCGACCAATGCCTCGCCAACCAACCCGAATGGCAGAAGGCTTTCATCGACCGTACAGAACGTATGTTTGAACGCGACAAGAACCACCCCTGCGTCATTATTTGGTCATTGGGCAACGAAACCGGCTCAGGCTGTAACTTCCAAGCCACCTATGCTTGGATTCATGCCCACGACCGTTCCCAACGCCCCGTACACTCCGAGGACTCTGGCAAAAACCGTCCTTTCACCGACATCTTCTGCCCCATGTACAAGAAGATAGACGTGTTGATAAACCATGCTCTCTATCTGCCCACCATGCCCCTCATCCTCTGCGAATACGCTCATGCTATGGGTAATAGTGTGGGCAATCTGCAAGACTACTGGGACATCATCGAGAAGTACCCTTCTCTACAAGGCGGTCACATCTGGGACTGGGTGGACCAGGGTCTTTACAACAAGACCGACGACGGTAAGTTCTACTGGGCCTACGGCGGCGACCTTGCCCCCGAAGGCACTCCAAGCTCGGCCAACTTCTGCATGAACGGCCTGATTGCCGCAGACCGCACATTGAAGCCCCACATACATGAAGTGAAACGGGTGTACCAGAATATGGCTTTCAGATTGCTCGATTATCACGAAGGATTGGTAGAGCTTAGAAACAAGTTCTTCTTCACCAACCTGAATGACTTTGACTTCACTTGGCGTTTGGAAGGCAACGGCGAAGTATTGGCACAAGGACGCATAGATAATGTAGATTTGCCCGCCCAACAGACAGGCGTATTCCGGACACAGTTCCCCACCATACATTCCACCGAAGGAGTAGAATATTACCTGAATTTCTATGCCAGCCAGAAGCGCGACGAGGGTCTGCTGAAGGCCGGTACACAATTGGCTGCCGAACAAGTGAAGCTTCCCTTCTATAAGGCTGTTACCCCCAAAGCTGCCTCAGGCAACGTGACGGCAAGCGACAGCGAAGCCCTACTTGTCCTCACTGCCGGAAATGTCAGTGTAGGATTCGACAAAGCCACCGGAGCACTCTGCTCGTTCAAGGAAGGCAAGGAAGAGATGATTAAGGAAGCACTGCGTCCCAACTTCTGGCGTCCGGTGACGGACAATGACATGGGCAACGACATGAACAAGACCCTGCGCCCGTGGCGTGAAGCCGGACGTGGCGCCAAACTCACCTCATTGGAGAAAACAGCGCTCGACAAAGATGGCTATGAAGTAGTGTCACACTACCGTCTGCCCGAAGAAGTTGCCGGTTCGGAATTCATTGTCCGCTACCGCTTCTCACCGAGAGGCAGCCTCGATGTGAACTGTACTTTCATTCCTGCCAACGACACTTTACCTTTGATGCCCCGCATGGGTGTGAGCATCACCCTGAACAAGCAATACGACCAAATGGCATGGCTAGGTCGAGGTCCGCACGAGAACTATTGCGACCGCAACGGTTCTTCCTTCGTGGGTCTGTACAAAGGTAGCGTGGCCGAACAGTACTTCGCCTACGACCGTCCACAAGAAAACGGCAACAAGACCGATGTACGTTGGATGAGCCTCACCGATTTGAAAGGCAATGGCCTGATGGTTATCGGTGCACCCACAATCAGCGGCAGTGCCTACCTCTTCCCGACAGAAGATTTGGATGAACCCGGCACACGCAAGTCACAACGCCATATCTCAGACATCCAACCCAAAGATATGGTGACTTGGAACATAGACTTCAAGCAGATGGGTGTGGGTGGAGATACCAGTTGGGGAGCCTACCCGCATCAACCATACCTGATTCCTGCCCGTAAGATGGAATTCTCATTCCGCTTATGCCCTGCACAAGAAAAAGGAGTGAAAGAGAACCAAAGATATTTGGAAATGAAGTAATTTTGCAATTGTCAAACCTCAGAAGCGCCTTCCCCTCTTTAAACAGGAGGCGCTTTTGAGGGTAAGACAGCTTTCCATCTATTCACAAAACCATACAGACAATGTTTACAATCATCGGACTAATGCTCACAGGAATGCTGCTGGGCTACCTCTTACGGAAACGGGACTTAAAGAAGATTCATCCAATCATCACCCTGCTTATCTGGCTGCTACTGTTTATCCTCGGTATTGAGGTAGGAAGTAACGAAGAGATTATCAGAGGACTCCATACCATCGGATATGAAGCCGTTGTCCTCACCCTGGGAGGGACCTTGGGAAGTGTTATCGCTGCTTGGGCACTCTGGAGAGCCTTGTATAAAAGGAAAGGAGGCAGGGCATGAAAGGAAGTCTTATCATTGTGGGCTTTTTTGTATTGGGTACGATTTGTGGTGTGTGCCATCTGCTGCCTTTTGATATTGCAGAAACCAATATCAGCTACTACGCGCTTTGCGCGCTGATGTTCAGTGTAGGGTTGAGCGTAGGCAACGACCCGCAGACCCTGAAGAACTTCCGTTCACTCAATCCGCGACTGGTATTCCTGCCCATCATGACGATACTGGGAACACTGGCAGGTTCGGCAGCCGTCAGTCTGATTCTGACACACCGTTCTATAACAGACTGTCTGGCCGTAGGTTCCGGATTCGGCTACTACTCGCTCTCCAGTATCTTCATTACCGAATACAAGGGAGCCGAGTTGGGCACCATCGCCCTGCTTGCCAATATCAGCCGGGAGATTCTGACACTGCTGGCCGCCCCGTTGCTGGTACGATGGTTCGGAAACCTTGCCCCCATCTCTGCCGGAGGAGCCACGACGATGGACACCACACTGCCCATCATCACACGGACAGCCGGACAGCAGTTTGTAGTGGTTTCCATTTTCCATGGATTTGTAGTAGACTTCAGCGTCCCATTCTTAGTGACATTGTTTTGTTCAATATAAAACATCCTTATTAATTAGCATGAAAACCAAACTTTATACCTTTCTCCTTTCTTCGCTGCTTTGCACCGGTGCCCTGGCCGACAACGAGCCGTGGCAGAACCCGCAAGTCAACGAAATGAACAGAGAACCGATGCACGCCCACTTCACTCCGTTTACGAATGAAGCCAACGCATTGAAACAACGTGCCTTGCCCGCCGACGTACGGTTCGACGTTAATCCTGCAACGGAACGCCGTATCACACTGGACGGTACCTGGAAATTTCTTTTTTCAAAGAACAATGACCTCTGCCCCAAAGACTTCCACAAGCCCGGATTCAGTACCCGCAAGTGGAGTAAAATTGAAGTTCCGGGAAGCTGGGAACTGCAAGGCTTCGATGCACCTATCTATACAGATACCCGTTATCCGTTCCCGCCCAATCCGCCCTACGTGCCTACTGACTACAATCCCGTAGGTGCTTATATCCGCGAGTTCACCGTCCCGGCTAGCTGGGAAGGCATGGATATCTTCCTTGATTTCGAAGGGGTTGAGTCTGCCTACTATGTATGGGTAAACGGCGAATTGGCAGGATATGCAGAAGACAGCCGCCTGCCGTCGCACTTCAACATCACTCAACTGCTGAAGAAGGGCAACAATAAACTTGCTGTAAAAGTATTCCGTTATAGCGACGGTTCCTACCTGGAAGGCCAAGACTACTGGAAATACAGCGGCATCGAACGGAGTGTTTATCTCTACGCCCGCCCCCAGAGCCGCGTCAAGGACTTCCGGATGACAGCGGAACTGATAAACAACTACAAGGATGGCGAACTAAAGCTGGACATATTCCTCCATCGGCCTAAAGCCGGAGAAACGGTGGAAGTCAAGGTAATGGACAAGGACAAGGTTATCTATGACCGGAAAAAGTCCATAACCTCTGCCACGGACACTTTGTTTACCCAGCAGCAAGTGTTCCCGAATGCACGAGCCTGGAATGCCGAAACACCGAACACCTACACGCTGGTAGTCAGTACCTTTGATGCACAAGGGAAACCGCAGGAATCCTTTACGCACCTTTTTGGCTTCCGTACCGTGGAAATGATGAACGGCATGCAGATGATTAACGGCCAGGCCGTCCTCTTCAAGGGGGTGAACCGTCACGAGCACGACCCGCACAAGGGACGTACCATCACCGTGGGGTCCATGATACACGACATCCAGCTGATGAAGCAGTTCAACCTGAACGGTGTACGCAACTGCCACTACCCGAACAACTATGCGTGGTACGAGCTTTGCACGGAATTCGGACTCTATATGGTAGACGAAGCCAACATCGAGAGCCATGGCATGATGTTCCACAAAGATGAGACCCTTGCCAACTATCCCGACTGGGAGGTGTCTTTCATGCAGCGGATGAGCCGTATGATTGCACGCGACCGCAACTACTCCGCCATCGTGACTTGGTCTATGGGCAACGAGTCGGGCTACGGCAAGCACTTCGAAACTCTGTATGACTATACCAAGAAGATAGACCCCACCCGTCCCGTACAATATGAAGGGGGTGGCTACAACTCCAAGAGCGACATCTATTGCCCCATGTACGCACGCATCTGGAGGTTGCGCCAACACGTGAACCAGCGTGATGCCCGCCCCATGATTCTCTGCGAATATGCCCATGCCATGGGTAACAGTGTAGGTAACTTCCAGGACTACTGGGACTTGATTTACAAGTACGACCAGCTGCAAGGCGGTTTCATTTGGGACTGGGTGGACCAGACGTTTGCCATCAAGGACGAGAACCAGCGCGACATCTGGGCTTTTGGCGGCGACATGGGATTTGTAGGTGTCGTCAACGACTCCAACTTCTGTGCCAACGGCCTGGTTGCTGCCGACCGCACCCCGCACCCGCACATTTACGAAGTGAAGAAGGTATTGCAATACATCCACTTCGAACCGCTTGCCTTCACCCCGAACAAGATAAAGGTCACCAACTGGCACGATTTCATCGGATTGGAAGGATATACCCTCCGCTGGGCAGTGGAATGCGACGGCAAGACCGTTCAGAACGGTGAGATGGATTTCCCCAAGATTGCTCCCAGAAACTCTGCCAACATAGAATTGCCACTGAAAGCGCTGCCTGCCGACGGCAAGGAGTATTTCCTCACACTGCGTGCATTCACCAAGCACGAAGCGCCATTAGTACCGAAAGGACACGAGGTTGCCATCGAACAATGGGAATTGCCTTCTGCACCGTCAGCCAAAACCGTTCAGCCGGTGGAAGGAACGCTGACCGTAGACCGCAACAACGAAACACTGACCGTGAAAGGCAACAACTTCCAGGTAGCTTTCTCTACCCGAAACGGTGAAATGACAGAGTTGAACTACACCGGAAAGAATCTGATTAAAGAAGGGCTACAACCCAACTTCTGGCGCCCGTTGACCGATAATGATATTCCAAATGGGCACCTGATACGCTGCGGCACCTGGAGAAACGCCGGACGCGATGCCAAACTGCAGAACATCGAAGTTGCAGAAGCCGGACAAACGGCTACTGTCACTGCGACCTACCGCATGGAAGAACAAGATGCTGATTTGCAGACTCTCTACAAA
>OHAQ01002718.1_pt1 | contig 12652 bp, 8 predicted proteins | sample 1577111 | NCBI WGS metagenome assembly OHAQ01 (sample SAMEA3541549, study PRJEB24748) | human gut metagenome | biome: human gut; feature: human-associated habitat; material: faeces | place: China | collected 2012 | reverse complement strand
ATCACATTGACAATCAATTTGTTATAATTTTAAGCCTATTTCGCGACTGTCCCTATTTACGGTAGCGATACCGGAAGTGCTTTCACAAAAAATCATTAACCAGTATGAAAAAACTAACGCTTTTGTTGGTGTCTTTTTTCGCGGTTTTCGCTTTGGGCCTCACGGGTTGTAGCGACGACCCGGATGTGAAACAGGAGACACCAGTCATTAAGGCCTCGAATCCCGCAGACATCGCAGCCGTTGCGGGTAAGGTAACAGTACCTTACACCGTGGATTATGCCGTAGATGGTTGTTCTCTCGATGTGACGTGGGATGCGACTTGGCTGCACGATCTGTCGGTCAGTGCAGATAAATTCACTCTTCAGGCAGACGCCAATCCGGGTGCTGCGCGGGAAGCTAAACTCACGCTGACTTACCCGGAGGCAACGAGTGTGGAATTGACGGTTCGTCAGATGTCTGCTTCGGAGTCTATTTCGATCAGTCCGAAGACCTTGTCGTTCTCGTACAAGGGCGGCGAGGAGACTGTTACCGTTACCAGTTCGAAATCCTGGACGCTGGAAGGTAGCGCAGATTGGGTTGAGGCGGACAAGACGGAAGGCGAATCTGGCGAGAGCGTCGTGAAGTTTACGGTTTCTACGACCAATGAGACAGATGCGGCCAAGGAGGTGACATTCAATTTCGTAAGTGGCAGTGAGAAGGCCCCTCTCAAAATCCAGCAGAATCAGGAGGGGAAGCTCATTATCGACGAGGATTCGAAAACGATATCTGTGTCCAATACGGAGCAGAATGTAACGGTGAAACTTCAGACGAACATCGAGCCTGTGACGGCTACGATCGAGGAGGGAGTCGATTGGATCGAGGCTGTGGATACCCGCGCTATGATCGACAAGGAGTTCTCGTTCAAGGTGTTGGCGAATACGGAGGGTGGCCCGCGTGACGCGACGATTATCTTCAAGAATGCAGATGCTTCGGAGCATATCGTAATCAAGCAGGCGGGCAAGGAACTGACCTATCCTGCCGTGATTCCCGATAAGGTGCTGAAGACCTACATCATGACGAACTTCGATACGAATAAGGACGGTGAGATTTCGAAGGAAGAAGCCGAAGCGGTAAAGGCGATCGAGCTTACGGGGTCGGAGATCGCATCGATCGACGGTCTGGAATATTTCCCGAATTTGGAAACGGTCGATTTCACTACGCACCGTTTGTTAAAGGCCGATTTCTCGCAGTGTTATGCTTTGAAGGAGCTTAACCTGAGCAGCGGCGCCGGCCTTTCGTCGGTCGTGCTTCCTGCCAGCTTGGAAGAACTCTCCGTTATGTCGTGTAATAAGCTCAAAAAGATCGATCTTTCGGTTGCACCTAATTTGAAAAATCTCTATGCTTCGAGTGCTGGTTTCGTGGTCGCTCCCGATTTGAGCAAGAACACCAAGCTGGAAATCATCGGCTTCAGTTCGGCTAAATTCAGTACGATCGACGTTTCGAAGAACACGGAACTGAAGTCGCTGAATGTCGGCGGCGACGTGTTCAACAGTTTGGATGTTACGAACAATACAAAATTGACAAATTTGGCGGTAACGGGTACAATTACAACGCTCGATCTTACGAAAAGCGCACAGTTGGAAGTTCTGAATATCAGCAACACCAAGATTTCAGAGATCGACGTAACGAACTGTCCTTATCTGCGTTCGATCGACTTCGGCAGCACCCCGATCGTCGAGATCGACCTTTCGAGAAACCTGCTGCTGACTTCGGCATTGGCATATATGGCGAACTCCCTGAAAACGGTTTGGTTGAGTAAGGGGCAGACGATCGAGAGCACGTCGAATATCGAGAGCTTTATCCAATACAAGGATTATGAGGCAGGGCCGGATGCTATCGCTAACATCGAAGACGAAGCGTATAAGACTTATCTGCTGACTTTCGATAAGAACGGGGACGGTAAGCTCGACAAAACCGAGGTCGAGGCGATCACCGAGATCAATATCAAAGGTTTGGGTATTAAGTCCCTTAAAGGTGTGGAATATGTCAATTTCACGAATGTGCGGAAACTGGATTGCTCGGACAACGAGCTGACTGAGCTTCCTGTTGCCGGATTCTTCACCAATCTCGAGGAGATTGATTTTTCGAACAATCAACTGACCGGGCGAATCGAACTGAATAAATGTAAGAAGTTGCGTATTCTGAAAGGTAGCGGCAATATGCTCGAGGAGGTTGCTTTCGAAAACTCGGTATTGGAGTCTGTCGATTTGAGTAACAACCAACTGACCCGCTTCCAGTGTTCGTATAATACGAGTACTTTGAAAAGCGTAAATGTGGCGAATAATTTGTTGAGCGAGTCTTCCGGTTTCAGTTGTTCCGACAATGCGGTTCTTACGGATTGGAACGTAAGTAATAACAATCTCAAGTATGTTTATCTCCATTCGACTCCGATGTTGGAGAATTATAATGTCAGCGGAAATCCGCTTGTGGAACTTACTTTGTTTGGTGCCGGTTACGGGACAGCTTTGAAGACGCTCGATGCGAGCAATACTGCATTGTCGAGTCTGGATATTTCGGGTAATATGTCGTTGCAGTCTCTGAATGTAATGGGGTGTGCGACGCTGACCAAGATATTTGCCGGAACTCTCGACGTGGAAGCTATCAATATCGAGAAGGAGAGCTATACGATTATCGAAACGAGTACGATTGTCGATGCGATCAAAGATAATGCATTCCGTGAGTTCCTGATTGAGACCTATGGTTCCAATGGGGGTATTACGCAGGAGGAAGCTGATCGGGTTACGGATTTGGAGCTTAATGCCGACAATGCGGCGGAAGTGAAGTCTTTGGCTGGTATCGAATATTTTCGGAATTTGAAGACGCTGAAGGTGTCTGGGTTGGAGTCTTTGGATGATACGAATTTGGCTGTTGGTAATATCAATTTGACTTCGGTTGATATTTCGTTGGTGAAAGGTTTGACGGCAATCGATTGCAACGGTCTTCAGAGCCTGACGACTTTCTCCTTGGTGGTGACAGGTGCGGCCGGTACGGAGGTTGGGCCGAAGCGTGTCGAACTGGATAAATGTCCGAAGATCGAATCCGTGACGGTAAAGGATTGTCGGGCGATTGTTGCTGTGACCGTAACTGGTTGTACGGAATTGACTTCTCTGAATCTTTCCGGCTCTTATTTGGAGAAGTGGGAGAGTGAACCTAATAGTGGTAAATGGATCTATCCTTCGATAAATATCTATACCAATACAAAGTTGACAGATCCTGCTAATTTCATTCCTGCGGCTAATCTGGTCGATATTTGGGCTACTTCGGCGCAGATCGAAGCATTCCAGAAGTATTTTGAGACAAATTACAAGTGGACCGGTACTTGGCATAGTAACGATGAAATGCCGTCCGCATCGGTCGTTAGATAATTGAAGCCGTGTCGGGCATCGATGTCCAGATATGCGGAACGCTAATTGGAGTCCCGGTCGGAAAATACCGACCGGGACTTTTTTGTTCGGTTGTGGACGATATGTGGTGTGGAACGTATTTTGTCTGAAAAACGAAATAACCCGAAAGGGTTGTGTGTCGGATTGAACCAGTTGCGGTCGGTTTTATCGGAGCTGGTCGGACTGTTGGGGGACCGATGTTCCGTGTTTGCCGGGGATGAATATTTGTTTATCCTTGTCGAAGATAGGAAGCGGTTGGGCGATTTTTGTGTATAAGTCTGTACGATTGTTCTCATTTTTCTCTGTCTTCGATTTGGATCGGATAATTGGATATTTCATTGCGACAAAATGCAAATAAATTTGCTTTTGTACCCGGCTTATTCGTATCTTTGCAAAGATGCGCGAATCGAGGCCGTGTGTTTCGTTCGTGCTGTTTTGTAAAATCCCGTTAAACCGACGACCTGGTGCCTATGAAGACCCGATTGAGTGCAATTTGTTTGACTTTAACCGCAACGACGATGATTTCCTGCCATGAAAAGAAGACGGAGGATGCTCCCTGGATCCTGGACCGCTTCGACGATATTAAAATTCTCCGCTACGAGGTGCCGGGCTTTGCCGAGCTGCCTCTCCGGGAGAAAGAGTTGATCTACTACCTGGCCGAAGCCGCCAAGTGCGGCCGCGACATCATGTTCGACCAGAATTTCAAATACAACCTTCCCGTGCGCCGCACGTTGGAGGTGATTTATGAGAATTACGACGGTGACCGTACGACGCCCGAATGGAAAGCGCTGGAGAAATACCTCAAAAAAGTGTGGTTCGCCAACGGAATTCATCACCACTATTCCAACGACAAGTTCGTACCCGAATTTCCGAAGGAGTATTTCCTCGCGGTTGCCGAGTCGATCCCCGTCGAGAAGTTCGGCGACGAGCTCAATGCGCTGCGGGCTGTGGTCTGCGAGGCGATTTTCAACCCCGAACTTTATAAGACTCAACTCAATCAGGCTGAAGGTCAGGATTTGGTGGCCACTTCCGCCAACAACTATTACGAAGGCGTGACACAGGCCGAGGCCGAAGATTTCTATCGTGCCATGGCCGATCCTGCCGACCCCGAACCGGTCTCCTACGGGTTGAATTCGAAGCTCGTGAAGGATGAGGACGGAACGATCCGCGAGCGGGTGTGGAAAGTAGGCGGTATGTATTCGCCGGCGATTGAGAAGATCGTTTACTGGCTGGAGAAGGCGCAAGGCGTTGCCCAGGAGCCGCAGAAGGCGACCATCGCAGCCCTGATTGACTATTATAAGACGGGTAACCTGCACGATTTCGACCGTTATAACATCCTGTGGGTGCGGGATACCGTATCCAACGTCGATTTCGTGAACGGATTTATCGAAGATTACGGCGATCCGCTGGGACGCAAGGCGTCGTGGGAGTCGCTGGTCAACTTCATGGACAAGGAGGCCTGTCGCCGTACGGAGGTTATCTCCGAGAATGCGCAGTGGTTCGAGGATCATTCGCCTGTAGATTCCGCCTACCGGAAGAAGGTGGTCAAAGGGGTTTCGGCCAAGGTGATTACGGCAGCGATGCTGGGCGGCGACTGTTATCCTGCGACACCGATCGGTATCAATCTGCCCAATGCGGATTGGATCCGCAAGGAGCACGGTTCGAAGTCGGTGACCATCGACAACATTACCTACGCTTATGCTCAGGCGGCGCATGGCGACGGATTCCTCGAGGAGTTCATGCTGCGTCCTGAAGACCGTGAACGTATCGACAAGTACGGCAAGTTGGCCGACGATCTGCATACCGACCTGCATGAATGTTTGGGACACGGTTCCGGGCAGTTGGCTCCGGGTGTGAAGGGCGGTGAGTTGAAGAACTATACCTCGACGCTCGAGGAGGCCCGTGCCGATCTTTTCGGGCTCTACTACCTGGGCGATCCGAAAATGGTTGAATTGGGGCTGATTCCGTCGCTGGATGTGGCGTATGCGGAATATGCCCGGTATATCATGAACGGTATGATGACGCAGCTCGCACGTATCGAGCCGGGCAAGAATGTCGAGGAGGCGCACATGCGCAACCGCAAGCTGATCGCCGAATGGTGCTACGAGCAGGGGAAGCCCGACAACGTGATCGAGTGGGTCGAGCAGGATGGTAAAACGTATGTCGTGGTGAACGATTATACGAAGCTGCGCGAGCTGTTGGGTCGTATGCTCCGCGAGGTGCAGCGTATCAAGTCCGAAGGCGATTTCGAGGCCGGCAAAGCACTGGTCGAGAAATATGCCGTGACGGTCGATCCGAAGCTGCACGCCGAAGTGCTGACCCGTTACAAAGCCCTCGATATCGAGCCTTACAGCGGTTTTGTGAATCCGCAGTACGAGCTGGTGGAGAAGAACGGCAAGGTCGTGGATGTGAAGGTTTCTTATCCGAACGACTACGTGAAGCAGATGCTCGAATACAGCCGGGATTACTCCTTCCTGCCGAATCTGAATTAAGATTGAACGATACATTGAAATCAGGGGAAACTGGTACACAGTTTCCCCTGATTGTTTTTCTGCGGCGAATGGAAAATCGTAAGATGCGTTAATGTAGGCCGGATTGTCGTGTATCGTATTTCGAATTCGGAATTCGTGCGTTTATCATCCCTTAACATGCAGATACTGATATACACAACATAGCATCCTTTTGGGGAAGGTAATGAATCGAGATCCCCTTCGGGAAGAGAATTTGGGAGAGGGGGGGAGAAGTGTAGAGGCCGGTGTCTTTTGTTTTGACGTCGGAAGGTGAAAACTATCGTGTTTCCGTCGTTTCCTGGGACTGTAGCTCCTGTGCTCGTCGTTCTCGGGCGTGCGAGATGAGTTCCCGTAAGTCGTTTACGAGTTCTTCTCCCTGGGTACAGGAGACATAGATCCGATTTTCATATATATCGGTGATTTCGACGAAATTCCGCCATTCGGAAGCGTAGATTTTGACCCTTTCGAGATTTTTCAGGTCGAAATAGTGTCCGTAGAACCCGAAAAATCCGTAACCGCCGAAATAGGGCACGTAGCCTCGGAGTTCCTGCTTCTCGACTTGCCGTACGGAGGCGATCTCTTCGGGATGAAGCTCCGTGATGTCGAGCAGACAGAGGATATGCAGTCCTTCGTCGTCCACGAGGATGCGACGCGGAATGGAGAGTGACATCAGGGCGACGAGCGCCACGATGAACGAAAAGAACCAGGCCGAAAGATAGCCTCCTTCATATAGAAAGTAGAGCCCGATCCCCAGTGCGAGGAAGATCGTGAGGTAGATCGTCGTGAGCGAAAGCGTGTGGCGGCTGAAGCTGTATTTATAGATTTTCTTCACGGGATGCTCTGGATAAAAGAATTGCTTCAGCGATCGGAAGATCGTCCGCTGTCGTGATTTTCAGGTTGCCGCGCTCTCCGTGGCAGAGCGTGACCGCATGTCCCGCCCGTTCGACGACCGAGGCGTCGTCGGTGAAGTCGGGGGAGTAGTCGAGTTCATAGGCACGACGGAGCAATTCCGCGTCGAAGACCTGGGGCGTTTGTACGATTCGCAGCGTATTGCGGTCGATCGGGTGCGATCCGTCGGGTGTGAGCTGCCGCAGGGAATCGACGGCTTCGACGACCGGAATGGCCGTCCCGTGGGCCGCCGCACACTCCACGGCTTTCAAAATCAAGTCGGACGATACCAGCGGACGTACGCCGTCGTGGACCGCGATCAGTGCGACGGTTCGGGGCAGAGCGGACAGGCCGTTGCGTACCGAGTGGAACCGTTGCGGCCCGCCCGCCGTGCAGGTGTGCTTGGCTATGTCGAAACGGGCTGCCAGATTCTTCCAGAAATCGATCTGTCCTTCGGGAAGGACGACGACGATCTGCGTGCTGTGCAGCGTTCTTGCAAAGGCGTTTATCGCATGGCCCAATACCGGCAGCGATCCCAGCATGCGGAATTGTTTGGGAAGCGGACCTCCCAGGCGGCTGCCGCTCCCGCCGGCGACGATGATTACTCCTGTTCCTTGCTGTTCCATATCAGTTTCTTTCCGAATCCGAGGGTATTGTCCGTGAATTTCATGTAGGAAATCTCTACAACCCACAACGTCAGCTCGGCGAGTGCTGCGAACGGGAAGCGGCGGATATATGTTTTTCGTGCCTCTTCGTCCGCTTCCCGCACCGTTCCGCAAAGCTGGAGCCCCTGAAGTTTGCCCACTGCCTTGCTTTCGAGCGCGATGCCCAGCGCTACCTGCCGGTTCGCCTGCATCTCCTCCGCATGGCGCGTCGTCTTATCGGCCGCGAATACGAGCAGATTGCGCTCTGGGTCGTAGGCGTAAAACGCGTGCGAGCAATAGGGCTGTTCTCCGGCGACGGTCGCCAGTGTCAGGACGTGGTGTCGGCCGATGAAGCGGACAATGCGCGGGTCGATCATAATTTACTGCTGAAAACCAGGCTGTCTGCCGTTTTCGACGGGGTGAGTACGATCGAGTCGAGTTGTTTGATCTTGTCTTCTTCCTTTACCTCGCCGTCCAGTTCGGCCATAATTCGGTCGCGGACATATTCGTAAGCGGCACGGTTGGCTTTGTGAATCGGTTCGCCCGGTTCCTGCGGAATTTTCAGCGGGTCGATCGGTTTGCCGTTGCGCCAGACGCGATAGTCCAGATGCGGACCCGTCGATGCTCCGGTGCTGCCGACATAGCCGATCAACTGCCCCTGCGATACGCGGCTGCCCTGGCGAATCCCTTTGGCGTAGCCGCTCAAGTGCAGATAACCGGTCATAAACCCGTTGTTGTGTTTGATCTTGAGGGTATTGCCGCCTCCGCCGCCCCAGCCTTTGAAGATGACCGTGCCATCCGCTACGGCATGTACCGGAGTGCCTTTCGGAGCTGCGAAATCGACGCCCGTATGGGCTCGGTAGGTTTTGTAGATGGGGTGGAGCCGCGAATAGGTGAACCGGGAGCTGATGCGTGTATATTTGAGCGGCGTGATAAGCATCAGCTTGCGCAGGCTGTTGCCGTCCTGGTCCCAATAGGCGATTTTATTGCCCTGGCGGAACGGAATGGCGTAATAGGTCTTGCCGCCGTAGTTGAATTTGGCTCCCCATATACGCCCGATGCCGGCCGGTAGGGTGTCGATGTAACGCTCGTCGTAGATGACCGTGAAGTTATCTCCTTTCTGGATGCTGAAGAAACTGATCGTCGATTGATAGATGTCCTCCATTTCGGCGGCGAGAGAGGCCGGCATGCCGGCGCCTACGATCGCCTCCCAGAGCGAGGAATCGATCGTGGCAGTCTTTTTCTGGCGACGTATTTCATACTCTTTTTCGCCTTTGGTGACACTGATCGAGTCGTCGGCCAGGCTGAAAACGACATACTGGGAGATGCTCTGTTCGTACACCAGATAGTCCAGATGGGGGGCGTTGAGCGAATCTTCGTGGATGAAAGCCGTGTAGCTGCGCCCGGCCCGGATGTTGCGGAGCGGGAATACGTCTTTGGACGCTTTGTCGAGCTGATCGATCTGGGCGGCGGAAACACCGTATCGGTTCAGAATCTGACCGAGGGTTTCGCCACGGTCGATGATCTGCTGTTCGAGCCGGTAGTTGTCGGCGGGAATGCCGTATAAAAGGTTGGGTTCTATGATTTCATCGGAATTTTCTTCGGCATCCGTTGCCGTGCGGCCGCATCCTGCTAAAAAGAGCAGGCCTGCTAACAATGCGGCAGCTGGTTTCAGTTGTTTGATCATGTTAATAATTAAGGTATAAAACTGCGAACCGGGTCAAATTTTTTGGAGTCCGGTCGGGATGTATCCTGATTTTTAACGGAAGTTTTCTTCCGGTAAAGATAAGAAAAAAAACAAAATTTCCGCTGCTCTGCGGTCGGATTATCCAAGTTTTGGGGTGTTTCTTTTGTAATTCATTGAATTGTTGCTATCTTTGATTGCTATAAACCAGTATTGAGAATGTCGAATTTTTTTTTGATGCCTGTTTCTTTCCTTTATAAGTTGGGGGTCTTGTTGCGCCACCGGCTTTTCGATTGGGGGATTCTGAAACAGGAGAAGTTCGATATTCCGGTCGTCTGCATCGGCAATATCACCGTAGGCGGTACGGGCAAAACCCCGATGGCCGAGATGGTGATCGCCTACATGGCTCAAAGGCATCACGTAGCGTTGATTTCCAGAGGATACGGGCGGCGAACGAAAGGATATATTGAGGTCACTCCCGAATCGCACTACCGCGAAGTGGGGGACGAGCCGTTGCAGATCAAGCGCAAATTTCCCGATACGGTCGTGGTCGTGTGCGAGAAACGGGCAGAGGGGATCCGCCGTCTTCGGCAGGAGCATCCGGAGGTCGATCTCGTCGTGATGGACGACGGCTTCCAGCACCGTTACGTAGAGCCTAAAGTCAATATCGTCATGATCGATGCGACACGGCCCGTGCAGCATGATCGGATGTTGCCTGCGGGCAATCTGCGGGATTTGCCCGAACAGTTGCACCGGGCGCATTATTTCATCGTGACCAAATGCCCCGAGAATATGGCTCCGATCGACCGGCGCATTCTGCGCAAGGTTCTGGTTCAGGTCGCCTATCAGCGTGTTTACTTTACCCGTTTCGAAAGTTTCCGGCCTCGGCCGCTCTTCCCTGAGTTCGTGGATGAGGAACTGAATTACGGCCAGCAGGTGATCGCCATGTCGGGTATCGGCAATCCGGGACCTTTCGTGGAGGGATTGAGAAACAATTACAAGGTGATCGAGGACGTTCGTTTCGACGACCACCATGTTTACCGGGTGAAAGATATGAAATTGGTAGCGAATTTGCTGGCAAAACACCCGAAGGCGGCGATCATCATGACCGAAAAGGACGCGGTCAAGATGAGCCATCCCGAAAAGATACCGGCGGAAGTACGCAAGAGAATGTATTTCCTGCCCATCAATATTTCATTCATAGATGATTCGGAAACGGATTTTCTCCAAAAATTAGAGTGCGATGTTAGAGAGAATTAAAGAGACTGCGGCCTTCATTCAGGCACGCATCGAAAACTTCCAACCGGAAGTAGGCATTATTCTCGGTACCGGATTGGGCGATTTCGCCGACCGTATCGATGAGAAATATTCGATCGACTATAAGGAGATTCCCAATTTTCCCGTTTCGACGGTCGAGGGACATAAGGGAAAATTGATTTTCGGTTTGCTCGAAGGGCGCCGCGTAGTGGCCATGCAGGGGCGGTTCCACTATTACGAAGGTTTGACAGATGTCTCCATCAACAGTCTGCGTGCGCAGATGGGCGTTATGACCCAGGACAACTTTCTCTTCTCCGGCACGATTCGCGACAACATTGCGTATGGAAAGCTCGATGCCACGGAGGAAGAAATCATTGCCGCCGCAAAGGCCGTGCATGCCCATGACTTTATCATAGAACTGCCGGACGGCTACGACACCGAGATCAGCGAGCGCGGTGCCCGTCTTTCCAACGGCCAGCGCCAGCTTCTCGCCTTTGCCAGAACGATGGTGTCCGATCCGCGGATTCTGATTCTCGACGAGGCGACGTCCAGCATCGACACACAGACAGAAATTCAGGTGCAGCAGGGAATCGAAAGCCTGTTGAAGGGCCGTACCTCGTTCATCATTGCGCACCGTCTTTCTACTATTAAAAATGCCGACCGGATTTTCGTGATTGACCACGGAAAGATTTTCGAGCAGGGAACCCACGACGAACTGATGGCAAAACAGGGCGCGTACTACCAGCTCTACCAGGCACAGTTCCGCAGGGTATCGTAAAATCAAGAAATTTTCTCAAAACTGCCTTTCTTTTTTACAGGGAAAGGCAGTTTTTTTCCCTCTTTTCTATAACTAGTTTTCCTTTCCTTGACAAATGAATCCTCCCTGCTATATGATGATAACTGATCTTTTTTCGGGGACATTTGTTCCCGTCTGCCGCTTCCCACTCCTGCGGCATTTGTCACGAAACAGTCTGATACGGAGCTTTTTCGAATGCCTCCGTGTTTTCTTTCAGAAAGGAGTATCATGACATTTTTTTCCAAAAAAACGTTACGCCTTCTCCTCCTTCCTGCCCTCCTTCTTCTGACGGGCTGTGCGGGATCCTCAAAAGAGACGGCGGATTTCCAGGAGAACACGAAACTCTCCGCCGTGGCTACGATTTTTCCGCAGTATGATTTTCTGCGCGCCATCGGCGGCGATCATCTCGATCTCCACATGCTGCTTTCCCCGGGTGCGGAAAGTCACTCGTTTGAACCGACACCGGGCGATATGATTACGGTTTCCGAATGTGATCTCTTCGTCTACGTCGGCGGCGATTCCGATGCCTGGGTCGAGACAATCCTTGATTCTGTCGATACCTCGAACAAAGAGGTAGTGACGCTGATGGACTGCGTTGACACCGTTGCCGAGGAAACCGTCGAGGGAATGGAGACCCACGGCCACGCACACGATCATGAGGACGAGGATGCGCACGACCATGAGGACGAAGATGCAGATCACGAGGATGTACACGACCATGAGGACGAGGATACACACGACGAATCTTCCCATGATCATGCGCACGAATCCCACGGCGAACAGGACGAGCACGTCTGGACCTCGCCGAAAAATGCAATGCGGATTGTCCAGAAGCTCTGTGATTCCCTCTGCCGCCTCGACCCGGAGCATGCGGATGAATACCAGGCAAACACCGCCTCGTATCTTGCTTCGCTTGCCTCCCTCGATGAGGAATTTTCCGATGTCACCGCAATTGCAAGCCGCCATACCATTGTTTTCGGCGACCGTTTCCCGTTCCGCTACTTTGCGGACACCTACGGCCTCGACTACTACGCGGCGTTTCCCGGCTGCTCCTCGGAATCCGAGGCAAGTGCCAAAACCCTTTCTTTTTTAATTGATAAAATCAAGGAAGAACAGATTCCCGTCGTTTTCCACACCGAGCTGTCCAATGAACAAATGACGGACTCCATCTGTGAGGCGACCGGCGCGAAAAAGCTGCTGCTTCATTCCTGTCACAATGTATCCAAAGATGATTTCGAAAGCGGCGCTACGTATCTCTCCCTCATGGAACAGAACGTTTCCGCATTAAAGGAGGCTTTAAACTAAATGGCTCTACTTACCTGCAGTGATGTCACCTTCTCCTACGAGGGCATCCCGGTCCTGACCGATGTCAACTTTGCCCTGGAAGCCGGCTCCTACCTCTGTATTGTGGGCGAGAACGGTTCCGGAAAAAGTACTCTGATCAAGGGACT
>OHAQ01002716.1_pt1 | contig 12658 bp, 5 predicted proteins | sample 1577111 | NCBI WGS metagenome assembly OHAQ01 (sample SAMEA3541549, study PRJEB24748) | human gut metagenome | biome: human gut; feature: human-associated habitat; material: faeces | place: China | collected 2012 | reverse complement strand
CGCCTCATCTTCATTGTACTTTTTGCATACGTCCTATCAGCTCATCGCCCAATGCGGTCTTCACTTCAATGTGTTTGAGAACGGCAGTTACGAACGGATTGTTTTCAAAGTCACCACGTACCTGCTCGAAATCAAGTTCTTTTTCAAGACGTGAACCATCCGCACCAAAACCGGTCATGGAAGCCAGAGAAAATTCCTTTTTGGCATCCTCATAGACCATGCGGTCCAGACCAACAACAGCTTCTTTCCATTTCTCGACAATATGAATTATATCCTCTGCAGTCATATTTTCCGGAGCAATGCCATAGAATTCTTCCAACTTCTCATAAGCCCATGTCCACTCGTAGGTATAATAATTCCGGTGCATCCGCTCAAATTCGGCATTGATATGCTTCAAACGGTTAATCGCACCCGACTCTATGCCGTCTATCAAGGCATCAATCTCACTTTTGGGAGCTATCAGTCCGGAAATATCCACCCATTCGCCGCTACCGATAGGTGTATCGGGCTTCAACCGGGCGCGAATCTCTTCATTGGTATGAAAACCGATACCTTCCAAACGTTTGATAACCGAATTGCCAAGAAACTTGTGAATGGCTATCTCATAAAAGCGGATACCTTTCACCAGAGCCGAGTTGCGTATCTTGGCACTGTGAAAAGAATAAATATCGGAAAGTTCGCCGGAGGCATAACGCAGATTTTTTAAAGTCTCCCGTCCCTTGAACATCTTCTGTACGGTATAGGGACTCAACAGATTGTAGTTAATGAAGTCCAGTTTGTTGGTATCGGTACGCTGGTCGCGCCGGGGCCATTTTTGCGCATCACGGATAGTACCCACACTGCGCAGATTGACGCCGGGCACAAGATATGTCGTATTGTTCTGTTCTATCAGATAAGAGAACGGCAGGTTGGAAGTATCGGAATGGTTGACGTGACGTCCCATAACCAGAGAGAACGCCCCCACCCTTGCGGGCCACAGGATATAGGAATCGGAAGTGGTTTTGGCTCCACGCTCCAACGTACCCTGATGGATAGGACCGAGCTTATACATGTGATTACTTTGATTGGAACCGGAACCGGCATTCATAAAGGAAAACATACCGGCTATAAGCAAGGTGGATTTGTGATGTGTCACCGTATAAGGTCCGGCAAAAATGGCACACGCTTCACCGTTTTCTCCCTGGCAGTTACTGAAAAACAAAGAGTCTGAGGCAGAGTAGTTATGTCCCAGTTTGCAAGCCTGCCCTACAAAGCAACGGGTAAGCATGGCTCCATCATCCACATGCGAACCGGACGATATGATAAAATTATCGCAAATAACGCCGTGCCCGATATGTACAGGCGCGTTCTCGTTACTGTTGACACTTCCGTTGTACAGACGACACGTACCACAAATGTGGCAATAGTCGCCAATGCGGACATTCTTGATAGAGCCGGTATTGAGTATCATTACATGGCTGCCGATAGAACCGGTAGCAGAAGCATGCTTATTGGAATAGAAATCGGTAATTTCCTTCATCCGCGCAATCAGCTCCGGACGGTGACGGTACAGCGCCATGATATAGGCCTGATGAGCAGAAAGTTTGTCACTGATAAGCACTTCGCGCCCACCGGTCTCGTTCAAGACAGACACTTCCACACTGTTACCGAACCTGGACAATCCGTCTACAAGAATAATGTCTACATTCTCAATGAAAGTATCATGCCCTATTTCATAATTGGCAATGTAGTTTTGGATATTCTCGATGCAGCAATTATCACCCACCGTTACATTGTGAAGCGTTACATGCCGCAAACCGGAATGTTTCTTTATTCCACCCGGCAAAGTAAATTCAGAATGGAATACCCCCAAACGCACCTCACCCGAAAAACGGGTATGATGTACGAATTCCGTTGAAAACTCTTCTGCAACGGTTACTTTCCCCCAATCATCTGCCAGACACGACTGGCTCTTCAACCGAAGAACTTCGTCTTCGGTCAAGTTTCTGTAAGTCATAATATTCAAATTAAAAATGAAGAATCAATTCTTCATCGAATTAAACTTCCTCTTCATCGTAAGTCTGATAAAGAAAGTCGTTATAGGGGTACTTCTGCACATGCAGTTCTTTTACACGCCGGTAAACCACACTCTTCAGTTCCTCTACATTGATACGTTCGTGGGCAGAGATGAAAAGGCAATTGTCTTCCAACTTCGCCATCCACGTCTTCATCAGTTCTTCGAGTGTTAAGTTTTCTTTGGTTCTGGGGGTAAGGTCGTCGTCCGCTTTTGCCACATAAGTGTAAGCGTCTATTTTATTGAATACAAGTATCATGGGCTTACCGGATGCACCGATGTCCGCCAATGTCTTGTTCACCACTTCTATCTGCTCTTCAAAATCAGGGTGGGAAATATCTACGATGTGCAACAACAGGTCGGCTTCGCGCACCTCGTCCAACGTAGATTTAAAAGAATCTACCAAATCGGTGGGCAACTTACGGATAAAGCCTACCGTGTCCGACAGCAGAAACGGCAGGTTCTCGATAATAACCTTGCGCACCGTAGTGTCCAACGTGGCAAACAGCTTATTCTCCGCAAACACTTCGCTCTTGGAAAGCAGCGTCATCAGAGTAGATTTACCGACATTGGTATATCCTACCAATGCCACACGAATAAGACGACCGCGATTCTTGCGCTGGGTGGCTTTCTGCTTGTCAATCTCCGCCAGACGCTCTTTCAGCAATGACATACGGTTCAGGATGATACGGCGGTCCATTTCCAACTGCGTCTCACCCGGTCCGCGCAGACCTACGGAACCTTTACCGCCACCGGCTCCCGAACCGCCTCCCTGACGTTCCAAGTGTGTCCATAAACGTTGCAGACGGGGAAGCATGTATTTGTACTGCGCCAACTCAACCTGAGTTTTCGCATTTGCAGTCTGTGCACGCATGGCAAAGATGTCGAGGATGAGTGAGGTACGGTCCAATATCTTTATTTTCAGTTCAGCCTCGATATTGCGTATCTGCTTTGCCGAGAGCTCATCATCGAAAATCACCATACCGATTTCGCGCTCGGCTTCTTCTTCGCTGCGGATATATTCTTTTATTTCTTCCAGTTTACCCTTGCCGACGTATGTCACAGAGTTTGCCTGGTCTAACTTCTGAGTAAATCTTTTCACTACTTCCGCCCCGGCTGTCTCAGCCAAGAATGCCAGCTCGTCGAGGTATTCGTTCGTCTTACGCTCATCCTGAGTTTTTGTGATAAGACCTACCAATACTGCGGTTTCAACCTGCGCTTCGGAAATTACAAATTCTTTCATTCTACTTTATACCTTATTATATATATGTATCTTTATTATATGTGCCGGCAAATATAAGAAAAAACAAAACCATTCTCATAGTGTTCATTCCCATTTTTAATAATAAGGATAGGGATTCCTGTCGTAAACCACCGAACGCCGCCAGATGCCACAAAACGGAAAGCGGATGTGCCAGCCCATACCTTCCGGTCTTTCGGCCTTGCACACCCGCCTTAATTATTTACGGATTCCGTTTATTTCATTTCGATAGCACTGTTATAATCGCTTTCACGGTTCGGAAGAATCCATTTCCAGAACTCCGATACATAGTTGCCATCTTTAAATCCGAATGTTCCGCTAATATACGAACTGTAATTACCGCCTTCCTTAAAAGAGTTACGAACCACCGGATCGCCCCAACGTTTGCAGTCATACCAACTGAAACCTTCGCCCCATAACTCCAGACGACGGTATTTCTTAATCTCTTTCAGTAAATCCTCACCGGTAACCGTGCACGTATATTGAGGGTCACGACCGCTGTCTTTATTCAATTCAACCAAGCTGTTTTGTGCAGCAGTCGGGTCTGAACTCAGATAGTAATTAGCTTCCGCTTCAATCAACAACATCTCCGAAGCACGGAAAATGGGCTGACAACCTACAGCAGGCTGTGCCGTAGCCTGGAATTTCAGACTGGCATAAGCATATGCCTGTGACGTAGCAGATGCTACTGTCTCCTTTACATACTTATTGGCTTTCGTAGAAGCGGCCTGACCCTCCGCTGTGCTGTTAAATTTATTGGCATTACGGCTTTCAGTACCTACGACCTCCAAGAATGTTTTACTTCCATCTTCCGGCAAGAATGTAGACTCCGTCAAGAACAATCCTTTACGAATATCGCTGTCGGCAAAAGACTCAACCAAATCACGATTGATACATACATTGATATTTTGCTGCGCATAGTAACCGTTACAAGCCATGAAGAGCTGCCATCCATAATACCAGATAGTTTCGGAAGCATCATTGTACACACCCCAAATCCACTCACTGCTGGGAGTGCAGAAACCGCTATAATATGTATTCGTGTCCATCAAGGGGAAATTGGCACGCGCCAAAGCCGCATGTTCCTTGGCCACGGCATAATCCTGACGTGTTAAAGCAGCACGGGCATAAATGGCATGAGCCACCGGAGCATCCGGGAAACTGATATTAGAGGTAGCATCCCAGTAAATGTCATCGCGGGTAAGTCCGGAAACCTCATATAATCTAAGGGCTTCATCAAGATCATCATAAACCTGCTTATAGGTTTCGGCCAATGTAGACAACTTCAAGTCTGTCTCTTCACCAGCTTCGGCCACTTCCTTAATGCGCAGTACCACACCATCGGTAGCACCATCATTACTACGTGCCCAAGGCTCACAATATAATTCAGCCAAACGGAAGAAAGAATAAGCACGGAATGTAAGCGCCTCGGCTTTCAAGAAGTCTTTCTCCTCCTGCGAACCTTCTGCTTTATCAATACGATTGATTACCGCATTGGCATTTCCGATAATCAGATAATAGTAATACCAGGGGTAAGAATCATAGATAGAACTGCTGCTCTGGGTTATGGTAGACTGGTTGTTCATCAGCGGAGACCATCCCGGTGCCATATAAGGGAAGTTGAAATCCTGACCGGGATATTCGCCATAAAGCAACTTCATAGTACCTTCGCCGTTGAAGTTTTGTCCATAATAGGCATGTTGCTGAACCATTGTCCTGCAAATACCGTTGATAACAAGTTTTGCATTATCCGTTGTAGAGAAAATCACATCTCCCTCCGCAGTCTGCGTGGAGTCTGTATTGAGCCAACTGTCCGAGCAAGAGGTAAATCCCAACAGACAGCCGAGTCCTAATATCATTACGTTCTTGAATGTATATTTCATAATCTGTTTCGTTTTAGAAGTTTAAATTAAGTCCGAGCGTAAACACACGTGCCGCAACGAATGTATTATCTTGAGAACCGGTGAAGCTATATTGAGGATTCATACCCTTACGCGCCGTAAAAGTAGCCGCATTTTCAATGGAGCCGTAAACGCTCAATCCACCCAATCCCCATTTTGTAACGACTTTCTTTGGGAAAGAATAGTTCAGATTGATATTTTTGATGACAAAATAAGAAGCATCCGTCAGCCAGCGTGAACTTGCACCATAAGAAGTAGAAGCCAAGCTTGAAAGGTCGAACTGAGGCGTACCGTTCGGATTCAAACGATTGGGAGAATCTTCGGTCATACCTTCCGGAACAGCTTGCCAGCCATTCAGCACATCCTTATGCAAGGCTCCCGGACCATTAGTCGTAGTATACATTAATCCTTGATAATTATAATCATATACTTTTCCGCCCAATGAATATGTACAGAGTACGGAAAGTGTCAGGTCTTTCCATGTCAAAGAGGTATTGATACTTCCATATACATCGGGCAGTGCACTGCCTTGCCATTCTTTTTCGGCATATGATGTATTGTACACGTAGTTTTTACCGTTGATAGTAACATACTCATCTTGAGCTTTCAAAGCATTGATTGTACTTTCACCCAGCTGTGAGTTTGCATTATAAAGCGCACGTCCGTTCATTTGGTCTACTCCGGCATAAGTATAAGTATAGAATTCATAGATGCTGTGTCCTTCACTGTAATTCTGTGTTCCATGCAGAATGTCTTTACCGCCGGGCAATTTTGTAATTTCGTTATGGATAGTAGTCAGGTTCAAACCGATATTCCACTTCCAATCTTTAGTCCGGATGGCATCTACATCCATAGCAACTTCAAGACCGGTATTGCGAACACTACCTATGTTAGCAAAATATTGTGACATTCCGGACGGCGTCTCGTCAGAAGTGGCAAACCAGTCGGTTGCACCGGCAGAAAGCGGATTGTAAACCGTGAAAAGCAAATCTTTAGATGTTTTATTGAAGAAATCCAAAGAGAAATTGAAACGGTTGAACAAACGACCTTCCAACGCGATATCCAATGAACCGGAAGTTTCCCATTTCAAGTTCTTATTAGGTATCTGAATTTTATAGAACGCACCGATACCGGCATTGACATCCGAATAGAACAGTTCCTTGTAAGCATAATAATCGGCACCGGCATCATTACCAACTTCACCGTAAGAAACACGGAACTTCAAATTATCAATCCATGTAAGGTCTTTCATGAACTTCTCCTGAGAAATAATCCAGCTTGCACCCAGCGACCAGAAATTACCCCACGGATCGGAGAAACGTGAAGAACCGTCGCGACGGAATGAAGCATCCAGGAAGTATCTTTCCGCAAAATTATAGCGTGCACGGGAAAGATAGCTTTCCGTAGTGTATTCTTGGTTATAACCATCGATACTTGTCATTTTTGCAAAATTGCTCATCTCCGTATTTCCACTGACTTTCATCTGCTCCTTCATCATGAAATCATAATTATAGGAGTGCTTGAAAGATTCGTGAGCCAGCAATACATCGATATGGTGCTTATCAAAATCGTGAGCCCATGTCAGTTCCTGTGTAAAACGGTATTCGCGTGTACGGTCATGTACTTTTGAAAGACGGCCGTTGTTAGCAGCACCGTCACCGCAATAGGGGTTATTGAAGGCTTTTTCCGTGTTATTTACATTATAGAGGTCCCCCCTTACAGTAGCCGCAAAATCCTTCAAGAAAGAAATCGTACCATATATCTGACCTGATACGGCATTACGTTCCTTACGGCTGATATCATTCTGAATCTCATAAATAATATTACGACCACCCAAATAATCATAGTTACTTATATCATAAGAGTTACCGGTGCCATCTGTAGCCACGCTTCCGTCTTCATTATGCATCAAATAAGGATAGACCGGTGCCATCTGACCGGCTGTATAGAACGGATTAGCAAAATATGCATCATGAGCATTAGCCTGATAATTAGAGCCGGACATTGTTCCGCTCAGACTTACACCTGTTTTAAACCAGGAAGTCGGCTGATAGTTAGCCTTCAAACGTGCAGTGAAACGGTCATAATCCGAGCCAATGATATATCCTTTCTCATTCAAATAGCCGAAAGAAGAGAAAATATCATACTTTTCTCCCATAGCATCCGCACTGGCTGTGTATTCCTGACGATAACCTGTGCGCTCCAATGCCTTCAACCAATCCAAATCATTGTAACCGGGTTTTACCTTTGATACGAACTTTCCATTTTCATCGAACATGGCAGCACCGTTCTTATCAAAGATAGGAGAAAAAACAATGTCATCATTGACTGTTTTAGATGCTTCGAATGCTTGTTGCGGAGTAACTCCACCGTCTTTTTCCCAATAGCTTTGCATACCGGAACGCATAGCTTCCATCCATTGGTTTACGCCCAATTTGTCATATTCCGGTATACCACGGGTATACATACCCTGCTTCACACCAATCCGAAAGTTCAACTTATGACTTTTACCTTTTTTAGTGGTAATCATGATAACTCCATTAGCAGCCTTATTACCATAAAGAGCGGCAGATGAAGCATCTTTCAGAACAGAAATAGATTCAATATCCTGCGGATTGATATCATTCAAGCTTCCGCCATAAGGAGAGCCGTCTACGACAATCAGCGGAGCATTAGTTCCGTTTACAGAACCAAATCCGCGAATACGGATTTCGGATTTATCGCTACCCGGCTCGCCATATGAGTTATTCACCTGAATACCGGGAGCAGCACCTTCCAAAGTTCCCGTTACTTCAGTAACAGGGCGCATCTCCAGTTTCTTTGAGTCGATAGAAGCTACAGCACCTGTAATGGACTGGCGGCTGGCAGTACCATAAGCAACAACGACAACTTCATCAAGCACCTCAGTATCAGGCTTCAATACCACTTTTAAGTTCGGTTTGATAGCCACTTCCTGAGTCTGCATACCGATGTATGAAATCTGCAAAGTTTTCGCAGAACTGCATAAAAGCAAATGTCTGATTATTAATATATTATATCTTTAATAGAACTGATTATAATTAGTATAGTCTTCTTTAAAAGCTAATATAAGAGAGGTACGGGATTTGGAGGTATACCCATTATCTACTTGAAGTTAATATATATCATTGATATTCAGGTATTTATGATGATAATGCAGTTTTATTATCATATTGAAAATTTACTTTCTGTTTTTTTCTTTATCTTTTTGTTGATATAATTTAATCAATTATATATTGAACTTAAACGAATACATTGTTATGGAATACTATAGTATATCTTGTATTAACTATTGTTCTTTTGTAAATATTTATAAATGCTTTATTCCTAAAGAAAGAACAATGTTTGGAGATGAGTTTTAATACGGAAAAATCCCTCCATTTTAGATTGAATTTGTGAAAACAACCTAAAACAAAGGGATTTATTTACTGGAATTTATTTACCTCCGTTTATCCACGTCTTCTCAGAATAGATATAAGAACCGTCGCCGTAGGCTTCTTTCACATCCGGATTGCCGATGACCGCACTGTTGCCATAGGGCAAGCGTTCCGGATAGCGGTTAATACCGCTTTGGGTGTTTCTCGGGTTAGTCAGTATTACATACTCTTCTCCCATTGCTTTCAAGCGACGCAGATCGTTGTAAGTTTCCACTTGCTCGTCCAATGCTTGCGCCACATATTTCTGTTCAAAAAGTTTTTGGAGTGTCGGTGCGCCCAAAGACATGGCATAGTTTTTTGCTATTGTAGCAGCAGTCGGTACAGTGGATTCATCTCCAAACCAAGTCAGAATTTCCGTAACAGAAGCTTCTACTGCTTTTTGATACGCCGAGGTGGCATCAATGTTTGAACGCAGTTGAACTTCTGCCTGAATGAAATAGAGTTCGGCTTTACTCATGATATGAATAGGCTGTGAACCGAACAAATACCATGCCGGCTGATATTTCATTACTCTGGCATCATCTACTGTCTTGGCAATAGTTTCATCTCCCGGAGTATAAGACTTTCCCAAAGCATTCAGATAATAATCCAAGCGAGGATCATCTGTGGCTTCCATCAAGTCCGCTACTGTCTTTGAAGGTGCTGTGTACTGGCGGCTGAAAACATAGGCACTCCATGGATTGTCACATGTAGAACCATTAAATCCTGTCACCGTAAATCCTTCGAATCCGTTGTCTATAGCTTTTTGTACGGCTGTTGCTACTTCTGAAAGTACGTTAGGTTCTACCGCCAGTTTATGCAACAGATAGCGTGCTTTCAGAGCGTGAGCAGCTGCGAGCCATTTAGATGCAACCCCTTTGTAGGCTATGTCCTGATTACCGGCACTTGTCAAACTTTTGCCTTTTTCCAAGTTACCAATAGCCTTGTCGAGTGTAGCCAAAATACCAGTATAAACATCTTTCTGTGCATCTAATTTAGGTTGCAAATTACCTTGCCCTTGCACAGCTTCGCTATAAGGAATATCACCGAACATATCGGTCAGGACACCGAAGTTTACAGCTTCCAATACTTGTGCCATACCCAGTATATCAAACTGTCCGACATTACCCGGTACTTCATTCTCTATTTTACTCTGCATTTGGCGTATATTCTGTAAATTGCCATAGATAGAGTTCCATACATTGTTAAAGGTAGTAGAAGCAGCCCATTCGCTTGAGTTGCGCATTTCGGCAAACATTAATTGGTTGTTACCCATACCTATCTCTTGCTCATTGAGCGAAGAAAGGTAAAAAGCAAAGTCACCCGATACGGTACTGAAGCCTGTGGACATAATGGCATCTGTCAGTTGGAGTGCTGCCGGGACGGCTTCCGGTGAAGGGTGTTCATAGTCCTTGTTGATACGGTCAAATGCATCTTCTGTACATGCTGTCAGTCCGAGAAGAGCCACCGTCAAAGTCATGAATATGTATTTTTTCATAATCGAAATCTTTATGTTGGTATGTTTAGAAATTAATAGTAAGACCACCGCCGAAGCTGGATGTGTTGGGAACTGAGAACCGTTCGAAGTATCCGCTCATATTATTATTGCCTTGTGAAGACTCCGGATCGAAGTTGGGCAAATTAGCCCAAACAAGTACATTACGGGCAAAGCCGTAAATCGAAATGTCGAAGATACCGAGTTTGGGCAATTGATAAGTTAAAGTCAGGTCGCGTAACTTGATAAAGCTCGTGTCATACACGCCGGATTCGGTGATATTGTAATAAGCCTGATAGTAATCGGCTTTATTTACTTCAACTGTATTGGGCTGTCCCGTTGCTTCATCTATGCCTTCAGCAACCATACTTCCTTCGTGATAAGGAAGTGACTCTTTGGTAGCACCAAAATAATTCAGAGTCATGTTTGTTCCGTGATACATCTTTCCACCTTGTTGCCAACTCCATGTGGTAGAGAGTGAAAGACGTTTATAACGACCACCCAGCGTAAAACCAGTAGTGAAGTCCGGAGAGCAGTTGCCCAAGTCTTGGCTATTGCCTGAGGATTGAGGCAGACCGTTCAGTAACAGCAAATTGCCTGCTTCATCGCGTTTGAAGCCCAAACCATATATGTTCGGATAAGTACATCCTGCCTGTGCACGAATTTGTGGTTCTACAAATCCGCCCAGCATAATGGATTCCACACCCGGAGCCAGTTCTATAACCTTGTTGTTTACTTTGGTAAAGTTGATACCCAAATTCAGGTCGAAATCTTTGGCTTGCAGAATAGCAGCATTAATAGAAAGTTCGTGAGCATGCGTGCGCATTTTTCCGGCATTGGTCAACATTTCCTGATAGCCGGTCGCTCCATCTACGGGTACATAAAATATCTGATCTTCTACATTCTGCAAACTGTATGTGTATTCCACTTTCAAACGGCTGCCAAAGAAATGTAAATCGGCACCTACTTCATAATTGGTTGTATTTTGCGGTTTCAATTCTTCATCATACACGCGGTAATAGGGTGTGAAAGTAGATACTCCGCTGGGTAGAGGATAAGTAACCGGATAGTAAGAGTACATACCGCCCCCGTAGGTGGGAGTATAATAATAATTGGCATAATAGTTACCGGCCTGACCTACTTGTGCGAACGAAGCACGGAGTTTACCATAGTTTAATATTTTATTGTTCTGCAAGAAAGGTAATTTGGTGAACTCCCAGCCTAATGATACTGAAGGATAGAAGAAACTGCGACTGCCGCGCGGCATGGTTGATACGTAGTCGTTACGTCCGGTTACGGTCAGATACACCTGATCTTGCCATGACATTGAAAGACTTCCGAAAAAGCCTACTGTACGTTCTTGTCGCTTATACTCACTAGATGTTAGTGAAGTAGCATTTCCAATGTTGGTAAAACCAGGAAAGTTGAAGTTGCTGCCGTAATAATCCCAGTTACGGATACTCTCATGATTGAACTCGTTTCCTAATATTACGTTCAGCCTCCATTCGTCGCTTTTTCCGAATTTACCGTCAATATTAACGGTGAACAGATTATTGAATACATTATGCTGAGAACCGTAATTCTCTATGTCTCCACCTTTCAGCGATGACGTACTGCCCATTTCCCGTACAGTGGCATAGTCAGAAGTCCAAATGTCAAGACCAGCCTGTTCCCTAATCTTGAGTGAGAAGTTCTCTCCCAAGCCCAAATCCGGTTGGTACTCCAAATAGGTATTGCCAAAAGCACGGTTGGTATGCTGGAGATATTCATTATGTTCCGCCCACCAATAAGGGTTGGTAAATGAGGTGGAACGGAACAATATCTGGTTTGTCGGATTGCCCGGTTCATGATTGGGAATACCCTTCAAATCATATTCGGCCGGAGCAGAGTAAACCACATTCATGATACCATCGTTGGCTCCCGGTGCAGATGTAATTTTAGTAGATGAATAGTTCATGGAGAATCCTGTGTTCCACTGTGGATTGATTTTCCAATCTACCAATCCGCGCGCTCCCCAACGGTCCATGCCTGTTGAAGGAATGATGCCATTCTGGTGCGAATTGTTCACGCCGAACGAATAGTTTATTCCGTTGATGCTTTGTGATAGATTCACGTTTGTGTTTTCAGTGAATCCTGTGCCTAAAAAATCGCCCACATTATCATAAATCTGTGGCGTAGTCCAACCGTCCAAACCGGCTTGTGCGCGTTTGGGATTGTAATATTGCCCTTCGCGCATACCATCTGCCGCAGTGTATTGATTATTCATGTTTCCACCATATTTGGGGTCGTTTGCCAATTCGCTGATTTTTGGTCCCCAAGTCATGGAAGAAGACGGATCATATCCTGCTGCAATGCTGTTGCCCTGCGAATATATATTTTGACGTTCGAATTTGCGTGAAACCCGTTGTGCACTCAGGTTCGTTGAAATCGTTACGCTTGGTTTGTTCATATTGTTTTTGGAACCGCGTTTGGTCGTAATGACAATCACACCGTTGGATGCACGGATACCATACA
>OHAQ01002715.1_pt1 | contig 12658 bp, 8 predicted proteins | sample 1577111 | NCBI WGS metagenome assembly OHAQ01 (sample SAMEA3541549, study PRJEB24748) | human gut metagenome | biome: human gut; feature: human-associated habitat; material: faeces | place: China | collected 2012 | reverse complement strand
CAGGGCTAATGAATCCACTGCTTTTAATTTTCTGTCAATCGGCGCCTGACGAGCCAGAAGATCCTGTCCTGAAACATTGATACTGACCATGGCCAGAGCCGCCATTGCTACTGTTCTAATACACTTTAAAATCATTATACCTTATATTTTTCAGCTAGTATCCGTCGGATGGCCTTTTTCCAGCCCGACCCTTATTCAGAATACCATTACTGGTTTAAAACAAATCACTTTCAGAGTGCACTTCTGCCTTCATTTCATGCAGATATGCTTGACTGCTTTACAAATAGCGTTCCAAAGATAAAAAAAATTCGGTATATCCGGCTGGGAGATTAACGATTTTTCATGTATTTTTATACGCAAAACATAGAATAAATGTTTTACAACATAACATTCAGCAATACAAAGAATTAAATAAAATCACTTTAACGAAGGATTCAAATCTTCCCGAGTCACAAATTTTCCCTCTTTCCACTCCAGACAAACGGGCTGCGATTTCAAATAAGGCTTTAAATCTTTTGCGGTTTCCTTGTCCAGATAGTCGGGCGTAGTATAAGTGAACTTGAGCACCGGTTTTTCAGCCGACAATTCAGCCTTCCACAAATAAATGTCGGCATAGGCACGAAGGTTCTTCAAGGAGTCAGCCTGAGCTGTCGAAGCCGGAGTCAAATAAAATTCATTTTCTTGTGGAAGCTGTAAAAAATCGGAAAGCGGCAATTCATGCCAGTTCGTATCATAAAAAGTAATCTGACTGTCAGCAGCCGGAGCCGAATAGGTTGAAACGGCACAAATCACTTTCACGGAGTCATCCAGCGGAAGCAGCTTCAGTTCCAAGGTGCTGGCCGAAGTCGTTTTCAGGAACAAATAATCTGAAGTCAGTTTAGTCATTTCCGACATATTCCCAAAACGGTTCTTCACCTCTGCCTTCATCCCACTTTCCAGAAAATCACCGAAGTCGGCCCGGTTTACCTCCGTCAAAAGCGGTGACAAGGAATCTGGCAATGCTACAAAAAGCGTTTTCAAATCCTGCGCACGCCCTGCAGCACCACATACATACAATACGAATATCAATATCAAAATACGTTTCATAACCAGCTATTCAAAAAAGTGCCCAAATATACAACTATTTCTGTTAGTAAGAAAAAATCTCTCTCCCTTCTCAATTTTTCCCATCCCGCCTTTTAAGGAATTCACTGGGGCTTTCTCCAAAATAGTCTTTATAACACCGGGTGAAGTAAGACGGAGAACTGAATCCTACTTCGTAGGTGATTTCGGCCACCGTCTTTTCAGAGGATGCCAGCAAAGAGGCTGCCTTTTTCAACCGGGCAATGCGCAACAATTCATTCGGAGCATATCCGGTCAAGGATTTCGTTTTACGATATAGCTGCACGCGCCCCAATCCCAATTCAGCCCCCAAATCTTCTACACTCAAATCTGAATTGCTCATTTTTTCCTCAATCAAGGCCTTCAGCTTTTCCACAAATCCCTTGTCCACTTCGCCCAACGACTGTTTTCCGCTTATCGCCGTGGCATCTTCTGTAATCGATTTCAACCGTTTCCGGTTATCTATCAGGTTGCGGATTCGTGCCAGCAGGAGTTTGGCATTGAAAGGCTTTGTCAAATACGAGTCTGCGCCCGAATCATACCCCTGAATCCGCTGTTCATCCATAGCGTATGCGGTCAGCATCAGTACCGGAATATGAGACGTCTGCAACTCGCTTTTCAAGCGTTTACAGCATTCTATACCATCCATTACAGGCATCATGACATCGCACACCACTACGTCTGGCACATACTTCATGGCCTGTCTTATACCTTCCTGTCCGTTTACCGCTTCAATCACGGTATATTTATCTTGCAGCAACATTTTCACGTAGTCACGTACATCCTGATTGTCGTCAATGACCAGCACCACTTCCTTGTCTGCCGTTCCGTCCACTTCCATGTTTTCAACCCACTGATGCAAGGTTTCTTGTCCGGCATCCAGCACAGCCCCTTCCTGCAGGTTTTTCAAGGATTCATTTTTCTCTATCACCTCCTTCACTTCTCCTTCCTGCTTCATAGGAAGTAAAACCCGGAAACATGTGCCTTTTCCTTTCTCGCTCTCTACCCGCACTGTACCCTTATGCAACTGCACAAAAGCCTCTACCAGAGCCAGTCCCAGTCCGGAACCTGTATGCTGTGCATCTATCTGATAAAAACGTTCAAACACGTGATGTATATGTTCTTCGGACATGCCAATACCTGTATCGCTGACTTCCATACACAAGCATGGTTGGCCATCTTTCTCTATCCGCGAAAGCACCACCTTTATCTCCCCTTTTTCCGGAGTAAATTTAAAGGCATTGGACAATAAGTTGTAGGTAATGCGCTCTATCTTTTCCGCATCGGCCACCATCACATACTGCGCCACATCTTCTTCCGCCTTCACTTCAAACTGAATATGTTTCCGGAACGCCAAAGTATGAAATGCCTCTGTCCAATCCTTTATACATTCCAGCGCATTAAATTCAGAAAGCCGCAAAGCCAGTTTACCATGTTCATATTTCTGGAAATCCAGAATCTGAGTAATCAATCTCAATAAGACTGCGACGTTTTTCCGCACAATTTCCAGCATATTCCGCTCCCTCTCACCTAAATGCTTTTCCTCCAGCAACTGGTTGATAGGGTCTGCAATCAAAGTCAACGGTGTACGGAAATCATGCGACACACTGGTAAAGAAGGCCAGCTTGGCATGTGTAGCCTCTTCCAACTGACGCGACAATGCAATCAGCTGGTCACGTTGTTCCTGCAACTGGTCACGCTGCTGTTCCAATTGCTGCTTCTGGGTTGACAATTCCGTATTCATCCGGTTCTTTACCCAAAAGGCACGTACCAGGAAAAAGAACAAGAATCCGGCCAGAATCAATATTACCACACAGGCATATAAGAACATTGTTTGTGCGGAGTAACGAAGGAAATAATCATCCAGCTGATGATTTAAAAGCTCAATTTTCTGGTCTAGCGTCAGAATATGCTTCATCTGCATCTGCATCACACGGGCATTGGCGCGATTTACCAACGCGGTAGAAAGTATATTTTCTCGCTGATAGGGTTCGACACGCAGTATAGCCATGGCTACCTGAATCACCTTATCACCTCCTGTAGGATAAATGAAGGTAGCATCCAGTTTGCCTTCCGCCACACTTTCCACTCCGCCGGCTACCGCATCAACTCCCACAAACGCAATCTGTCCGGCACGATTCTTCTGGCGTGCCTTCTCATACGCCCCGATAGCCATCCGGTCGTTCTGTGCAAAGACCAGGTTTACTTGTGGGTGAGCATCCAGTAACGTATCCATCACCTCCCCAGCCTTCTGCCGGAACCATCCGGCTTCTGCAGATGCCACCACCTGCACCCCCGGAGCGGCCTTCAGGGCTTCCATCATCCCCCGATGACGCTCCACGGCTGGAGTAGAACCTCTCAGTCCGGTAATCTCTATTACCCGTCCCTTTCCTCCTAAACGGTCTGCTATATATTCACCTGCCTTACGGCCAATTTCATAATTGTCAGCACCTACATAAGCTGTATATTTTTTAGAATTGATTTTCCGGTCGACCAGGATGACAGGAATTCCTGCATCGTATGCCTTCTCAATCACCGGCGTAATAGCTTCGGCTTCATTAGGGGCTACAATCAGCAAATCGACTTTTCTTTCAATCAAAGATTCTATGTCCTTAATCTGATGGGTATTATCATCATGAGCCTGATAAACCTCCACATTTACCCCCGGATAAAACAGAGCTTCCCGAAGAATCTCTTTGTTCATCTGGGCACGCCAATCATCTTCACTACATTGTGATACGGCTATCGTATAGTCCGCCTCCTTTCGGGAGCAAGCTACAGACAACAGCAGCAAGCAAATCACACCTATCCAACCACAGACTAAATGTTTCATAATTTTATATCTATTTCTGCAAATGTATGAAAATCGCAGCGATTTATACAGTCTGACAGATACAAAAATCACGAAACCGACCCACAATTTTTCGCTCAACGGCTTTACTCTTTTTATGTCTCCCGAAGCGGAACCATACGTTTTCCGTGTGAAAACATAAAACAAACAAAGCCGAAACGTCATTATCTTCAGCAGGCTTTCCAAATCTTATCAGACAAAAAAATCTCCGGAAGTACAGAAACATACTTCCGGAGATTTTTCACAAGATAAACTATATAGCTTAAATTTTTTCCTTCAAGTACAGAGGGAATTCCGGCATAGCCCCATTCTGGGTACATACAAATGCCGAAGCCTCTACAGCCAGTTCATGCGCTTCGCGTACGGTCTTTCCTTTCAAGATAGAAGCCACAAAAGTAGCAGTGAATGAATCACCTGCACCTACTGTATCGGCTACATTTACCTTCGGAGTTTCTACAAATGATACATTACCTGGAGTAAAGACATAGCTTCCATTCACGCCACAAGTCAGAATCAACATTTTCAGGTTATACTTGGCGAGCAGAATCCAGCATTTATCCTGCAAGTCAATACCCGGATAACCGAACATACGGCTTACAGTAACCAATTCCTCATCATTTATCTTCAGCACATTACATTTCTGGAAAGAATTGCAAAGCACTTCTTTCGTATAAAAGCCCTGACGAAGGTTAATGTCAAACACTTTCAATGTATCTTCCGGCATGGCATCCAAGAACTTGTTGATTGTTTCTCTGGAAACCACGCTTCGCTGTGCCAAAGAACCAAAGCAAACCGCTGTAGTCTGTTTAGCCAATCCTTCCAAAGCCGGAGTGTAAGGAATATTATCCCATGCCACACCTTCCTTTATATCGTAACAAGGAACTCCTTCTGCATCCAGTTCTACCTGAACCGTACCTGTGGGATACGGCACTTTTTCAATCATGCTATGCAGATTCTTCTCATAGAAGTTTTCCAGGATTTCTGCTCCTAATTTATCATCTCCTACGGCACTAACAGCACGACCGTCCAAACCAAACTGTGATACATGATACGCAAAGTTAGCCGGAGCTCCACCAATTTTCTTTCCTTCAGGCAGCACATCCCATAGTGCTTCACCTATACCTACAACTATTGTATTTCCCATAGTCTTAATATTTAATTTTTAACGTATAAGCAAGTAAATAAATCACACCAGCCGTCATTACTGCTACGGCTCCATTCTGTCCGATAGCATCGCTGGCCACTCCCATCAGAAGAGGGAATACGGTTCCGCCAAACAAGCCCATAATCATCAGTCCAGACACTTCGTTCTTTTTGTCGGGCATGGACAGAAGAGCCTGAGAGAAGATAATGGAGAACACATTAGAGTTTCCAAAACCAATCAATGCGATGCAAATATAAATCACTGTCTGCGAGTCAAAAGCAAAAAGTCCAATCATAGCCAGCATCATGCAAATCGCACTTATCAGGAAAAAGATTTTAGATGATACAGCCCGCAGGATAAACGCCCCAGAAAAACATCCCAATGTACGGAATATAAAATACAGACTGGTAGCAAAACCGGCTTCTGTCAAAGTCATTCCAATACGCTCCATCAGAATCTTAGGAGCTGTAGTATTGGTACCCACATCAATTCCCACATGACACATGATGCCAAGGAAAGACAACAGAATAAAAGGTTTTCCCAACAACTTCAAACAATCGGCAAATCCAGATGCCTTGTCCGGCTGTTCTTCGGTAATAGGAGTAGCCGAAAGCAACAGAATGGCAAACACAGCTACAACCATATAGATAGGGAACAACACTCTCCATCCCAAGCCAAAAGTCGGAATGGCCTGTAAAGCTCCCCACATGGCCAGATAAGGTGCAAGGAAAGAAGCAATGGCTTTCACAAACTGGCCGAAGGTCAGCGTACTGGCCAGGCGGTCGCCCGAGATAATATTGCTCAACAGCGGATTAAGTGAAGTCTGCATCAAGGCGTTACCTATTCCCAATAAAGAGAAAGAGCAAAGCATCAATCCATAGCTGTCACCAAACATCGGAAGCAACAAAGAGAAGAAAGTGACTCCCAGACTCAGCAACACAGTCTTTTTTCTTCCAATCCGGTTCATCAGCATTCCTGTCGGTACTGAGAATATCAAGAACCAAAAGAATACCAAGGATGGAAAAATATTTGCCTCAGAGTCTGTCAGACCTAAATCTTCCTTTACATAGTTTGAAGCAATTCCTACCAAGTCAACGAATCCCATGGCAAAGAAGCAAAGCATCACAGGAAACAGTTTGGCATATTTTAATTGAGTATTTGTCATTTTTAGTATTAAATTAATATGTTAGTGAAAGTTTTAATTGTTCATTGCAAAATTAAGCAATTACAAACAGCTAAGCTATAAAAAATATTGTATCCTATAATAATATTGTTTCATACAACAACATTATTACAAAACGAAACATTTTTACTAACAGAAAAAATAGTTACTGCAATTTATACACATTTAGTGATTTTACCACATATCCGTTCTTATCTGACTCAAGACTCATCTTTCTATAAGGAACTGATGGGAATACCAGATTCGTCATTACGAATTTACCGTCTTCACCAAAGGCTTCCACACTTGAACAATCTACAAACAAACGCAAGGTCAGTTCCTTATCCGTATTTACCGGAGCCACTGTAACAGCTGGGAAATCTCGGCTGAAATCCACAATACCGCTTTCACTGCGGTCCATCACAAACAGTTTACGGTTCAAGTCGTAATACATATCTACTTTCTCGCCTTTCTCATTCAACAGAGCAAATCCAATCTTCGAAGATCCTGCATTCTGAATCACCATTTCAATTTCATAAGCCCCCTGTCCATCATTGAACAACATTACCTCATGCTTGTCTGAAACTTTGAATGATGAAATAGAAACTTTTTCACCACGTGCTTTTTTCACTTCCACTGAAGGAGTGCTCTTTAAATACAACTCCTGTCCCTCGCGATAAAGAGTCAAATCACGAGCAAGAGTATTGGCACTACGATACTGGCGGGTAGGAACATTATTGGCATACTGCCAGTTACTCATCCATCCCAATGCGATACAACGTCCGTCTGGTGCATTGTTCCATGTTACAGTAGCGTAATTATCCTTTCCCCAGTCCATCCACTTTGTCTGAGTAGGCGACTCGTTTACAAACTTCTTTCCATCGAATGAGCCCACGAAATACTGAGCGGCACTGCCTCCAAAAGGACCTCCAGGATTCAGGTTACATATTAGTACCCATTTTTTCTCGCGAGTACCTTCTACTGGAATTTCCACTAAATCCGGACATTCCCAAACACCACCATGGGCCCCCTGCATAGCCCCAAATTCACTTTCTTTCTTCCATTCCTTCAAGTTAGCAGAAGAATAGATTTCCATGTGCTGACCTACAGCCAACATCATCACCCAATGCTTTCCCGGTGCATACCAGAATACCTTCGGGTCACGGAAGTCTCTTTCAGAAGAAGTCAGAATAGGGTTGCCTTCATATTTCGTAAAAGTTTTTCCGTTATCCAGGCTATAAGCCATACTTTGTGACTGGACATCTCCCCAAGGAGTGGCCTTGGCAGAGGTATAAAAAGCCACAACTGCTCCTTTACCGAATCCGGCCGTATTATTATGGTCTACCACACAGGAACCACTAAAAATAGCTCCCCATGCATCTGGTACGATGGCACACCCTTCAAATTTCCAATGCATCAAATCGGTACTGGTAGAATGCCCCCAATGCATATTAGCCCACACCGAACCATAAGGGTTCCACTGGAAATACAAATGGTAAACCCCATCCTTATAGAACATACCGTTAGGATCGTTCATCCAGCCGTAAGCAGGAGTATGGTGATAAACCGGACGGAATTTCTCCTTGTTCGTCATATCAAATGAATCAGACATTTTCAATTCCTTCCAGCAAAGTGATGAAGAAGGCATCCCTGCTATATCAATTGATACATTCTGATTCACATACGCAGACAAATCCAAAGGAACATAAGAATCAATTCTTTCACGGGCTAGACGTACATTCATACTCTGAGCAAATTGTCCTTTGTTATTGATAACAATATTCACCTTCCCTTCTGGAGCATCATCTTGGACGGGAAGAAGTAAAAACTTCTTCGCCGAACCCAAAACAACTATATTTTGCTCATTTGCAAGATGCTTCACAACCAGCTTACTTCCCATCCCTTGAACTGAGAGTGAAAACCCAAAAGCCATGACGCACCACACTTTTTTTGAGAACAAAAAACCTACATTCATATATTTAGTATTATTCGTTTAATAGTAATTTACTCTAACATTACTCACTTCAATAGTTCCTTCATAGCTATTGATTGACCAGCAATTCTTTTGCAAACCATAAATACGATTGGTGTAAACCACATTGTCATTAATGTAGACTACACATACAGAATTATCAGTATAAACAGTCACATTATATTCATTATTTGCTGGAGTTGCAAATTTATAGCTATCAATACCATCAATAAACCCTTTACCGCCTTCTTCTTCAAAATTCAATTTCTTATTATCACCTCCATCTTCAGGGTTAACAATGATTGAATAATACTTTTCAGAATCTGTACCACGTACGAAAGAGAAACCGAACTTATCAGTTTTGCTTGTAGTCTTTACAGTAAAGGAAAGTTTATTACATACATTCAGTCGATTAAACAATACATAAGCATTCCCAGTCAATACATAGTTACTTCCATTTTCACTGACACCATTGTCACTCTTAGCCATCACTTTTAAAGATGATTCAGACGAATATTTCTTATCAATACCTTCTACACTACCCAATGACAACGTACCATCTTCATGCTGGATAATCCGATGAGCGACCAAGTTTCCAGCCCATTCCGGTTCGTTTGGATCAGCCCCAACAGCCGTATTATCATTTCCGGCACGTGTCGGACACCAGCCCCAAATATAACGGTTCGTTCCATCAGAAGCTGTCTTTCCGGCATAAAAAGCACGAGAATCCAAGAAACCTTCTTTATTATCCGGCCATACTCCAGCATCATTTGCTGTACAAGCTTTCAATTCATCCAACGTATGTCCCATAAAATATTGTACCCTACGTACAGCTGCCATTTTTTCAGAATAAACCAAATACCACCAATCTCCCATCTTAAAGATATCCGGACATTCATAAAAACGGTCCCACATCATTGACATGAATATTCCGCCATGTGCCCAAGACTTCAAGTCGGAAGAAGTAAATTCAACCAATACACCCTTAGTTCCTTGCAAAGTAGAAATAATCATGTGATATTGACCATCATCTCCTTTAAATACAAAAGGATCACGAAAATCTTTTACACTATAACCATAGTCACCACCTTGCAAATAAAATGACTTACTCTTGGTCCATGTCTTGAAATCAGAAGATGTAGCCATCATTATCACTTCTTGCTTTGCAGTATGCCCTGTATAAAAAGTATAATACAGTTTATCCGCTTCATTATAAATTGTACTTCCTGTACCCAGTGCTGCATCAGCTTCTGCTGCTGTTCCCGTAGGAATCAATTCTCCCAAAGACTGATAGGAAGACAAATCCTTCGTACTCACCCCCCAAATAGGATGATAAGTGTTTGCCGGATTGGGGCGGAAATCCTGCAAATACAAAATTTTAAAATTCTGTTCTACCGGATCATAAAAAGGCATCGGGTCACCTACATATCCCACAGCAGGTTTGTAGTAAGTAGTGAATTGCTCATCGGTTGAAGCAAAATAAGTGGCAGTGCCTTGCCAGTCTTTCTGCGTTAATACAGGATCGTCATTAGTACAACTTCCCAATGACACCAATGCTGCTAAAGCTAAAGAATATATCATTGTTTTCATAAATTACATTGTTTAGTTAACGTTGTCCGATATAGGGAGAAATCTCCCTAATCGAACAACTATTATTCAATTACTTCTTAGACTCACTTATTAAATACTCAATAGCATTCTGAGTAAGTTTTTCTACATTCTCATGATACTGATCACCAGAAGCATCTGCTGTAGAATACCAGTCATAACAACCTGAGCCAATACAAAGAACTCTACCGCTCAAAGTACTTGACGGATATTCCCATACTACTACAGCACCATCACCTCCATATCCCAAACTAGTTGCACCATGGTTGGTTTCCCAAGTGTTCAAGTCTGCATAATCATCCCAGCCTATGTGCCACTGAGACGTACTGTTAGTAATGTTATACCCTGTGTCACATGTATAAATAGCTGGTTTACCATCAATAGTTGCAGTAGTTATACCTGTATAAAGCGAATGATCTGAATGGTTCGTAATAAAGAAGCTCCATGGACCTGAAACTGTTTCGCCTGATTGTTCTGAACCGCCCCAACTATTATTAGGAACTTTACCATCCGCAGTAACATCCAGTTTTGCAGCATAGTATGTAGCAAAACGAGTCAACAGCAAACTACCTCCATTTTCATAAAAATCTTTCATTTTCGCAACAGCCTGTATAGCACTGGCAGCCTTTTCGTTAAAGGTCGCTTCATTACCTATACCACCATCCACATGGAAATGCCACCACATTACCTTACAACCGCTCAAGTCAACTCTTTCAGTACGTACATCATCGAATGACAAATACTCTGAATTTGAAATATTCCTCAGCATCCACGTTGCAGCTTCTTTTTCTTCCGGATTCAATTCATCGATAGAAGAAGCCAGTCCAACGTACACTGCAAGAGGTGAATCTGACTGAACCACTTTAACTTCATAATCAGATGTGGCAGTTTCATAAGAAACAGTAAACACTACCGGATTAGTGAAATCAACAGCTTGCCCTGAAGCAGGAGTAACCGTAGCTCCTTTTGTTGTCTCAATTGAAGGTATTAAACTTCTAATATCGACATTTGTCGGTACTCGAACTTGAATTGAGTGGTTGTTTTCGTCAATAATTCCCGTATAGCTGTCGTTCAACTTAAATGAAATGATTTTAGCTTCATGATGCTTAACTGAAATAGTATATTCCAAAAACGCATCACCATTTGTCACTTTTATCACCTGAGGAAAAGAGAAGTCAACCACATCCCCCACCTTCATTGAAGCTTCTGCACCTTCTGAGACCTCAAGTTCCGTTATTTTCATGGCCTCAGTATTGTAGTTCACGGGAACTTCTACAACAACTGTTTTGCTGGAATTGTCAATTACCCCTTGGAATTCTTCCACCTTCAATGTATTCAACCATGTGTCTCCACCCAATTGAAGACTTGCTTCATTATCATCGCATCCCACCATTAAGATTAAGGATAAAACGATGAAAAGTACTTTATTAATATGTTTTATTGTATTCATAATATCCATTTATTAAGATTTACAACTAAATTACCAGCCACCACAGTTTTGAGTATAATGACCATTACTAGCACTTATCTGAGCAAACGGTATAGGCAAGTATTCATTTTTATTCTTCGTAAATGAAGCATTTGAATAGATAGTACAATCATTTGCTTCCTCAGCATAATATTTATTCAAGACCTTATCAGCTTCACCCCAACGTACCAAATCAAAGAAACGATCACATTCCATAGCCAATTCCACACGACGCTCAAATTTCAGCATTTTTAAAGCCTCATCCTTTGTATAATTTCCATTATAAGGTTTCACATAAAAAGTCACTCCATACAAAGAAGGGTAATCAGCAATCATAGCTGTACTCTGACTTGCACGGTTACGAAGCTCATTAATCAAACTTATAGCTTCACTGATACGTCCATCATTTAATTGGATCAAAGCTTCTGCACGCATTAATAATACATCTGCATAACGGAGCACAATATGGTTCATCGGACTACCCCACCATCCGCCTTTTATCAGATATCCACCATCCGGATCTACATTCTGCTTCAAAGTTACATAATACCCATAAAGACCATTACTACGACTCCAAGTAGAAGATTTGTCCATCATATATTTCTTATTGAATTCATAGGGGAATCCCGGCATACCAATAGTCAAAAACAAACGAGGATCTGCATTGTCTGTAGTAGCATTATAATCGTTATCATTAAAATTATCCAAATACGGATGTCCGTCATTATCTGTTCTGAATGCATTTACCAAGTTCTGGCTCGGTTTATAAAAATCACATCCTCCATCTGTTACTCCCGGAATATTCGGAACAATCAAACCATATGACCAGTTACAGTTACCATTATTAGTACCATCATTCATAGAATATTGCATAGCCCACAACGACTCACATCCGTTTTCATATTCAGGTTCCGGACGGAAATTGTTATGGAAATCTGGTTCCAAATTATATCCTCCAGCAGTCATGATAGATTTTTCAGTATACTGAACTACTTTCTTCAAATCATCCGTATTAATACTGGTTACTTCATTATTGTCCGGGTTATCTTGACGATATGCCTTATACAAATATGTTTTTGCCAGATAAGCCGCTGCCGCTGCTTTAGTAGGACGTCCCTTATCAGCTTGAGTAACTGGTAAGTTTTCATACGCGAACTGGAAATCATTAGCTATCTGCTGCCAGCTTTCGTCATTCGTATAAGTAGTATTCGACAAATTATTATATTCTTCCGGAGAAAGACTTTCGTCATTGGCCAATACAATATGTTTATACAATTGTTTCAACAAGAAATGTCCATGACCACGCAAAAATTTCATTTCAGCAATACGCTGCTGCTTCAAAGGATAAGTAT
>OHAQ01002709.1_pt1 | contig 12679 bp, 9 predicted proteins | sample 1577111 | NCBI WGS metagenome assembly OHAQ01 (sample SAMEA3541549, study PRJEB24748) | human gut metagenome | biome: human gut; feature: human-associated habitat; material: faeces | place: China | collected 2012 | reverse complement strand
GCCGCAATCCACGCTCATCATGCTGGTTTCGGCGCTTGCAGGACGCGAGCATGAGAAGACCGCGGCGGCTCATATCGGTATGAGACATTGTTGATCTCCTGGGAATCCGGGTCGGGGATTCCGTCATTTAGGGGGAAGAATCTGTAGGGTGGGCGGGACTCCATCCGGTTTCTGTGGCTTTTGTGAGCCCCGCCCTGTTGTCGTCGAGGAGCTGTATGCATTGTCCTCTTGAGGCACCACTACGTAGTGCCGCATGAGGTCAACGAAACGTCACTTTCTGAAGCGTCTCTTAAGGTCAGGCCTTGAGAGCGTTCAGGGCGGAGCCGGCACGGAACCAGCTCAACTGCTTCTCGTTGTAGGAGTGCTTTGCCTCGAAGCGTTCCTTCGTGCCGTTTTCATGCGTGAGTTCGATGACGACGCGGCTGTTGGGCGCAAGGGTGTTCAGGTTGAGAACCGAGATGCGGTCCTTTTCCTGAATCTTGTCGTAGTCGGCCGGATTCACGAAGGTGAGTGCGAGGATGCCCTGCTTCTTGAGGTTGGACTCGTGGATGCGGGCGAGGCTCTTGGCGAGGACGACGCGGACGTTGAGATAGCGCGGTTCCATGGCGGCATGTTCGCGCGAGGAGCCTTCGCCGTAGTTGTCGTCGCCGACGATCACGCTGGCGATGTTGTTGTTGCGATAGTGGCGCGCAACCTTGGCGGGCGTGTCATAGGCGTTCGTGTCCGTGTTCCAGACCTTGCCGGAGACGCCGTTGAAGGCGTTGACGGCGCGTTCGAGCAGGTTGTCCGAAATGCGGTCGATGTTGCCGCGGTACGGAAGCCACTTGCCGCCCGGGGAGATGTGGTCGGTCGTGCACTTGCCCTTGGCCTTGATGAGGAGCGGAAGGGCGGTGAAGTCCTGGCCGTCCCAGGCGGGGAACGGCTCGAGCAGGCGGATGCGTTCGGCCGTCGGGCTCACCTTGATCTCGATCTTCTCGAAGTCGGGAATGACGCAGCCCTTGATGTCGGAGACGAAGCCCTTGGCGGGGAGTTCCTGACCGACCGGGGCGGCGAGCTTCATGTTCGTACCCTTGGCGGTGCGGACCGTGCCCTCGAGCGGGTTGAACGTCAGGTCGCCGTTGATGGCCATGGCCATGACCATTTCAGGCGAGGCGAGGAAGGCGTTGGTGAGCGGGTTGCCGTCGTTGCGGCCGGCGAAGTTGCGGTTGAAGGACTCGATGATGGAGTTGGGCGTCTTGTCGCCCTTGAGGTTGCCGATCGTGCGCTTCCACTGGCCGATGCAGGGACCGCAGGCGGTGGCGAGGACGGTGGCGTGGAGTTTTTCGAAGACCTCGAGGACGCCGTCGCGCTTGAGCGTGTCGTAGATGCGGGTCGAGCCGGGAACGACCATCAGCGGGGTCTTGATCTCGACGCCGTTTTCGAGTGCCTGACGGGCGATGGAGGCGGCGCGGGTAATGTCCTCGTAGGAGGAGTTCGTGCAGGAGCCGATCAGCGCGACCTGCAGCTGCTGCGGATAGCCCTTGGCCTTGACCGTTTCGGCGACCTTCGAGATCGGCATGGCGGCGTCGGGCGAGAACGGACCGTTGATGTGCGGTTCGAGTTCGGAGAGGTTGATCTCGACGACGCGGTCGTAGTACTTGGCCGGGTCGGCATAGACTTCCTTGTCGGCGGCGAGGTCGACCTTGGAGGCGAGGTCGGCAACGGCCTGACGGCCCGTGGCGGCGAGGTAGCGGGCCATGTTCCAGATCACGCGTTTCCTTGAACGCGAACTTCAATTCGGCTCCAAAAGAGCAAAGATACAAGCGCTGAAACTTATTCAATCCATCAACGGATATGCCTCTGAAGCGGTATTGGTGCGCTTCCTCTATCATCGTGAAATAGAATTGAGGAACTCTGCACGCTACACTTATATGTGGCTAAGCCAGGGAGATCCGTTCCGTTTCTTCGACGAAGACATCGGCATGAAGTTGAGACAATGGGATATGATGGAATTGCATGCCATCTTGGAACACCGCAAGAAGGTGGGATATAACACACCGAGCTTTATAAAATGGGTGAATACTTCGGCCGAAGAGAATGTTAAGATATTCTTTATCAACGAAATCCGGTTATATAATGAAACCGATAGTGCTCCCATTCTGGCTAAACAAATCAACGCACGCTCTACCGAAATCCGGGGCGAAGCGATCAGAACTTTAGGAAAGCTAAAATATAAAGAGATCGAGCCCAAGCTGATTGAAATGTATCATGTGCAACCGGAAGAAGTCAAGCGACAAATCATTTCGGCTGTTGCAGATCTGAAAACAGATAAGGCATTAGGATTTCTTTACAATGCTTATGATGAAGCAGACAACTGGGGGACAAAACGTATCATCCTGAAAGCCCTCTATGAATACAGTTCAATGGGAAGAAAAACATTCGATCAATTGGAGAGAAAAGCTGATTCCCACACAGCTATATTGTTTGCCCATACCAAGCATCCGTTAATCAACCAGTTAATTTAGAGAATATGAGAGATATAATATTTACATTCTTCAATTATTTCGTATTCTTTTATACGAGTATGCTGGCGATATTCTTCGTCACATTCGCCTTCCTCTCTTTCATTTCTCTGAAACGGAGAAAAGATTACTATGTGGAAAGCTATATGCGGAAAACGATTAAGGAATCTCCCTATACACCGGGTATTTCGGTAATTGCCCCTGCTTTCAATGAAGAAAAGACAATCATTGATAACGTGAACTCTATGCTCGCATTGGAATACCCGCTTTTCGAGGTGGTGATTGTAAATGACGGAAGCACGGACAGTACGTTGAAGAAGATGATTGAACATTACGAACTGATAGAAGTGCCCTATGCCTATATTGAGCGAATCAAAACCAAACCGTTCAGAAGACTCTTCAAATCTACCAGTCCGAAATACAGTCGACTCATCGTTGTAGACAAAGAGAATGGAGGAACCAAAGCGGATGCATCCAATGCAGGTATCAATGTTTCTTCATATCCTTATTTCATCTGTACGGACGTAGACTGTATCTTAGAGAAATATGCTCTTTACCGCTGTATATCGCCCATCATATCTTCCGATAAACAGGTAATCGCAGTCAGCGGAACGATGTTGATGGCAAACGGATGCGTAGTGAAAGACGGGCAGATAGTAGACGTGAGAACTCCGCGTACTCCGATTCCGCTTTTCCAGAACCTCGAATACATGCGTTCCTACCTGATTGGTAAGATGGGATGGTCTGCAATCAATGGTATGCCGAATGTTTCCGGTGGATTCGGTCTTTTCGACCGTTCCGTAGCCATTGCAGCCGGAGGATACGACGGTACTTCCTTTGCAGAAGATATGGACCTCATTACCCGCATGGTAGGATACATGTGCGACTTCTCCCGTCCTTATAAGATTATTCAGATTCCTGATACTTGCTGTTGGACGGAAGGACCTCCCAACTTGGCGATGCTTTACCGTCAACGTACCCGTTGGGCACGAGGATTGTTCCAGACACTTAGTATCCACCATAAGATGATTTTCAAGAAAACATATAAACAGATGGGATTGCTGACTCTGCCTTATATGTTCGTATTTGAGTTTCTGGCACCCATCATCGAGCTTACCGGTTTGATCGTATTTATCTATCTGGCCTTTACAGGAGCGGTCAACTGGAATACGGCGTGGATGATTTACCTGACGATCTATACGTTCTGCCAGTTCCTTTCCATCGTCGTTATTACCTACGACTATTACGTCGGGATGCTTTATAAAAGAGGATACGAATATCTGTGGATTATCATAGCGTCCATATTGGAGCCCATCTTCTATCATCCCATCATCACTTTCTGTTCATTGAGAGGATACCTTAGCTATCTGACCAATAGAGACTTCAAGTGGAAGAATATGGAGCGTAAAGGATTCAAGCAGAAAGAAGAAAATACGGATGATGCTGAAACAGCGGCTATGAAGCCTGAACCGGCAACGATTTAAACAAGAAAGAAAGATTAAAGACAAGATAGAATGAACAGAGAATTTCTCCATAAGATCACCTTATTAGGTTGTCTGTTTTTGCTGATAACCTCTTCCTCCGGAACCGATAATGGATTCCAGACACCGGAGCAATATGCCCAGATTGTGCAGGAGCATTTTGCGAACGAGGAATGGGAAGCAGGGAAAGAGCTGTTGGAGGAGGGCCTTCAGAAATACCCGAATGTTTCTGACCTTGAATGGCTCATGGGCAAATACTGGTTTCACGAAAAGAATTATGACCAGTCGCGTTATCATCTTGTTAAAGCAATAGACGACAATTATAACAACGTCAATGCCAAACACCTGCTGGTAGACGTGGAAGATATTACCGAAAACTACTCCAGTGCCATTTGCTACGTTAATGAGTTGCTGGAAGTGAATCCGTATTGGAGAGGCTTATGGCGAAGGAAGATTGAACTATACCGCAAGCAGAACAACGATGTGGAAGCGGATCGCCTGTTGAAACGAATCAATCAGATTTACCCGAACGATACCATTCTAAGGAAGGATTACATCTACAGCATGGAAGTAGGCTACCAACAAATGAAAAAAGGCGGTAACCGGAAAGAAGCGATCGAGAGACTGACGGAGCTAATCAAAGTATCTCCTCAAAACGAAGAATATTACCTGGACATCATCAACCTGCATTTACAGGAAGGAAACCGGGAAGCAGCTCTAGGCTGGTCATCCAACGGTTTGGCTGCCATACCGGGAAGTGGTGCCCTCATCGTCAAAAGGGCAAGTATCCTCAGTGAATTGGCGCGTTATCCGGAAGCACTGGCATTTATACGCGAGCAAATGAAGAGAAACAATAGTCCTGCCATACGGCGTATGTACAACGACTTATTGATGGAAGCTGCCCGTGCAGAGAAACAGCGGGACCCTTATGTATTATATGGCATGGCCTACGAAGGAGGCAACAAGAACAAGGAAGCATTAGACTATTTATTGAACACTTCCGTCACCCGCGGATATACCGACGATGCCCTCTTCTATATCAGAGAGGCTAAAAAACAATATGGCAACAATGATAAAGGAATTCTCTATAAAGAATATATGCTTTATCGCCAGATGAATGAGGATGATCTTGCCTATTCAACGCTGAAAAAGATGTACGAGATGTATCCTGATGATTATGACATTACGCTTGCCATGAGCGCACAGCACATGAAGAAAGCCGAAAAGCTGATGGAACTCGGTCTGTATGCGGAAGCATTGCCGCACGTATTGTTTGTATCTCAAAAACATGTAGACAACGACGTGAACGGTGCCGCATGGGAAAAAGCCTTGAGTTGTTATATCAATATGAAACGCTACAATGAAGCACTTGCCACATTGGACACCATCACCCTTCACTTCCCGGATTACGAGAATGGTACGTTGAAAAGGGCCTTTATTCTCGATAAAATGGACAAAACCGAAGAGGCTTTGCAACTATATTTGTCTGCCATCGAGCAGAGCGACGAGGATATGCGTATCTTCTACGTCATCGGATACGAGGAACTGGCAGTGCCCTACATCAAAAAGTGCATGGAAGCCGGAGCTACGAAGAAAGCATACGAAGAAGCCATCAAACTGGTCAGCCTGAATCCATCAAGCGATCTTGGATTACGGTATGCCATTAACTCGTCCGGTTTACTCGGAAAATACGATGAATTCGAGAAATATACAGCGCAAGGAATCAATTACTATCCTGAAGAACCTTTCTATCAGGCAAAGAGGGCTACTGTCCTTGAACGCGACAAGAGATACGAAGCTTCTTTGGAATTCCTGAAACCGATACTCAATAAATACCCGAGCAACAAAGAGATTATAGGCGCATTCTCACAAAGCAGCGAATATCGTGCCCTGCAACTGACAAAGGCGAAAGAACCCGAAAAAGCTCTCGCTGTTCTTGATACAGCTTTGCTTTACGACAGCCAGAACAAGTCATTGAAATACACCAAAGGCGTGGTATATGAAGCCAACAGACAAGCGGATTCAGCCTATTATTATCAAAAGTATTACGAGCCTTCCATCATGGAATACCGTTCTTTCCAACGGCACTTATCGGGCCTTAGAAGCATGATGCTCAAGAATGAGATCGCTTTGACCTACCTGCGTGCACGCTACGGAGAAGAAGACATCATTACCTCCGTTGCCACCGCCGAATACACCCGAAAAGGCCAGAAGAACAGCTACACGGGACGTCTCAACTATGCAGGACGAAGCGGCTCGGCAAGCGACAGCATGGAGGCTGAAGAACAGACACCGGGAGGGGTCGGCATCCAGGTACAGGGAGAATGGACGCACCACTTCTCACCGAAGTGGAGCACTACGGTCAATGCCGCCTTTGCTACCAAATACTTCCCGGATATTACCGCCGATGTTGCCGTACGGCATTATCTCAAGAATGACTGGGAAATAGGAGCACATGTGGGATACAGACGTGTAGCTGCCTATACGAAACGTTATGAATGGAACGACGAATTCTTTGCAGGAGGCACCGGAGATAACGGTTATCTATTTACCGGCTGGAATGAGTCAAAGACCAACCTGCTCACCGTAGGCGGAGAATTAGCCAAAACTATCGAAGTCGTTCGCCTCAACACGAAGATAGATATGCATTTCTTCAATTCCAACTTCTACTACAATGCACAGATTGGTGCCAAATACTTTCCGGCTAATGACGGAAAGACAAATATCAACGCCATGGCAAGTATTGGATCGGCCCCGGAAACGGCTGTATTGGATTACGCGCTGCCCGGCTCTTTCTCACACACCAATACAATGGTAGGACTGGGAGGCCAATACATGGTCAGTCCTAATATTACCATAGGTCTGATGGGTACCTGGAATACCTATTATAACCAGACCAACACCGTGCGAGGGAGCAGTCCGCTCAACCCGATAGAATCCATATCGACACGCTATAAAAACTTATATAACATCTATGCACAAGTCTATATTTCATTCTGACACGCTTTGCCCCATATTGGCAGGAATGATATGTATTTGCTGCCTTTTATCCGGCTGCCGCATGCAGGCACGCACGGAGATGTTCCCATCTAAAGAAGGATACCTCATCACAATCGGCGAAGATCCGACGGACAGAGATACCCGATGGGCCAAATACCTGTACGAGCACCTCAAGAAACGTGCAAACGACGATGAAATGGTCGCTTTCGGTGTCTCCGAGATGGATATGTGGCGTATCATCATACAGATAGACCCAACATTGCAGAGAGGATTCAAAGTAGCCTGCAAAGGTTCGGATATCAGACTGACCGCAAGTGACGACAAACAAATGTTATGGCTGCAATACCAACTGATAAAGAAGATCAGCAAAGAAGACCCGCGTATAGACGGTTCGGATCTTCCTCCCGCCCTTATCAATCTCAACGATACTTGCGGAGCTTTTGCATTTGACTATCAAAGTATTTATTCTCCATACGGCCTGAACGCCGATCATACAGGCGTTATCGGCCTGAATAACTTTGACGACAGCTGGGGAATATGGGGACACAACCTGCGAAAAGTATTGGGAAAAGATGCAGAGAAAGTATATGCCACCATTCACGGGAAGACAGATGACTCACAACTGTGTTTCTCTTCCGAGGATATGTATCGCCAGATAGAAAGTTACATCGTAGATAACTTCGGTGAAAAGGGGAATTTCCGTTTTGTAATCGCACCGGATGATACTCCGTACGCCTGTACGTGTGCCACCTGCACCGCATTGGGAAATACAGAGAAGAACGCAACTCCCGCCGTTACGGAACTGATCCTCCGCCTGTCGCAGTGTTTCCCCAAACACACGTTCTTTACGACTTCCTACCTGACTACGCAACAAGTCACAGACAAGCAACTTCCGCCTAACGTCGGGGTAATTGTCAGCGCTATCGACTACCCGCTCCGCCGGACAGACGGCAAGGACGAGCAAGACAAGAAATTTGCGGAACAACTCGACAACTGGAAGAAAGTAACGAACAACATCTATATATGGGACTATATCAACAACTTCGACGACTACCTCACTCCTTTCCCCATATTAAAGATAGCCCAGCAAAGACTCCAACTTTTCAAACAACACGGAGCCAGCGGCATATTTTTCAACGGAAGCGGCTACAGCTATTCTTCTTTCGATGAAATGAGGACTTTTGTATTATCAGCCCTTCTTATCAACCCGGAACTTCCGGTTGATGAGTTAATTAAAAGCTATTTCAATCAGGAATACCCGGTATCCAAAAAATGGCTGTACGATTACTACACAGAGCTAGAAAACAACGCCCAATCCGGAAAGCAGCTCGGACTTTACGCCGGTATCAGAGAATCGGAAAAAGGATTCCTCTATCCGGAGAAGTTTATCAAATTCTATGATGAAATGGGAGATTTTGTATCCGAAGCAAAAGGGAAAGAGCGCAAAAAGCTGCACGAGCTCCAGACCGCCTTGTCTTTCACACGCATGGAATTGGCACGTGACCACGGTTTCGACGCTTACGGATATGCCAAGCGGAATGGAAAGGATATTCAGCCGCTCCCCCAAGCTCGTAATTGGGTCACCCAGCTCAAAGAGCATCAAGCATTTGCCGGAATGGAATATTATAATGAGTCAGCTTATGAGATTGACTATTATATAAAGGAATGGGAACAATATATACTTGCTTCCGACATAAAGAAAAGTTTGTTTCTGGGAATGAATCCTTCCGCAACCCCTAAACTAAATAAAAATGATTCAAAGAAACTGACCGACGGCACTCACGGTTTACCCGGAGACTATCATTGCGGTTGGGTTATCATTCCGGGAGAAGAATGTACCATCAACCTGCCGGTTAAAGGACTCAATGCATCAGGAACATTCTATATCAGTTTTCTGAATCTTCCCCGCCACCGCATCTATGCTCCACAGCAAGTTCAACTGTTGAAAGACGGAGTAGCCTATAAAACAATAGACTTGAAACCGGAAGACTCCCCAGAAAAAGGAGAAATGATGAAAGCCACCGTTCCGGCAGACTTGAACGGAACAGAACAATTAAGCATAAAAATCAGTTGTTTAAAGAAACCGGGAACGCAAATGGGTATCGATGAAATTGCATTCATCCCTTAGATGCTGAAAAAGTGATATAACAAAAATAAATGGCAACAATGAATAAATCTATATTCTATATTTTACTACTGACGGCACTTCCGCTCTGCTTTACAGGGTGCAGGAAGGAAGTACGTCCCACCAGCATGACGATAAAAGATTCCGTCAGGCACTATTACCCTATCAAGCAAGGTCAGCAACTCGATATCATGTTTACCATCACCAACACGGGAGACGCTCCGTTAATCATTTCAGAAATGCAACCTTCCTGTGGCTGTATCATTCTGGATAAAAGTTCGCATATCATCATTCCCGAAGACGGTATCAGGCAATTCAAGGCAACCTACAACAGCATCAAGAATGTAGGCGAAGTGGTTCACCGCATCCGGATTTTCGGCAATATGCTCCCAAATGGAAAAGCAGAACTAAAATTTGATGTTAACGTAGTCCCCGACGCAGATTATACACGTGATTATGAAGAACTCTATCAGGATTTCAACACTAAGAACGGTATTGTCAGGGAGATGGTGGACGGAAAAGAATCGGAGTTAGGATATTATGTAGGAGAACCCTAATAATAAGTATTAAGTATTAGCCAGTCATTTAATACTGAATACTTGATACTTAATACTTATCTCTACGGATGTATTTCTTTGAATGTGGTATTTTCTTCTTTTACATTCTGGATGGTTTGTTTTAACTCCCCAATCGGCAAGTCATATCCATACCAGCCTGTATAGCAATCCACCACATACCATTTCCCGTCAGCCTGCAATTCGAACTCAACACGCAAATCCACTTCGGACTCTTCATAGCCCGCTTCAAAGATTTTGTGTTTCGGTTCATTCAGCGTAAACTTGGAGACATAGATTCCCCCTTCTTCCTGGGTGATACGTTCTTCCTTCATGGTTTCGCTATCCAGCAACGGCCATTTTTCCTTGGTGAAAGGGAATGTTTTTTCGGTTTCGCCGTCATCTGCCAATAAAGTAATCGGGGTCTTTAATGGGAACTTGATACGAGTATACTGGAAGGCTGCACTGGAAGTAAATTTATCCAGAAACGATTTGAAATCTTCACCGTTTTGCGTAGTCAGTTCACTATCGGCTTTTGCCTTGGAACTATTACCGCAGGAGATAAACGAAACACCGGCGAGCAGCAGCATAGCCAGCAAGCAGCATACAAACTTTTTAGCTCTCATAACACTATACAAATTAAGAGTTTAATTGACGGCGCAAAGATAATGACAAGTTTGGCATCTTGGTTATTTTAAGAACTAAATATTTGCGCCTATATAATCAATTTCCCAAATCTATGTATGTTTCAGATATTCATAACCAAAACGACAGTACAGACACTTTCGCTTATCACAGTACTCTTTTTGCAACTGTATCAATGCCTGACTATCCGCTGCACTGACAACCGCAAGTCCGGCATCGCTCCACGAACGGATAATATGATTACTCTCCGCCTTCAATTCTTCCAGAAAACGTCCGGCACGTTCAAACATTCGTTCATCTGCCTTATGCAAGCCGTATGTATAAAGAAAAGGAACCACTGTATTAATGATTATCAAATCCTTGGAACGCTCTCCCATCGCCTTCTCCTTTTGTGAAGAAAGTCGTCCGAATAAATAATGATTTTCCCAATAGGGAGACGTACGGGCATCCAGCAGCGTTCTCACATCCGCCAGAGTTTCCGCTTCCAGTAAACGTGAAAACAACTTATCCCCTTTCTGATAGAGATAAGCTAATTGCGCCAAGCGAATATGCGGAAAGTTTTCCGGACGAAGCCGTAGAAAACGCCATAACGTAGCGTCCATCCCCTGCCCGATTTCAAACTTCCGCTGTAAATAACGGAACTCCTTACAAAGACGGAGACTATACTCGTCTTCCTGTTCCTTTTTCAGAAACGTCTCTTCCAACAATCCCGCCAAGCCATAGAAAAAAGCCTCTATCTGAAACAAATCATTCCGGTGCTTATCCATCGCACGAAACGGTAATAATCCCGCCCACGTTTCAAAAGCATCTCCATTCAAGCCAAAACCGAAATTACGGGCAAGGGTGATAAAGAATGCATCTTCCCAATTACGGTTACAAAGCGCGAGACGCTGTGTGATTAATTGCGCTTTCTGCTCCAAACGTTCCGTTTGCAAAGCGGTCAGCCAGGAATGAATGGTAAGTTTGGGAAGAGAGGCAAGGATGGGATGGCAAGCCGGATACTGATCGGCTACACAAAGTTCGTGGTAATGTAATTGCACATTGTCCGGACAAGTAAGTAATAGTTGCGGTATCTGTTCACCGTTGGTACGGGTTATTTCCGTATCTGCTTCACTCACTACATGGAGAATCACAGAGTCGTATGTTTTGTCAGAATGATGTCCGTGGCGGAACCAGTCGGAAGAATGTGTATGTATTTCGATGTTTCCCACCCATAAGGCGCCGTCAATCTTTAGTTTCGCGTTGAAAAAGTCGGGACCGGCGTTGGGGTTTTGCAGACCGGGGTCAATCACTTCTACCGGTAAGCCGTTGGTGGTTTGCAGTACTTTCAGGGGAAATAATTTATGTTTCCACACGTAGTGGAGAAGATGTTCCATGTTAACAAGACGTTAATGTGCGCTGCAAATGTAATAAAAATCCTATCTTTGCAACTATTATTTTGAATATAAGTCAGAAAACAATGAAAATAGCATTGATCGGTTACGGAAAGATGGGCAAGGAGATAGAAAAGGTAGCCCGTAGTCGCGGACATGAAATTGTCTGTATCATCGACATCAATAATCAGGAAGACTTCGAATCGGAAGCATTCAAATCGGCTGACGTAGCCATTGAGTTTACCAATCCGATGGTAGCTTACAGTAATTATATGAAAGCCTTCAAAGCCGATGTGAAGCTGGTATCAGGCAGCACCGGATGGATGACCGAACATGGCGAAGAAATCAAAAAGCTTTGTACGGAAGGTGGAAAGACCCTTTTCTGGTCGTCCAACTTCAGTCTGGGAGTTACCATCTTCTCGGCTGTCAATAAGTATCTGGCTAAGATCATGAATCAGTTCCCCAATTATGACGTGACGATGAGCGAGACGCATCATATTCACAAACTGGACGCTCCGAGCGGAACAGCCATCACTCTGGCGGAAGGTATCTTACAGAATATAGACCGCAAGGACAAATGGGTGAAAGGAACATTCGCCGCACCGGACGGGAGCATTAGCGGAACCAACGACTGCGCTCCGAACGAACTTCCCATCGCTTCCATCCGTGAAGGAGAAGTGTTCGGTCTGCACACCATCCGGTACGAATCGGATGTGGACAGCATTACCCTCACACACGATGCAAAAAGCCGTGGAGGTTTTGTACTCGGAGCTGTATTGGCAGCCGAATATACAGCCCAGCACGAAGGATTCTTGGGCATGAGTGATTTATTTCCATTCTTGAACGATTAAGATTTCAGAACCTAGTTCAAATATATACCATTATGAGACAAGCCACACGCACACAATGGATTAAATGCGCCATTGCTATTCTTCTTTATCTTGCCTTCCTTATCTGGGTACGGAGTTGGTGGGGATTGATTGTTGTTCCTTTCATTTTC
>OHAQ01002677.1_pt1 | contig 12804 bp, 8 predicted proteins | sample 1577111 | NCBI WGS metagenome assembly OHAQ01 (sample SAMEA3541549, study PRJEB24748) | human gut metagenome | biome: human gut; feature: human-associated habitat; material: faeces | place: China | collected 2012 | reverse complement strand
ATTTGATATTGGTATCCGTTTTCTCTTGTTGGAAATTTTGCTTAAAAAGAAAGGCCGAAAGGACGCTTTTGTAATGCTTTGCTTTTCAGATAGTTACATAAGTGGATTTTGGTTTTAAACCAACGGGTCGTTCCTTTAAAAGGAACGACCCGTTGCACACCGAGAAACACCTCGTTGGTTTTAATGCAACGAGGTGCTCCTTAAAATCAAGAGATAAAGCTAGAATAAATCTCTCGAAATTTTGAAATCATGAAATAACTTGTTTGTTTTCGATGTAAATAAATAGTACTATTGTATATTTACTTGTTTTTATCTATATAAAGAAATATACAGAGTGTCATATATGAAGAAATTTTAGATGAAGTCTATTTAACATAGTTTAAATGAGCCTCTTTTATATTTCTGATTTTATTTTATGTTTGAGGGAGATTTAAAATATAATTATAATGTAACTGAAAAGTAGAATAGGAAGGAAATCCAAGTAAAATGGCTAATAGTAGCTCCTTAAAATGAAAAAGCACTAAGTTCTATCAGAACTTAGTGCTTTTTCATTTTCTATTCTTATTAAAATAAATATATAGTTCTTAAAATACAAATTATATCTATTTTTCGGATTGCATTTGTTAACAGTTCCGATTTGGTATTAGATAATGGAACAAAAGTATATATTCTTTTTGCAAAAAACAACGAAAAGACATATTTTTTTTATGGAATAGTCATCTAAATTGATCGAAAAAGTAAAATCAAGCAACATTTCTTTCCAGAATTACATATTTGATGTAAAAACACTACAAAAACAATGGATTATAATTAAGTTCTGATAGAACTTATCTAAGTGTAAAAAGTGAGTTTAAATGTTTTAGGGCTATTTAATAATTTAAAAAGAGATTTATGAAGAAAAAATTAGCGCTGCTATTTGGATACCTTTTTATAGGTATCGGGCTGATAACAGCTCAAACGCAGAAAGTCACGGGGACAGTGATTTCCGATGATGACAAACAACCTGTTGTAGGGGCTTCAATTGTCGTAAAAGGCACTAACTTAGGTACAATAACAGACATAGATGGGCATTTCACATTATTGGATGTACCACATTCAGCAAAAATATTACAAATCTCTTATATCGGTATGAAAACGGAGTCGGTTTCTGTTCAACCGACTGTTAGAGTTATCTTAAAGTCTGATACACAACTGATGGATGAAGTTGTTGTGGTAGGTTACGGATCAGCAAAGAAACTAGGGTCAGTAGTCGGTTCGGTAACAACGGTAAATAATAGTAAGATAGCCAACAGACCGGTAGCTAATGCCGGAGATGCATTACAAGGTCAAGTTGCCGGTTTACAAGTATTTACTCCCAGTGGAGAACCAAGTGGAAGTGTTGTAATGCGATTGCGTGGAGTCAGTTCGATCAATTCAAATACAGAACCTCTTTTTATTCTCGACGGTTCACCTATATCATCCGGAGCATTTACAGCATTAAATCCGAACGACATCGAAAGCATGACGGTATTGAAAGATGCCTCTTCAACAGCTATATATGGCTCCCGTGCTGCTAACGGAGTCGTGATAATGACTAGCAAGAAAGGAAAAATGGGACAGAAGGCCCGTGTTAGTATCAATGCACAATATGGCTGGTCGAAAATGACAGGAGATAATATAGAGATGATGAACACCGAACAATGGCTTAACCTGCAGGAAATGCTAGATCCGGGAAAAGCATACGACACTACATTTCAAAAACGGAAGAAGTTCTATATAGATAATGGTATATCTACAGACTGGGCGGATGTCTTCTTCGGAGATGCAGCTCCTACCCAACAATACGATGTAAATGTGGTTGGCGGTTCCGAAGGTATCAACTACTACATTTCATTTGGACATTATGATACAGAGGGAATCATGGACGATTCCTCATTGCGCCGTGAGACTTTGCGCAGTAATGTGGAAGTAAAGGTAACCGACTGGCTGAAAGCCGGGATTAACGTGAACCTTTCCTATCAGAAATATAACACGACAACTTTCGGAACGGAAGCTAACAGCGTTTATAATAAAGCGTATGCTGCCCGTATTTATCGTCCTGACCAAACAATAAACGAGATATTGACAGACGAAGAAGGCAACTTTACAGGTTATGGGAAACGATTGGACTATTTTGACGATATGGGATATTATAATCCGTATTACTTGGCAGAACTTCAACCCAATGACCGGAGTACGGTACGTATCAATGGCAATACCTTCTTTAATATAAACCCAATAAAAGGATTGAATATCCGTACCTCACAGGCGGTAGATGCCTTTGATTATCGTAACTCCCATAAAGCCTATCCGGAAGGCCCCTTTGAAGGGGCAGGAGTGGCGTCCGAGTCTTTTGAACGTTATTATTCATTTACTTTCACCAATACGGCGGAATATAAGTTCAGTCTGTCAGACAAGCATCTTTTCACCGTGTTGGCAGGACAGGAGTCCATTATCACAAAGAATGAAAATTTCTCGGCAACTTCTAAAAAGATGGTAGACTCACGAATGATGCTGATGGCAGCTGGAGCAGAGTCAGAAGTGCCGATACATTCGATGTATGACAAAGTTTTCAATTCTTATTTCGGCACAATCAGCTACAGTTTTGCTGATCGTTACTATGTCGATCTGGCAGCACGACGGGACGGGTCTTCCTTGTTTGCCAAAAATAACCAGTGGGCAAACTTTTATTCTTTGGGAGCCATGTGGGATATGAGAAAAGAGAATTTCCTGCAGAACGTTTCATGGTTGAACAGTTTACAGTTGAAAGTGAGCTATGGAACAACTGGTAATTCCGGTATCAGCGCCTATAATGCATTGGCATTGGTCGGCTCCGGTTTGTTGTATAACGGACAACCGGGTATTGCTCCTTCCACCGTCGGCAATGATAACCTGACATGGGAAAGTATGAAAACACTGAATGTAGGCATCAGTACAAGAGTGTTTGACCGCTTTTCTGTAGAACTGGAATTTTATAACCGTCAGACGGACGATATGTTGATGGGGTATCCATTGTCATATACTACCGGACACGGAAGCAGTGTGGAAAATGTAGCAAGTATGCGTAATCGTGGTTTCGATATTACTCTGGGAGTGGATATTCTGAAAACGAGAGATTTCTCATGGAGTGTCTCCGGAAACCTGAATTATAATAAGAATGAGATAACTAAACTATTTAACGGATTGGATGAATATACTTTGCCTGATACCGGTTTGAAGATGAAAGTAGGCAAACCTTGGGGAGAATATTACTATGTAAGATGGGCAGGGGTCGATCCGCGTGACGGATATAATACATGGTATGATAAAAATGGAAATCTGACAAAAAGCTATTCGGAAGAAGATGCAGTTTTTGTCGGCAAGCAACGTTATGCTCCATGGTCCGGAGGCTTTGGTACCCAGTTCGGATGGAAAGGAATTTCCGTCAGTGCCGACTTCTCTTTTATGCTCGGCCAGTATATGTTGAATAATGAACGCTTTTTTACAGAGAACCCCACTTTTGCAGGCTCGGACAATCAAACTGTAGAAATGCTTACCATGTGGCAAAAACTGGGAGATGTAACCAGAATTGCTACTCCCGACTCCCCGATGCAGTTTGATACGCATTTACTGGAAAATGCTTCATTTATGCGTATGAAAAACCTGACTGTCGGGTACACCCTTCCGGCCAAACTGATTCAGAAAACAGGAGTAATCAGTAACGCCAGAATCTACTTTGTAGGACGTAATTTACTCACAGTGACTAAATATAAAGGATATGACCCGGAAGTAGACAGTAATATCCAATTGGGTAACTATCCCAATACGAAACAATATTCTTTCGGAGTCGAACTAACTTTCTAAAAACATAAAGAATGGTGAATATGAAGAAAATATCTATAATAGCATTGACTATACTGACACTAGGAATGACTTCCTGTGATATGGATAAAATGCCATACGATGCTGTTCCTACAGAGGAAGCGTTAACAACCATAGTCGGTTTTGAAGAAGCACGTGCCGGTATCTATTCCGTATATTTAGGACTGACAGGAGGAAGCTATGTATTAGCTCCGGAAGTTCAGGCAGATGCCTTTAATGCAGTGGCGGATTTCTCTAATAAATATGGTGAGTTGCACCGTTGGACTTTCGAGAGCACCAACTCTACCATAGAAACAATCTGGTCGAACTACTATGCCGCTATCGGACGTGTCAATTTCTTTATTGACGGGGTAGGTAAGATTGATGAGAACCCGGAAATCGAATTGACTGAAACCCAGAGACAACAGATTAATGTATATGAGGGGGAAGCGTATTTTACGAGAGCATACTGCTACTTTTATCTGGCTACCTTATTTTGCCGCGATTACGATGTGGCTACTGCGGCAAACACTCCGGGACTACCACTTCAGGTGAAATATGAGCCTAAACTTCCTGCTACCCAATATCCGGGACGATCTTCACTGGAAGATACTTACAAACAAATATTGGAGGACCTCGAAGAAGCCGAAGAACGTATAGAGACTGCTAAGAATGGCATTGCTGATTATGACAGGTATATTAATGGCGCATACGTGACAGTCAACACGGCTCCCAAGAATTGTGGGAATTATATCACGGTAGATGTAGTGACTGCCTTGAAAGCGCGTGTTGCCCTGCAGATGGATGACTATGAAAATGCAGCCAAATATGCAGGCGACCTGGTTAATTCGAACAGATATCCATTATCGAACACAGCAACAGATTTTGAAAGTGTATGGAAGAATGACAAGGGAACGGAAACCATCTGGCAGATTGCCATGACTAGTGCCGACGATGCCGGTGTACCTCTGGGGACTATTTTCATCGGTTATCCGACTACAAAGAAGGACTATATTCCTACACAAACACTGATTGACCTATACAATGAAAAAGATATCCGGCTAAAGACTTATTTCGGAAAATATCACTTAACCGTATCGTCAGGTAATGCAGCAGATATCTATTTCTTTAATAAATATCCGGGCAATGAATATTACAATGCATTAGGAAGCGAAACACGCTATTTGAATCAGCCGAAACCATTCCGAATTGCTGAAATGTATCTGATTGCCACTGAAGCTAATGCAAAGATTGGAACGGCAGCTGCAGTGAAAAAGGGTAATGACGCTTTGAATGCATTAAAAAAAGCGCGAATCGAGGGATGGACTGATGCAACCTACGATCAGGAAGCTTTATTAAATGAAATCATGAACGAACGGGAACGTGAGCTTGTAGGTGAGGGATACCGGTTGATGGACCTGAAACGTTGGGGGAAAGGTGTGAAGCGTGGAAAACCGCAAAGCAAAGGACTGGTGCTTTTCCCTGGACAAGCAAGTACTGACGGGCTGGATAAACCTGTGGATGACCAGCGGATGCTTTGGCCTATTCCTAAAACAGAAATGGATGCCAACCCTCAATTGGCAGGTCAGCAAAATCCGGGATATTAATCAATGAATAACGTAAATTATCAAACACTTGAGTAAAATGAACTATCTGAAAATATACACCCTTCTTCTATGTGCCGTTCTGATCGCCGCCTGTTCGGACGATGAGGAACAGTTCAATTCCGGAGCGGCTACGGTAAGTTTGCAGGAAACAGTAATGACAGTGAAAGAGTCTGCCGGTTTATGCACTGTGCCTGTCGTAGTGACAGGAGAACATACCGGAACTATCCGCGTGACGTTCGAATTAAAAGATCATACCGCCAAAGAGGATGAAAACTATATTGTCACCACAAAGACGCTGCTTATTCCTGCCGGTCAGGAAACTATAAATTTTGAGTTTAAAACTGTTGACGACAAGGTTGTCAATGATGACCGCTCTTTTGATATTGAAATTGCCGATGTGAAAGGGGCATCCATTGGTACAAACAATCGTCTGACGGTGATTATCAAAGACAATGATTCCAGTTTTTATGAAACGCTTTCGGGAACCTGGATATTTACCGGAACAGCTTCTGCTACCAATGCTTCCAATGTACAAGTGGGATTCTCCGTAAAAGTGAATACCGCAGAAGAAGGTACGGAGGCATACGAACATTATCTGGTTTGCTCGAATAAGAATGGATTTGATCCGGATAATGACATTGAGTGGGAATTTAGCTGGCGTTTGCATTATGAATATGATTCGGCGGCGCAGAAAACCTATTTATCTATTGTACCGGGTGAAGATGTCGCTTCTTATGGTCCGTATACCATTCGTTTCAGGAGACTGGCATTAGACGGAAGTACTTCTGACGTATATCGTGGAGAATATGATGCCGAAACTAAAACAGTCACTTTTGAGAATGCCAATCTAATTGGTGATATGTATAAGGACGGACTGATACAAATACAGAAATTCAGGCTATTTGGCTGTAAAATGGAACACATCAGATAAAAACAAGATTATTAACATAACAAATAAAAAGAACTTATGAGAGCACTAATTGTCTGCATTACACTGTTGTTTGCTTTGTTAACCTGTACTATGGCACAAATACCATCGGTTAAGGTTGAAGATACTAAGGGGGCACAAGTTAACACTGCATCCTTGGTTAATCACAAAACGCCTATGATTATTTCTTTTTGGGCAACAACCTGTAAACCTTGTATTCGTGAATTGGACGCTATAAATGAACAATTGCCCGATTGGTTGGAAGAAGCCAAATTCCGTGTAGTAGCTGTTTCGACAGATGACAGCCGTTCTACTGCTAAAGCGCGTGCATTGGCAGAGGGACATGGATGGGATGATTTTATCATGCTGTATGATAAAAACCAGGAATTTATGCGAGCTATGAATGTAAGCCTGACTCCACAGGTATATGTAGTGGATGCCGATGGGAAGATTGTCTATTCACACACCGGGTACGCGCCGGGAAGTGAGCTGGAACTACTGAAAGCGATAAAAAAACTACAGAAATAGAAACTGTTATTATCCATAGATAAACGCAATGACATGACTAAAATAAGAATTCAGGTGTTGGCTTTGTTAGCGTTAACATCGACATTGACCTATGCGCAGGAAGATAACAAGAAAGGTTATCTGACAGGGAGCTTTGAAACGAATACGATATATTACAAAGATGATAGTAAAACAGAAGCGGAATCACCGGAAGATCATTTCGGATCGAACAATTATCTGAAACTGGATTACTATCAGGGTAAGTTTGCCGTAGGTGTACAGTTGGAAGCCTATGAACCGGTACTGGTGGGATACCCGACAGAATTGGAGAAAGCAAAACTAACCAACTATTACGTATCTTGGGCCGACAAGGATTTTTCCGTAACAGCGGGTACATTTTATGAGCAGTTTGGGAGTGGACTGCTATTCCGTAGTTGGGAGGACCGTATGCTTGGTTTGAATAATGCGGTGATGGGAGCACGTTTTACTTACAATTACAAGAATATTGTAAGGTTGAAGGCCATTTGGGGAACTCCACGTTTTGGCATGGACTTTTCCGATACACAAGTACGTGGCGTAGATGTAAGTTTCTCCTTATCTGAAATGCTTAGTTGGCAAAATACGTCCTTGAGTATCGAAGGAGGGGCGTTGAACCGGTATGAGAAGATCAGTATTGACCTTGAAGAAGAAGGAGGAAAACCTTATTCGAACGGTTTTTCGGGGCGGGTTAATTTTGAACGCTCCGGATTTACGGCAAAAGGTGAATATGTAGATGGTGGCAATAAGTATTATGATTTCATTCATGATGACAAGCTTTATGCGAAGAAACGTGCCAATGCGCAACTGTTGGAACTGGGATATAGCGGTAACGGGTTGGGAATAAATCTGACCGGACGTCGATTGGAATGGATGAACAGTGAGATTATTGCCGGTAATGGTTCGACTTCGAATCTGTTGAATTATGTCCCGGCTATGAGTACGCAATATACCTATATGCTGACCAACTTGCATCCTCACACTCCACAAACAGGAGAGGTGACAAAAGCAATCAGCGGGGAGATGGGCGGACAACTGGATGTTTTTTATCATTTCAAAAGAGGAACGGTCATTGGAGGTAAACGCGGTTTGAAATTACATGCTAACTTTTCTACCTATTATGCTTTAGAAAAAGAAGGTACAGCCCAGATAGGCAACTTGTCATTCCGTGATTTTAGTATTGATGTGGAAAAGCAATGGACGAAGTCATTCAAAATGAATTTGCTTTATTCCATGCAAGAATATAGTCCTTCGTACGGAGCGAATAAGGCGACCAACCTGTCGAATATTTTTGTAGCAGATTTACAATATAAGTTCACCCCTTCTTTTTCAACTCGCATGGAGTTGCAATACCTAACTACAAAGGAAGATCAAAAGGACTGGATGGCGGCCCTGTTGGAAATAAATTTTGCTCCGGCATGGAGTATTTACGGAAGTGATATGTATAATCACGGCAAGGAGAAAATCCATTATTACAATGTGGGAGCCAGTTATGCCAAATCCCGTACGCGTGTAGCTTTGAGTTATGGTCGTAACAGGGAAGGGTATGTCTGTTCCGGTGGAGTTTGCCGGACGATTCCTAAATATACAGGGGCTAACCTGACTATAACGACTTCATTTTGAGTTTATCGAAACATTTATTAATTAGAATATAGAATATGAGAAAATTTACAATGTTTTTTATGTCAAGTCTGATATGCATGTGCGGATGTTTTACAGCGTGCAGCGGCAATTCAGACGACAATGGTGAAGAGCCGGACAACGGCGAAGTGACAGGACCTATTACTTTGACTGTGGATAAAGCCAAGATTGAAGCTAACGGGACAGATATGGCGACTTTTACGGTGACTGATGCCAAAGGGAAAGTACTGACGACCTCTGAATATATGAAGAATGTATATTTTGAAGATGTTACTACCGGTGATTATCTGGAGAGACGGACCAATACGTTCGTGTCAGTAGAAAACGGGACTCATAAGTTTAAAGCATATTATCTGGACTGGGAGTCGGATGAAGTTTCCGTAACCGCACAGAATCGTAAGAATTATGAACTTTTCTATCGCAAGGTGGGTGTTTTTAAAATGACCGGGACTTGGTGTACCTATTGTCCGGCCATGACTTCGGCATTAAAGAAAGTGGAAGAACTGATGCCGGGACGTATGGTGAAAATGGCTTTTCATTCTTCCAGCAGTTCAGCGACTGATCCCTTCCATTTGTCACAGACAAGCACCATCATGAGCCGTTTTGGAGCATCCGGCTTTCCTACCTGTATTTATGATTTAAAAGTGATGTCAATAGACAGGAATGTGAGTGCTATCAAACAGACATTACAAAGCCAAATTAGAAAATATCCGGCTACATGCGGAATCAAGGTAAATACATCCTATAATTCTTCTACTGGCGAAATTGCGGTAAATGCTGCATTGAAGTCGAGCGAGGGAGGAGAATATGACTTGGTTTATGTCTTGGTGACTGATGGCTTGACAGCATCCGGAGGAAATGAGACCTCGTATGACTATACGGTAAGAGCTATTTCCAACAATTACCTGTCGATGTCAACCAACGGACGGTTTACTGTGGATGCAAACCAGGAGCACACTGCCGCTACTTTCAGCATTTCTAATGCAAAGAACCTGAATCCTGCCACATCGCGTGTAGTGGTTTATGCATTACGTAAAGTAGATGACGCATATATGGTGGATAATATAACCGAATGTTCTATTGATGGTAGTATAGACTATCTCTATAATGATTGAGGCTTATGAAGAAATTATACTCGACAATTCTACCAATTGTAATGATCCTTTGTTTAGCAATGCTGTCATCCTGTTCCGGCAATTCGGACGAAACGGAGAATGGAGGGACGGATGACGGCATTTTGCGTATTACAGCTGATAAGACGGCTATACAGGCAGATGGAGTAGAAAAAGTGACCTTCACGGTCAAACTGGGTACAAAAGATGTAAGTGAAGAAAGCACGATGAATCTGATTCTGGTAAAGGAGTCAGGAGAGGAAAATCTGGATTATGGTGTCCGTGCTTTCAGCACTTCAGTGCCGGGTACGTATGTTTTTAAAGCCCGCTATTATGAGGGAAAAGCAATGGTTAGTGAAAATGAAGTGACCGTTCAGGTTGCTCCCGTATCAGGAGGGACCAGCTACTATCATAAATTACTTGGAATGCAGTTTACTTCTGTCGGATGTCAGGCTTGTCCGGCACTTAGCACTACATTGAAAGCAATTCAGGAGGAACAACCGGGACGACTGGCTGTAGCTTCTTTCCACATGGATTTCGGGGGAATGACGGATCCTATGAGTACAGCAGCTACCAATAGTTACCGGACTAATATTCTCGGTAATTTCTCCGGACTACCTCGTCTCTTTTACAATCTGCGTAAAGGTACTAAAGAAATGATCAGTATCAAGAGCCAGATTGAAGAAGAGCTTCAGAAAGAATTAAGTAACTATCCGGCTTCTTGTGGGGTAGCTGTTGAGTCTGTGTATAATGCTTATGACCGTACAGTGAAGATTACTGGCAAATTAACTTCCAACGTAACAAACACTTATCGTTGTTTGATTTATCTGGTAGAGGATGGAATCAAATACTTTCAAACGAATGGTGGGAATGATTATACGCATAATAATGTAGTACGTGCAGTGGTGTCTACATCGTTGAATGGTGACCGTTTCAATGGAGAAGTAAATGCGGGAATAGAATCTACCATGCAACGAACTTGTCAGTTGGAACCGGGATGGAATGCGGATAATATGCGTGTGATTGTGTCGATGTTGACAACGCTGGATGGCGGAAAAACTTATACGTGTAACAACGTAAATGAGTGTAAACTTGGAGAATCGGCAGATTACTTGTATAACGAATAAAGACGAGTTATGTGTATAAATGTCTATAAAATAATATTGCTGGTCTGTATATGCTGTGTAGGAATCTTCTGGATTTCCTGTTCTGGCAATTCCGATGATTCGGAGCAGACAGAAGTGATTTTGAGCGTCAATAAAAATGCGTTGACTGCTGACGGAAAGGATGTTATAACCTTTACGGTAATGCATGCGGGAATGGATGTAACTGCTGATGCAATCATCCGTTCCGTGATGGACGGACAAACTTTGGATGGAAGTACATTTTCTACTTCTAAAGCCGGAACCTATGCTTTTGAGGCATCTTATGGTAACTATGTATCCAAGTTGGTAACGGTTGTTGCGAGTGCCACACCGGGTGAACCTTCTAAGTTTGTAAGACGCGTTTGTGCAATGGAGTTTACTGGGACGTGGTGTGCCATGTGTCCGGCAGGAATGACTCGCCTGAACTATTTGATAAATTCGAGTTATGAGGGTGTTGTTTATCTGATGTCATTTCATGTCGATGGAACAAGTGCTGATCCGATGACAATCGAACAGTCTTCGATCCTTTCCAGAAAGTTTTCTATCTCCGGTTATCCTTCATGTGTGGTTGATATGCGTGAGGCAATGGGGCTGTCTGAAAATTATAGTGTCATGCGAGGTGTATTCAATAAGTCTTTGGAGGAGTATCCCGCATCTTGCGGAGTGGCCATCCAGTCACAATATAACGGACATGCTTATGTGACGGTAAGCGTTAAATCGGAAAAAAACGCTGAATATCGTTTGATCTTATATGCGGTAGAAGACGGATTGAAATATCAACAGAATGACGGGGGAATTTATCGTGATTACACACATAACCATGTGGTACGTAAATTACTGTCTGCCACCGTTGATGGCGATAAATTGGGACTTATAGTAGCCGGTAAGGAGAAAAGCATAAGTTATACAGTTATCATGGAAGAAGGATGGAATGCGGAGAATCTTTCTTTTTATGCATTGGTTACCGATGAAAACGGATATGTAAATAATTTGGCTGTCTGCAAGGCAATTGATGGCGATGCCGATTATGAATATGTAAATGATTAATCACATTTATCACTTTTAATTATGAAGAAGAAATTATTTAGCTTATTACTCATGTTGGGATTTATCTTTGTGGTAAGTCCTATGGTCCTTTCGTGTTCGGATAGTGAAGAACCGGGTGTAGAACCTGATGTACCAGTGAATCCGGATGTTCCGCTTCCTCCAAATCCGACACCAATAAGATGGGTTGAGAATGAAGTGGACGGTGGCGAACGTGGAGTAGGTATAAAAGTTACCAGTAACACTGAACATAATTTTGTATTTGAGTGTACTCCGGGTTCTAAAGTCCAATCTTATCGGTTGGATGTATATCCTTTATGTCGTATGTACAATTACTTATTCGAAAGTGTAGGGACAGGAGTACAAGCAACAGAGGAAGAGGTGGAAGATTTGATAATGGAAGCTATCTATAATTCCGAAGGTGCAGGTGCATATACGTTTAGTAGATCTACATTGGGAGACAGTTATCCGAATGCAGAATTTGACTGGGCCAATTCGAAATATTCCCAATCGGAAATCGTACCCGGAGCAGAATATCTGATTATAACTGTCGGTTGTAATGATGAAGGCGGACAGAATCCTGCAGATATGAAAATCTGTTATTTGAAGACTCCGGTTCAAAGTGTAATAGGCACTCCTCGTGTGGATATCGATGTCACAACAAGTTATCGTGCCGTTGGTATTCAATACCTCCCTAATACGGACAGTAAGTATTTCTATCAGTTTTGTGGAGATTCTGAACCTATTGATGCATTTATAAATACGTATGGAAAGTCGATGTATATAGACTTTATGAGACACTGGATTCAAAAAGCGGAAGATGCACAGGTTCCTCAAGAGGAATTGTATTATACGGTGGATTTTGGTTATACAGCAGATGCGAAAAGAATGATAACCGCTACCAGCATCGGACTGGATGAGAACAA
>OHAQ01002676.1_pt1 | contig 12806 bp, 11 predicted proteins | sample 1577111 | NCBI WGS metagenome assembly OHAQ01 (sample SAMEA3541549, study PRJEB24748) | human gut metagenome | biome: human gut; feature: human-associated habitat; material: faeces | place: China | collected 2012 | reverse complement strand
CTATTCGGACATAAGAAGTGCATTGACAGATGCAATCACAAATGTTGTTCAGAATAATGCTGATATTGACGGTGAAATGAATAATGCACAGGAAACATTAGAATTTAATATTGAAAATTAAATATGTAAAGTGGTTTGTACCGGGAACAAATTTTATGTTCCCGGTATTACATTAGGAGAAAATATATGGAGAAAAAAAGAAAATTAAGTCTGGAAAGAAAACATAACCTCACTGGTTGGGCGTTTTTGCTTCCGGCAGCTATATTGATTTTTGTATTTTGTTTTTATCCCATGATACAGGCGCTTATGCTGTCATTTAAGAATGGTATGGGAGATTCTGTAAGGTGGGTTGGCTTTGCAAACTATGTCAGGATACTGAAGGACAAAACATTTTTGCAGTGCCTTTTCAATACAGTATTTTATTTTATCATACAGGTTCCAGTCATGTTGATCATTGCCCTTGTTCTTGCTCAATTACTGAACAATCCGAATATAAAGGGAAAAGGAATCTATCGAACTATGATTTTCCTGCCATGTGCAACATCACTGGTATCGTATTCTATGATTTTTAAGTCACTGTTTGCGCAGGATGGTCTGGTAAATCACGTTATTTCTGCGATTGGACTTCCGACCGTAGACTGGTTTCAGAATGCATGGGCTGCAAGATTTGTAATTATAATCGCGTTGGTCTGGAGATGGACCGGTTACAATATGGTGTTTTATCTTGCAGGGCTGCAGAATATTGATTATTCCGTCTATGAGGCGAGTCGTATTGATGGGGCATCACCGTTTCAACAGTTTACAAAGATCACCATTCCACTGTTAAAGCCTACCATATTACTGACGGCTATTATGTCAACGTCTGGAACACTGCAGTTGTTTGACGAGTCTGTAAATTTAACGGCTGGTGGACCGGGAAAGTCAACAATGACATTGACGCATTATATTTATAACATTTCTTTTGTGGAGACACCAAAATTTAATTATGCGGCAGCACTTTCAGTGTTTATCCTTATTATAGTGGCAATTTTGTCTGCAATTCAAATGAAAGTAGGTGACAAACGTGAGTAAAGGAAAATTATGTATATCACATATTGTATTGATTTTTGCAAGTTTTTTGTCTGTATTTCCACTATATTACATGGTTTGTGGTGCAACCAATCAAAGTATTGATGTGGTCAGGGGAAAACTGTTTCCTGGAACATATTTAGTCGAAAATTTTAAGGCATTGATTGCCAATCAGAATCTGGGGCTGGCAATGATCAATTCATTTCGAAATGCGATTCTTATGACGATTATCACATTATTGGTCTGTTCAATTGCAGGTTATGGATTTGAAATTTATCATGATAAGGGAAAAGACATATTGATGAGTGTATTGTTGTTAGCCATGATGCTGCCATTTGTTGCAATCATGATCCCGCTTTTTAAAATGATCTCTTCCTGGAATCTGGTCAATAGCTGGATTGCATTTGTTTTGCCGTCTATTTCAACGCCATTTATGATTATGATGTTCCGTCAGGCGGCGCGGTCTTTCCCTCATGATATTATAGAGGCGGCGCGTCTGGAGGGGTTAAGTGAAATACAGATTTTTTTCCGGATGTTTGTGCCTGTTATGAAATCAACATATGGAGCTGCAATGACGGTTACTTTTATGAACGCATGGAATAGTTATCTGTGGCCAAAGATTGTCTTTCAAAATAATGATTCCATCACAATGCCAATGCTTGTGGCAAACTTAAAAAGCGGCTACAGTGTTGATTATGGGATGTTGATGCTCGGTGTACTGATCTGTACACTTCCGACGGCGATTATTTTCTTATGTCTGCAGAAAAGTTTTGCAAATGGAATTACGGGGGCTGTTAAATGATAGAAAAAAGATACTGCCTTACACCAGAAGAGTGGGCATATGCGAAAGCCGAACTTGTTCTTGCAGAAAAGCTGGGGTTGATTGAAAACGCCGATATAGAGGCGTTGGAAAAAAGATGTGCAGAAAAAAATGAAGAGAATGCCAGGCTTGAAATGGAGAAAAAGGTATTTTACGGACCGCGCAGATATTCATTGCCGATGTATCTACAGTATGAATTGACGCGTTTCCGGTTGGATTTCGTACAGCCGACAGAAAATATTAGAAAATCAGGAATCAGTCCGGAGATTACAGAAAATCAGAAAAAAGCTTTCTATGAACGGAATAAAGATTTATTTGGAAGATATTTTGGAGATCTTTTTTCTTATGAAGAGGTAGAGCAGATCATTGAAAAAAGATTGCGGGAGGAAGTGTATGACAGACTTGTGCAGGAAATATTATGTCGATTCGATAAACGGAAGTGATACCAATGACGGTTTGAGTGAAAACAGTGCATTCGCAAGTCTTTTTGCCATCAATAGGCTTGCACTAAAACCGGGGGATCACATATTGCTTGCGTGTGGAAGTGTTTTTGAAAAACAGTTTTTACAGATTCGTGACAGCGGAACAAAGCAGATGCCGATTGTAATTGGAAGTTATGGATGTGGTGAAGATCCTCTGATAAAGACAGACGGACAGGGAATCTGGTATCAGGATTATGGAAAAGAACTGGATTCGCCGACGCATGTTTACCATGGTTATGTTTCCTCGGCAGTACTTCTATTTGATGCCGAGTATATTATCATACAGGATATTGAGATTACAAACAGTGCGGATAAAGTGATCGGCGAAAATTATTCACAGGCAGATAAAATGGCCAAAACTGGAAATCATGCTATGACAGCCTGGGGAGTCGAATATGATTCACAGGCAGATAAAATGGAGCGTACAGGTGTTTCAGTCGTTGCAAAAGAGAAAGGTTTAAGATGTGGAATCACACTTCGAAATCTTAAAATCCATGATGTTCATGGAAATGTTTATGACAAGCATATGAATAATGGCGGCATCTATATGACAGCATTACAGCCAGCGGAAGAAGCAATGACAGGAGTGGCAAGATTTTCAGATATCCTGGTGGAGGGATGCTATGTATATCGTGTGAGCCGTTGGGGGATCGCAGTCGGGTATAGTTATGCACATGAGAAATTTGCGGGTGCAGAACTGGATAAAAAAAAGTTTTTGAAATATGGTCATGAGAATATTGTGATACGGGACAATTATGTGAAAATGGCAGGTGGAGATGGAATAACGGTCATGTATGCACTGCGCCCGTTTGTGGAACATAATATGACCGATTCTGTGGCATGTGAGATCAATGACCGTATTTATTGCAATCCGGGCAACCGTGGTGGAAAGGTTGCTGCGGCAATCTGGCCATGGAAATGTAAAGATGCGTTGTTTCGTTATAATGAAGTGGCAGACACACGGCTGAATCAGGACGGGATGGCTTACGATGCAGATTCCGGGGATGGAACGGTGTATGAGTATAATTACAGCAGGCAAAATGAAGGCGGTTGTGTGATGTTTTGTATGCAGGAGGCCATTCATAACACATTTCGTAATAACGTCAGTTATGATGATTTAGGTGGAACCATCAGTCCGTCCGAAAACCCGGATGCACTGCTTACAGATAATATATTTTATGTTCGCAAGGGAGTTCCTTTTGTGAGAAAGAATATGGATGGTGGAAACTTTACGGAAGAAAATAATCAGATCATACAGTTATAAAATCTATACCATGGCAGATCATCATTCCATCACCTGATACGGAATCTTAGACCCCATCCCTGAACTAAAATGCAGTTCATAATCTTCCGTAATAAAAACAGCCTCCGTATTGTCCAGACTTTCCACAAGTGCCATCCCGTCAGCTAAACCCAGTGCAAAACAGGTGGTGGAGAGTCCATCACCGTCCACGGATTCGTCCGTGATGATCGAAACACCCAGCAGTCCGTTATCATAGGGATATCCGGTAGCAGTATCTAAAATGTGATGATAGCGTTTGCCGTCCACCTCAAAATAGCGCTCATAAACACCGGAAGACACAACGGTCTGGTCGGTCACGGATACAGCGAGCATTGCAGCGCCCTCATCGTCAAACGGACGCTGGATGCCAATATTATAGGAAGAACCGTCCGGTTTTGCACCAAGACAGAGCACATTGCCGCCGAGGTTGATATAGCCGCAGGCGGCTCCTTTTTGATTCAGGTAATCTTTCATGCGGTCTGCAATATATCCTTTGGCAATTCCGCCGAGATCAATTTTAGCGGACGGATCTTTTAAGGTGACGGTATTGCCATCTACAACTACATTCTGATAGTCTACTGTCGTTAAAGCCTTTTTGATCTCATCATCAGATGGAATCATAGAGGCATCTGTTTTCTCTAATAAAGCCTTGGTAGAAACATCCCACAGATCCGATAATTTTCCAATCGTAATATCAAATTTTCCATTGCTCAGATCTCCATAATAAAGACCTTTTTTGATCAGTTCTGCGGTCTCTTCATGCACGGTGACAGGTGCACCGCCTGCTGCATTGATCTTTGACACATCACTGTCCGCAATTGTATTGGAAAAATAATTTTCATAAGTGTCTGCGAGAGAAAAACAATCATCGAGCAGGGATTCGTCTTTTGTTCCGTATAAGGTGACAGTAATGACGGTATTAAAATAAAAACCCGATTTGGAGATCGATTCGCCGGAGCCGGAAGTTTTGCCAAAATTGAGCCGGGATGGCAGATCACAGCCGGATAGCAGTAAAACCGGCATAGACAGCAGTATACATAAAAATAATCGATAGTTTCGTTTCATAAAATTCTCCATTTTTACCTGATTTTCAAGGAAAACAACTTGAGTTGTCCGAACAACACTTTAGCATAAAAATAAAAATGCCACAAGTATACCATAATATATTATTTTTACTGCAATTCGTTGTAGATGTGCCAATGCAGAACAGATATTCTCTTTTTTTCCTTTGATATTTTGTATTAGATATGATAGAGTATAATACAGTGCATATGTTCGAAACAGCATAATTAGAAATAAAAGGGGATTCGTTGGGAAAATGGACCAGAGTAGTTTTCACTTTCATGAGAAAAAAAGAGTTGTAGTTAAAATCGGTTCTTCTTCGTTAAATTATGAGGAGACCGGCAATTTGAATTTTACAAAACTAGAGCACCTGGTGCGCGAGCTTTGCAATTTAAGAAACAGGGGGATGGATGTCTGCTTAGTCAGTTCCGGTGCGATCGCAGTTGGAAGACAGTCGCTTGGCATGACAGAGCGGCCACGGGAACTTTCTACAAAACAGGCATGTGCAGCAGTCGGACAGGCAAGACTGATGATGATCTACCAGAAACTGTTTGCAGAGTATAACCAGGTGGCAGGTCAGGTGCTTATGACCAAAAATACCATGGTCAACCCAGTTTCCAGAGAAAATGCCAAAAATACATTTGATGAATTGTTCCGTTTAGGTGCGATCCCGATTGTCAATGAAAATGACACGGTATCTACCTATGAGATGCAGTTTGGTGACAATGACACGCTTTCTGCGATCGTTGCTTCCCTGATTGGAGCAGATCTTTTGATTTTGTTATCCGATATTGACGGATTATTTACGGATGATCCGCATAAGAATCCGGATGCAAAATTGATCGAAGTGGTCGAAAAGATGGATTCAGACATTCTTGGAATGGCAAAGAGTACGACCGGAAGCGATGTCGGAACCGGCGGCATGGCGACCAAGCTGACCGCGGCAAAGATCGCGACACTTTCCGGGACAGATATGATCATTGCAAACGGAGCAGATGTCTGTGTACTGCATCATATTTTTGATGACAGCTTTAGGGGAACCATTTTTAAGGCACAGAAGAAAGAAACATTCCGTATTGAAGATTTCATATTAGAAACAATCGGATAGAAAAAGATTTGTGTGAATAATAAATTTTTCATGCGCAGGAATGGAGATTTTAATGAAACAGGAACAGATTGACAGAATCAACGCACTTTACCGTAAATCACAGGCAGAAGGGCTTACCGCAGCAGAAAAAGAAGAGCAGGCAATGTTGCGCAAAGCCTATGTTGCAGATGTAAAACGCAATCTCGTAGCACAGTTAAATAACATTGATATGCAAAATCCGGACGGTACGGTCACAAATCTCGGAGAAGAATATGGAAATAAGAAAAAGCTTTCCTGATAAAAAAGAAATCCGGAAAAAACATCTTGCCATCCGAAATGCAATGTCAGAACCGGAAAAAGAGGAAAAAAGCAGAAAAATCTGTGAAAAACTGATAAACTCGAACTGGTATACCATAACAGACTGGATCTTTGGCTATTATCCGCTTGGAAAAGAGGCAGACTGCCTGACGTTTCTCAGACAGGCGTTACATGATGGAAAACATGTCGCGCTGCCACGGACAGGAACAGACTGTACCATGGAATTTTACGAGATCACATCTTTCGCACAGACATCAGAGGGTGCATTTCATGTCATGGAACCAACTGTGGAATGCCGCCGTATAAATCCCATGGATTTATACGACCAACAGGTTGCAGTCTTAGTTCCAGGAGTCGTCTTTACCCCCACTGGCAGCCGCTACGGCTACGGTAAGGGCTTTTACGACCGCTATTTTGCAAGATTTGCAAAGCTAAACCGCTATGCATTAGCTTACGAGAACCAGCTTGAACCAGAGTTGGAAGTACTTGATACAGATATAAAAATGTATCGTATCTATACCGAAGAAAGTGAATATAAGATAATCTGAGGCAATTCAAAGCGAAACTCTCCCAAAACCTTCGACTGTTGTTAAACAGGTGCCCGTTTCACAACAACCACAGCCTATCGCAGAGTTTCGCCCAAGTATCGCCGCAACACCGTATAAACATTTCACAGAAAGGAAAGGTATCATCATGGAACTAGAACAAATATGCCAGGGAGCCAAAGCTGCATCCCGCACCCTTGCCACGTTAGGCACCAATGAGAAAAATCAGGCTCTTATCGCAGTGGCAGATGCACTTATTGCTGCATCTGCTGATATCATTGCCGCAAATGAAAAAGATCTTGAAAATGGCAGGAATAATCATATGCCGGAGGGACTCTTAGACCGTCTGATGCTAAATGAAGCGAGAATCGCACAGATTGCGGAAGGTCTGCAGCAGGTAGCAGCTTTAGATGATCCGATCGGGGAAGTCCTTTCCATGAAAAAACGTCCGAACGGTCTGATGATCGGAAAAAAACGTGTACCGCTTGGTGTGGTCGGCATGATCTATGAGGCAAGGCCGAATGTGACCGTTGATGCCTTCGGGCTTTGTTTTAAGACCGGGAATGCTGTGATCTTAAAGGGGGGAAGTGATGCGATCTATTCGAATATCGCGATCGTTTCGGTTATCCAGAAGACATTAGAGCAGCTTGGTATTCCAGAAGAAGCAGCATCTCTGATCGAAGATACGTCAAGGGATACTGCGACAGCATTCATGAAAATGAACCAGTATGTCGACGTTCTGATTCCACGTGGTGGAGCAGGACTGATCCGTGCAGTTGTGAATCAGGCAACGATACCTGTGATCGAGACAGGAACCGGAAACTGTCATATTTTTGTGGATGAGTCTGCTGATTTTGACATGGCGGTAAATATCATTCTGAATGCCAAAACCCAGAGGATCGGTGTCTGTAATGCCTGCGAGTCGCTTGTCATTCATGAAAAGATCGTGGATGCGTTTATGCCGAAACTGACAGAGGCACTTCAGAAAAAAAACGTGGAGGTGCATGCAGATGAGAGAAGTTTTGCGGCAGCAGAAGCCGACGCTGCATTGAATAAAGAACTGATCAAACCGGCGGTGGAAGAGGACTGGGGCAGGGAATATTTAGATTATACGATCTCTGCAAAGACGGTAACTTCCGTGGATGAGGCAATCGCCCATATTAACCGCTATAATACAGGACATTCCGAGGCGATCATTACGGAAAATTATACCAATGCACAGAAGTTTTTAGATGAAGTGGATGCTGCCTGTGTCTATGTCAATGCATCCACACGGTTTTCGGATGGTTTTGAGTTTGGTTTTGGCGCGGAGATCGGTATCAGCACGCAGAAACTTCATGCAAGAGGTCCGATGGGCTTAGAAGCATTAACCAGCACAAAATATATCATTTATGGAAATGGTCAGGTAAGACCATAAGAAAAAGCAATAGAAATAGTGAGGATTTAACAGTTTTATGAGTCAGAAAGTTACAACGGGAGTGCGCCCGACATTGCGCATCGCAGATAAAAACCAGATTCCGGCAACGGAACCGGAACGTCAGTATTACTTTATGGATATTGCAAGGGATTATGTAAGACAGCTTTCGGAGCAAAAAGGATCTCCCTTAACCTTTTTTACTCAAACATTCGGATGCCAGATGAATGCAAGGGACTCCGAAAAATTAGTCGGTATTCTGGAAAAGATCGGCTATGTGGAGGAAGATTCCGAGGAAGCAGATTTTGTTATTTATAACACCTGTACAGTTCGTGAGAATGCAAACAATAAAGTATACGGACGACTGGGATACTTAAACGGCTTTCAGAAGAAAAATCCATTTATGATGATCGGACTCTGCGGATGTATGATGCAGGAGCCAACCGTTGTTGAAAAGATACAGAACAGTTACCGGTTTGTGGATCTGATTTTTGGAACCCACAATATTTATAAATTTGCAGAACTGATCGTGACAAGATTTGAATCTGAGAGAATGGTGATCGATATCTGGAAGGATACCGATAAGATTGTGGAGGATCTTCCAAGCGAACGTAAATTTTCCTTCAAATCCGGTGTTAACATCATGTTCGGATGTAACAATTTCTGCAGCTACTGTATCGTACCGTATGTGCGCGGCCGCGAACGCAGCCGGAAGCCGGAGGAAATCATCGCAGAGATCAAACGCCTCGTTGCAGACGGCGTTGTTGAAATCATGCTGCTTGGTCAGAATGTCAATTCCTACGGAAAGAATCTCGAGGAGCCGATGACGTTTGCACAGCTTCTGCGCAAGGCAAATCAGATTGAAGGGCTGAAACGCATCCGTTTCATGACCTCACATCCAAAGGATCTGTCGGATGAACTGATAGATGTCATCGCGGAGAATCCAAAGATCTGCAGACATCTCCATCTGCCGGTACAGTCGGGCTCGACAAAGATACTGAATGCGATGAACAGACGGTACACAAAGGAGTCATATCTTGCACTGGTTGACCGCATAAGGGCAAAGGTTCCGGAGATATCACTCACCACTGATATAATCGTGGGATTCCCCGGTGAGACCGAGGAGGATTTCCTTGAGACCATGGACGTGGTTGAGAAAGTACAGTATGACACCGCATTTACATTTATATATTCAAAGAGAACAGGAACTCCTGCCGCCGGAATGGAGAATGGTTCCACAAAGGAAGAGATACAGGATAGATACAACAGGCTTTTAAGGCGTGTGCAGGAGATAAGTGATGTGAAGACCCTTGCGATAAAGGGGCAGACACAGCCGGTTCTGGTTGAGGGCTTTGACGAGAAGGGCGATGGTCTTCTGACCGGAAGACTCTCCAACAACATACTTGTCCATTTCCCTGGGTGTGCGGAGATGGTTGGAAAGATCCTGAATGTAAAGCTTGTTGAGTGTAAGGGATTTTATTACATGGGTGAATTAGCAGAATAGGAGTAGTTGAAGTGGCAGCATTAACACCAATGATGGCTCAGTATATGGAAGTTAAGAATCAGTATAAGGACTGTATTCTCTTCTACAGACTGGGAGATTTCTACGAGATGTTCTTCGACGATGCCCTGACGGCATCCAGGGAACTTGAGATAACACTGACCGGCAGGGACTGTGGTCAGGAGGAGCGCGCACCAATGTGCGGTGTTCCGTATCATGCTTGTGACATATACCTGAACAAGCTGATAGAGAAGGGCTACAAGGTAGCCATATGTGAGCAGATGGAAGATCCGAAGCTCGCAAAGGGTATAGTAAAAAGAGAAGTTATACGTATAGTTACGCCTGGTACAAATATGTCCCAGGCTATTCTTGATGAGACGAGAAATAACTATCTCATGTGTATATTTGGCTGTAATGATGAGTATGGTGTGGCGGTGTGTGATATCACGACCGGAGAGTTCAGATCATGTCATATCTCGTCTACATCCAAGCTGTACGATGAGATCAACAAATATTCACCGACGGAGATCATAGGAAATGAGGTTTTTCTGTCATGCGGCCTGAACTTTGATTACATGAAGGAGAAGATGAAGATAACGATATCGGAGGCCCCGTCTCATTATTTTAACGATGACACCTGTGAGGATTTCATCAAGAGACAGTTTAAGGTCGGATCAATAGATGGTCTCGGCATAGATGAGCAGGAGGATATGCTGCTGTCAGCGGGTGCACTTCTCCAGTATCTACATGAGACACAGAAGAACTCACTGGATCATATCAACAGGATAGATATATATTCCATAGAGGACTTCATGATCATAGACAGCTCGTCCAGAAGAAATCTTGAGCTGACAGAGACACTCAGGGATAAGCAGAAGAGAGGCTCACTACTCTGGGTGCTTGACAAGACCAAAACGGCCATGGGGGCGAGAATGCTCAGAAATATGATAGAGCAGCCCCTTATCCACAAAGATGATATAGAAGCCAGACTTGACGCGATAACAGAGCTCAACGACTCTGTCATAACCAGAGACGAACTCCGTGAGTACATGAATACCATATACGATCTCGAGAGACTTATGACGAGGATATCGTTAAGAACAGCGAATCCGAGAGATCTTCTGGCATTTAAGACGTCCATACAGCTTCTTCCATTTATAATACAGCTTCTCGGTGAATTCCATTCGGATGAGCTCACCGAGATCAGGGATGGAATAGATGATCTGCAGGATCTCTATGACCTTCTTGACCGTGCCATAGTTGATGAGCCGCCTATACTTATCAGAGAGGGCGGAATATTCAAAGATGGCTATCTTGAGGACATAGACACTCTGAAGAATGCCACAACTGATGGCAAGAACTGGATCGCAGAGCTTGAGTCCAGAGAGAAGGAAAAGACCGGAATCAAGAATCTCAAGATAAAGTTTAATAAGGTGTTCGGATATTATTTTGATGTAACCAATTCATATAAGAGTCTTGTGCCGGATTATTTCATCAGAAAGCAGACACTTGCCAATTCTGAGAGATACACAACCGAGGAGCTTGACAGACTGGCTGGAGTTATACTCGGATCATCCGACAAGCTTGTTGCGCTGGAGTACAACACATATGTAGAACTTCGTGACACCCTTGCTGCAGAGCTCACAAGGGTACAGAGAACAGCACACAGCATAGCCATGCTCGACGCTCTGTGTTCACTCTCATATGTGGCTGTTGCAAATGGGTATGTTAGACCTGAGATCAATACTGATGGAGTCATCGATCTGCCTCCCTCAATAAAGATAGTCATTACATTGCCCTCTTTTATGATGGAGTCATCGACATAAAGGACGGACGTCATCCGGTCGTTGAGAAGATGCTGAATAACGATATGTTCATCACAAACGACACATATCTGAACAACCATGAGAGCAGGATATCTATCATCACCGGTCCTAACATGGCTGGTAAATCCACATACATGAGACAGACTGCGCTCATAGTTCTCATGGCTCAGGTTGGAAGCTTTGTCCCTGCAGCATCTGCCAATATAGGCATCTGCGACAGGATATTTACAAGAGTGGGAGCTTCCGACGACCTTGCATCAGGACAGTCCACATTTATGGTGGAGATGAGCGAGGTCGCAAATATACTCAGAAATGCCACGAAGAACAGCCTTCTCATCCTTGATGAGATAGGACGGGGAACAAGCACATATGATGGCCTGGCGATCGCCTGGGCTGTCGTTGAGTATATAAGCAACAGTGAGCTGCTCGGTGCAAAGACTCTGTTTGCGACACATTACCATGAGCTCACGGAGCTTGAGGGTAAGCTGTCGGCTGTCAATAATTACTGTATAGCGGTCAAGGAAGACGGAGACGACATAGTGTTCCTCAGAAAGATTGTCAAGGGCGGTGCCGACAGAAGCTACGGTATACAGGTTGCAAAGCTTGCCGGTGTGCCGGATGTTGTCATAGCGAGAGCAAATGAGATATGTAATCAACTTATAGACAAGGACATAACAACCAAGCTTAAGGAGATAAAGGTTACAAATGATTTTAAGCCGAAGAAGGACGACACCCAGATGTCAATGTTCGGCTCACTTGCCGAATCACAGGTGATTGAGGACATAAAGTGTGTTGATCTGTCCAACATGACACCTATGAAGGCGTTGCTTTATTTAAATGAATTGCAGGAGCGACTTAAATAATAAGGAGCGATAAGTAATGATAAAAGTATTAGACCAAAATACGATTAACAAGATAGCAGCCGGTGAGGTTATAGAGAAGCCGAGCTCGGTCATCAAGGAGCTTGTGGAAAATTCCATAGACTCAGGTGCCACAGCGGTAACCGTCGAGGTAAAGGGAGGCGGACTGTCATTTCTCAGAGTCACCGACAACGGAGCAGGCATAAAGAAGGATGAGGTCAAGCTTGCATTCCTCAGACATGCCACAAGTAAGCTTGTGACAGTCGAGGATCTCCTGAGTATCTCTTCTCTTGGTTTCCGTGGTGAGGCACTTGCAAGTATAGCGGCGGTTGCACAGGTTGAGATGATCACCAAGACCGCTGATGATGTGACCGGTCTCAGATACCAGATACATGGCGGTAAGGAGATATCCAGCGAGGAGATAGGTGCTCCGGGTGGAACAACCATAATTGTCAGAAATCTTTTTTACAATACACCGGCGAGAAAGAAGTTCACCTGCTTTTTTGTCATCTCCTGGTTTCATTATTAAAACATTCATATC